>JAABUQ010005601.1_pt1 | contig 19795 bp, 22 predicted proteins | sample 5560001 | NCBI WGS metagenome assembly JAABUQ01 (sample SAMN10711888, study PRJNA513371) | rock metagenome | isolation source: Antarctica rocks | place: Antarctica: Victoria Land, Finger Mt nord | collected 2015-12-18
CCCAAGACCGACATCGCCTGGGCCGGGGCGCGGGGGGGGGGGGGGGGGGGGGCGGCGCCGCCGCCCCCCCCCCCCCGGGCGGGGGAGGTGTATACGTTGGAGGAGGTGCAGGCGGGGACGCTGGTGGTTATTCATGGGAATGTGCTGCATCAGAGTGAGAGGAATCTGAGTGGGAAGAGTAGGTTTGCGTATACGTTCCATGTCATCGAGGGGGGGGCGGTGTATGATGAGCGGAATTGGTTGAGGCCGGGGGAGGGGGGCTTCGCGAGACTATATGGGGAGTAGGCGCGCTGTTGTTCGGGGGAAATCGGGGATGTTTTGTTTGTGTGGGTCTCGGGGCGGCATATGAAGAATGAGTTTGATGACTCCCTATTGTATTAAGAAAGCACCTATGCGAATATCCAGCAAACCATGCATCACATCAGCCGCAGCAATTCACTTCGGACCATGCCAAATGCAATGTTCAGATTGCCTCCGAGAAATGGGTATTAAAGCGGTCAACCGTGGAGTCACGCCTGTTCCGAACTGCTGGACCAAGAAGCGCAATTAACCCCGAAGCACCCCCACATGCTTCCTGCCTCTTCAATCCTGTAACAAGGTGAACGTGCCCGGCGGGCCGCTCTTCTCTCCGTAAGCTTCGTCATCGCCCCTCCTCTTCAGGAAAAGGCTCGAAGCCATCACATATCCATATCCATGTCCATCCATCACCAATCTTTAACCAGCATGCCGAGAACTTTTCAGTCCTCCTCGTGATTCAAGATCAACTCGTAGCCGCCCTCCGTGGGAAGAAGTAGTGCCGTAGCGCTGATGCCGCCGGCTAAGAGTATAGCAACGCTCCAGCTGATGGTGCAGAGCATCCAGGAGATGTCGAGTTTCCAGCCGGGGAAGAAGCGGTCGTCGTTTTCATAGAGATATGCCTGGACCTCCCAATCAGCCTGTTCCCAAAAAGCCCCCCTTGCCTGCGCCCCCCAGCCCTCCCCAAGAAATAGAATTGTAGGTACTCACAATTATCGCCATCCCCGCACACTGCAACGCCGCCAAAACAAGATGCAACCCACACAGCACCCTCCACCCATTCTCCCGCTTCTGCTTCCCCCCCGCCAAAATCACCAGATACGCAATCAACGTCATACCCTCAATCACGACCGCGAAGGACATCAAGAAGCCAACGCTGCGCCACATGCTGCAGAAATAGCGGTCGTTGTGGCAGTCGCTCTCGTGGGGGAAGTAGTCGCATTGATGGGTGAGGGAGGAGCAGCGTCTGTGGAGGCCGTAGGTGTAGTGGATGCGTTCACCGCTCGGCTGGATGGGTTGCAGCGTGATTAGCGATAGATCAAGGGTGAGATCGGGGCATGAGCAACGGGGGTTTACCGTTTGGCTGTCCCAGCTTATCCACCGAGGTATTATTATGGCTGTTAAGGTCATGGCGCAGGCTGCAGTGTCGGTCAGTCTTCTGCCTGCTCAATTCCTGAGAGGAGGCTTGCCAGCTAGAAAAGCTACCAGTGCCCCACCGTAGACCAGTCGCCGGGTCATGATCGGGAGTGTGTCGAAACGGTAAGATTGGAGATGGGCGTGTTGAGAGGATTTCCGTACTCGGGCAGGGAGGCTAGGGTGTTTGCGCAGGCAGCGAGCCGAGAGAGGAGGATACCCACAATTCACAGAATTAACAGTGCAGCGGGAGCTCTTTGATAACGACCCCGCGAAACAGAATGTGGAGATATGCGAAGTGATCGAAAGCTGGGGAAGAGAGCAGGAATATAAAGGCCGTTCCCGGCTAGGTGCATTCGCCGCCACACACCAGCTACGCACCAGCTCGAGGAGGATTCGCTATGATTTAGCGGTCAAGTGCAGGAGGCCAGTGCGCAATATATCTAATAATCGGAGACACGCTTATTGGGGGGAGTGAATTGATTAGGAGAAGAATGGAAAGAAAATAGATATGGCAAGGGGAATGGGTGAGTTGTGTGATTGGTCGGAAGGGTGAGCGATTGATGGCTGGGGCTGATGACGGCAGCGCAATGGGAAAAGGTTTCGGTGGTCGGTGTGAACAGAGGGAGCTGATTGGCACCGCTACGGGTTTGACACCCCTTTGCGCGGGCACCAGTCAGTCATGCAGCACACCTGCACGATCATAACGGAGACAAGACCGATAAACTATCTATTTGCTAGGGTTTTGGGTATGGGCAGAGTCATCCAAATACTGCTTATCTATCTTGTGGTTGTATCACGAGGTTTAGATATCTGATTCCCAATGACACCCTCTCTATCTAGCACGAGGTCTTTTGGATGGTCGCCGCAGACTACTCTCATCACCAAAATCAAAGACATAATCATTGCCACTCTTCACCGCTCCCTCGTTAGCCCTGGGGACCTCTCTTCCTTGGCTCTGAGCATTCCCGTTATTGCGAACTTCAGGGTATGTGGGCAGTAGCTCCTTCTCGATCGCACGAGGGCTTTCCTTCCACCACCTCCCCGCCATCTCAGCATACCGACTCCTACCCATCCCTAAAGCTTCCGCTGCTGTCCATCGAACGTGCGGGTTCCATTTCAGCAGACCCTTCAAGAATTGAACTGTTTCTGGTGATGTTTCTTCCAAGAATCGTCGCTCAATATTGTCTGCTCGTCCTCCTGCAAGGCCGTCTCGCCGCCATCGGATGAGCTCTGGACATCCCATGGCTGACAGAGAGGCCAAGTCATCTGCCGTGGGTGATCCGAGCAGCTTCATCGTGAGGGACAGCTGCTCAATCGGCGTTTCTCCGGGCAGACATGGTGTGACCAGCAGCAATTCCGCGAGCACCAGTCCCGCCGACCAGATATCGATCGAAAGTGTGTAGTACTTTGTCCCAAGCAGAAGCTCAGGCGCTCTGTACCAGATCGTAACGACACCAGGCGTCAATGGCCGAGGGCGGTATGCACGAGCCATGCCAAAGTCGGCTACCCGCCTTGCATAAGACACAGACTTCGTGTGAAGTGGGTTATCCACTGACCAAGCTTCAAAACACCCTTGGCCGTCAACAGTATATTCTGCATCTTTACATCTCTACCTCCTTCTCAGTCTGAGTAATTCCCCACCCAACGACAGGCAATCTCACCGATGTATAACATCATTCCGATGCAAATAGTCCAGTCCCTCAAGTAGCTGCCGAAATAAACATTTCACTGTTCCACCCAGTATCAGTATCATCACCTCAACCCAACGCCTCCACCCAAATTACGCACCTTGGCTCATCGAAAACCGCACCTCCAAGGAATCTATCAAAATTGCAAGATCCTAGTCCCAACAGACAGGCAAGCCAGCGAGTTGCGCCCAAATCCCCTCATATCTCTTCACCCTCCCGCAAGGGACAGACAAACCTGCTCCACATATTCCATGACCATCCACACCTCCTCCACCTGCTCCCCCACAGCCACATCAAGCACATTCACAATGTTTCCATGTTTCAGCGAGCGCAGGATCGATATCTCACGTAGCGCGGTAATGGGAACGCCGTTTTGACGTTCTTCGGGGGAAATACGAATATTTTTGAGGGCGACAATACGGGAGGTGGCGGGGTGGAGGGCGCGATGCACGATGCCGTAGGCTGATTGGGGCTCTTAGTACGTGCGAAAGAGGGGAATGCGGAGGATTAGGGAGGCGTACTGCCTTCGCCGAGTTTGTTCAGCTTCTCGTATGAGCCTATCGAGGTGCATTGTCCTGGGAGTGTGAGCGCCGGCACAGTGGAAGGTTGGGGTCGGTTACCATGGACGGTAGAAACGGCATCGAGGGAGAGGGGTTGGCCGTTTATTGAGAGCCACCGTGATGGTGTTTGGCTGCGGCTCTCTTCACCCATTGCTGAGAATATGACAACAAGATAGGCAGAGTTCAACGTTGAACGGTCTCGAGACAAGCTGTTGCGATATTGGAGCGCCGGGTAGCATTGGGGCTCATTGCGAGAGAGATTCGGGAGCAAAAGCTGTGCCTCAATTCCTGATTGACTAACTCGACTGATTGATTGACTGATTGTGCTGCACTCAATTGGCAACGTCAGAACCACAGGTCTCATCGAGCAAGTCTACACCGCCAACGAACAATCGCAGAGGACGGTAATCTATAGCTATGCGTGACATACTTGTGCATAATGTAATGGTCCTTGGTCTGGATAGGCCGGATCAAAATAAGTCGACCTGAATCCTGTAGGATTCAGAACCATCCACTCTCGAGGGCTGAGTTTCAGGCCAAACCGCAGCATGCATTAGCGTGAAGTGAATGGCTAGAATTATAATGCTCCGCTCTCCTCTTCTCCTCTTTCGTGCTACGCTTGTCAATCGAAACGCTTACTAGATGCATAGATGATAGGATGACATCTGTCCATGAGTCCATATCGCACGATGACTGCTATGACAATACTGAAAATCAGACTGGATGGAGACAAGAATTAATTCCACTTCGCCATCAAATCTCCTTATCGCTAAATGGCACCAAATCTGTCAGCTTACAGCAGCCAGGGGTTAAGATCGAACACTTGCAGAGCCTGAAGACGGACCAGCCAAGGGCCCGAAACGAAGATGAGCCTAACACTGATGCCAAAGAGATATGTCTGAGCAAAAGCTCAGCTAGAGCCTTACCAAGACGTCTGCTGGGATTGTGCCTTCTGATACTATACGCCTTCATCACACTTACTTCATGGTGTCTCACTTGCGTTTTGTGTTCGCATCCCATTGGGATCCCGGACTATACCACACTTTGGGACCCATCCCAATACCAAAGAAGTAGCACGTGGCAGAGGGCAGCGAGCGTAGGATCATCGATAGCCGCAGCAATTGGCATTCCCATTACATCTGCAATATGTGCCAGAGTAGCCGCAGTATACTGCCAGCGAAAATCGAACAGCAGAAAGCCGTCTCTGACTCTGCGACAAATGATGGTAATGGCAGACAAAGGTTGGTCTAGCATTGACATTCTGTGGAATATGTTCAGGGCTCAAACAACAAGTCCATTGCTTGTCGTGTCAGCTTTTCTCGTTGGAACAGGTGAGTGCTCAGGATCTTTTTAATCAATCTTTGGATAGTCGGCTGACCAAGACTGATCAAGCACTTCTCATCCCGATTCTGCAAAGTGCTCTATTAAGTGTACAACACATCAAAGTGCTAACCATAGATGATATCCAGTCCGCGCAGAGCTTAGTCTCGACAGCGCCAACGCCGGAAGACATCGCTGGATATTCACTGAATAAAAGTGGGGCTTTCATTATCGATAACACCATGGCTGCAACCTTAGTGAACTCTCTACATACGAAGCAGTCGAATCTGTGGCCCATTCATCAAAACAATATGAATGTTTCGAGCCTTGCTGGAGACAGCTATGTTCGTCCCTCAAATGCGGACTTGAGTGACTTAGGTCGCAGATATTTCACCTCCAGTTTACCAGTGGGCACTGACACAGGGTTCCTCAGAAATCTCGCCTTAAGAATTAACTCATCTGTCGGCTGCAATAGTGTGCCGCAGTCAGCTTTCCCATCTACATGCCCGGGCACAGGAGCCTTGAGCCAAACCTTCACCAATATCAATGCTTCAGACCCAAAGAGCGTTTCTGCAAACCTGGTCTATCAAACATTTCGTGTCCGGCTATGCGCCCCTAGTTTTACTGCCACATCGCCATGGCAGGCTACGACTGACCGGCAAGATATCACGGAAGATTTCTGGCTGGACGTGCAGTACACACAGCAGCCAAGCTACCCAGGCGAATTTGGACAGGATCCCTGGGCGGGATTTACACAGCACTGCTACGGTAATAGTACCATTGGCTACTTTGAGCTTCCAAATTACTTGAATGGTCATGTAGCAGGTCAATTGTTGCAGAACATAAACAAAGACGAAGACTATTACAACATCGGCGATGTGACAACGCCTTTGGCTTCCGGGAAAAATTACGAGGATAGTTCCGGGTACATTCCAGGCCCGTTTCTTTTAGGAGTTCTCTCTGTATTCGGCAGTGGTTCCTTTTTTGATATTGCGGCCTCCCACAGTAACTACTCCGACTCGGAGCAGATATTTTGCCAGACTTTGCGCCAACCGTTCATCGGTCTTAACCAGGACACAAATTTCTGGAAATTCTCCGGGGGCATGACCTGCAACAATGGCAACCCAGGTGACGATGCCTATCCACTGTTGACAGCGCTTTTGTCCTGGCTGCCCAACTTCAGCGACCCTGTGATGGCCACGGCGGCGCTCACGGTCGCTACATCCGCAGCCAACACCGTCATCCTGAGCACATTCGACTCAAACCGTGGGGATCGCCACTCATACGTTTGGTCCACCCCAGGCTCCGACTATCAGAAACCAAACATGCCAGTCGCGGCTATGGTTATCATCAGTCTGCTGGTAGCGATACACATTCTCGGCTTGGCAACATTGGCAATATATGCTTCACTACATCCGAGCTGGACGGAGTCCTTGGATGCATTTGCAATGTTACTGCTTGGAGCAGAGATAGGAAGGGATCTGCCAGCGATAAGTGCGATCGAATCTTCCCGTGTGAGGTTGCTAGACTGTACACCGGGATGGATTGGTAGTGTAGGTAGCTCGGAGGAGAAAGAGGACCGGGTTGGCGAGTTGGTCCTCGGGGGCGCAGAGATGGTACAGAATGGCAAGGCATACTGTTGTAGTAGAAGGAACGACGGTAGCGGGCCGGAGGATGAGGCAGGAGAAGAGGAACGACTGCAAATATAGAGGTGCGTCCTCACTGAATTATATATCCTAACAAGACTCCGTGAGGAGACACAGGCTTGAGAAGGTAATCTATCACATTCGACATGGGCTCTTCTGCCTGTCACGTTGTAGACCGTACAAATGCGCATGGTAGATCGCGTAGTGCGCGAGGGGACGCGCATCTAGCCACCCGGCAAGGAATAAGACAGAGTCAGGAAGAAGCGTAACCATCATACATCTAACCTGAGATTTACACTGAGTTTCTACACAGCCTGTAATGTAAGCTGCCTGCTATTCAGGGCATCGCAGAGTAAATGACGGCATGGAGCCCGGGCACGATGGCGACTTTCATGCATGAAAGCAGCAAAGCCACGATATCTGGAGTACGTAATCCATTTCCTTTCAGATGGCAAGGGAACGTCTTTTGGGTCTTCTGTAGGACTCTTCAAACAGCTTTCGCGGCAGGCTCCGCAAACCAAGGGTGGGCCAAAAGCTCAGAGGCTGATGGTCTTCTCGTAGGATCGAATTGCAGGATTGTTCGGAGTAGTCCCTTGACAATGATAGCCTCATCTTCGTCCAAGTCTGCTCCCTTCTCCCGATCCAGATAGGCCTCAAGGGCAGGCAAATGCTGCTCAGCAACGTCGTCGATGTCTTGCTGCTCAGCATCATCGGGAGGGCTGATCCAGCGGTTTATGATCTCGCCACTTCTGTTGAAGTAGAGATGCGACCGGGAAAATCTCGACAGAAAATAGGGCGGGATAGGGCCCAAGATATCGGCCATCTGAAGGATATGCTCATCGTCGGTCTCGCTGTCGGTATCCGGGGTGACGATGTCATCTTCTTGGCTGTTATCTCCGACGTGCCTAAAATTGGCAATGGTGTCGTCTCTGTTCGGCGTAATTGCGACATCAGGGCCTTCGCCATGCTTGTGGTCATCCTTCTCCAGCGACCCAATATGATGGTGCTCTTCGCGTGGCTTATCATCTTCCTTCTCGGATTTGCGGGGACTCACATCGTCCATCCAGTCGCTAGCCATAGGTGGCATAATCGAGAACATCATCCTACCTGCAAGGAATTCAAAGATGAGACATCCAAAACTCCAGATGTCTTGAGCTTGCCCAATGGGCTCCCCGAGTATCAACTCCGGGCTACGCAGCCCGAGTGGCGTCACCGGCTTTGCGGGTGGTTCAGAAACGAAGAAAGCGCCTCCAAGATCCGAAATCTTGATGAGGAGCGGAGGGTCAAGGTCCACGTAGGTGATCATGGAGCTTGCTGCGAAAATGGTTTGCGGGACTGAGTCGTCGGAAGATTGGCCATAACGGTCGGATGATTGTATTTCTGTTTTCTGAGCCTCCAAGTGGTGGAACTCAACTTCGCCATCGTCGTTCACAGTCTTCGTAAATGCTTTCCCCAGTGGGTCGTCGTCCGCCAGCTCACTCTCACTGAGGGAAGACAAGTCTTTCACGGAGAATAGAATGTTACCTGGCTGCATATCCCCATGCGCTACGTCACATTTGTGCATGAAGTCGATCCCGAGAAGCGTTTGCCGTAAGACTGACTTTGCCATCCAGAGGGGATACCTTCCTCGCGCCCAAGCCCCAGGTCCCTCAAGCTTGGGGTACGGAGGCCTTAAGCTACGGGGTAGACGGTTAAACATGGCTGCTGAGTTCGGACCCATGACATCGAACACAAGGCACAGATGCGTCCCATTTGGACCATGATGCTCAAAAAAGTCCAACAGCGTTGTGACGTGCTTTCGGCCTGGGTGATCAAGTTGCCGGTTAGACAGATGTTCAAGGATCTTCGATTCCCTTTCTTTTGTGCTTGCTTTTGCAGTCGTGATTTTCAGAGCGACATACACGTCCATCCTGGAAGCTCTTAGCCAATGTGCATGGGCAAGCAGAATATTTCTTGCTTTCGATCCCTCGCAAGCCACACTGTTGAGAATGATCCTGCCCCGAGTTTTCGAATAACCTTGTATCGTGAACCGCTGAAGAGATCCCCAAATCGTAGTGGGTGCAACTTCCCGGGTCCATAACTACTTCGAAATTCTCTCTGATCGTCCATGTAATCATCGTATTGGTCGGGCTCGACGTGCTCCTCGTGATCGCTTGTAGTAGCTGGGCTACGCGTATCTGGCATGGCGGACGATTTGTTGCCCAAGTCGTGGCTTCTGCTAGGTCTAGAAAGGACCAATCGTACGATACAGGATCGAAAGCACGGTGATGGTACACTTGAGTAGGATCGAAACGCGTGGGAAATGTAGATGATCATCGGCCAGCAATGAAAGAGGAACGACGATAGGAAGGCATCTGCGCCGCAGTTGGACACTTACGCAAACACCAAGTAAATCAGAGTCATAATACAGAAAGTTAGCTTCATCTCTTCTGAACGACCGGAATAGAATCTGCTGCAAGTCAGGAAATGCGGTGGCGCAGGCGCGAGGGAAGACTTGAATACCCCTGGTACTGTGGGCAGATCTCCACCGCCACACCGCCATACTGCCAGGGATCAGATCAGCTTTCGGCTCGGCTCGCTTCCATTTCGATGACGACGAATCAGATCTATATCTAATGTCAGTGTCGGTCATGTCGCTACATGCAGAATGTAAGTCCTGACGTGAAGATTTACTGTAAATTCTAATTGATCAAGTGATGGTCCTGTTAACCGACACCATGCCTCGTTCCTCTTTTTTTCTGGCGCAGAGCTGCGACTGGTGTTCCTTGAGCTTCTGCGGCTGTGGGTGAACCAATGGACAGCAGCAAGTTTAAGCGGCTGTGAACAATGGCAGAAGATATTCTGAAAAGTAGCGAAGCTGCTGTCACCCTCCCTCAAGATAGTGTCGTCGACATTGATACCACTGAAAATGAACTCTGCTTTCGCGCGGTGGACGCCGTCGACGTCTCCGTCCAGGACCTGAATTTGGATATCGATGTCTCGTCCAGCAACCCATTCGCCTTCCTGAAAAGGGGCAAATCCACGGATGCTCAATTCAAGCCGATCCTTAAACATGTACATGCCTACATGCCAGCTGGTTCCGTGACAGCAATCCTGGGTGCCTCTGGTAGTGGAAAAACTTCAGTGCTGAATACATTGTCCAAGAGGATTGAAGGAGGGAGGCTCAGGACGAGCGGGAACATATTATACAATGGCAACTCGAACTTGTCGAGCGTTCGAAGTGCCTACGTTATGCAGCAAGATGTTCTCCTGCCCACCCTCACCGTGAGAGAGACGCTCTATTATGCTTCCGAGTTACGGCTTCCACCCCCTACATCAGCTGAAGAAAGACGGCAAGTCGTGGAGGATGTGATATTGGAGCTTGGCTTGAAAGAGTGTGCTAACACACGCATTGGAAACAACGCGCACAAGGGCTGCTCAGGCGGCGAGAAGAGAAGGACATCTTTGGCTGTCCAGATGCTGGCGAATCCCTCGGTATTGTTTCTCGACGAGGTCACTACTGGACTGGATGCCGCTACTGCCTTCCAGCTTGTCAGGACTTTGAAGAGTTTGGCCAGAAAGGACCGCACCATCATCGTCACGATCCACCAGCCGCGAAGTGAGATCTGGTCCTTGTTTGATCAAGTCCTACTACTCGCCGCAGGATCTCCTCTTTACAGTGGACCGACGAATCAATGTCTGCCTTACTTTGAGAAGATTGGCTATGAATTGCCGCCGTTCGTCAATCCTGCGGAACATCTTATAGACCAGGCTGCAATAGATACTCGTTCTCCAGAAGCTGAAGCCGCTTCATCTTCACGTGTTCAAGGCCTCATACAAGCCTGGGAATCTCCATCTGACTGGTCCGATATGACGAGCGATGCGACCGACGCCGTGAAGACGGAGCGTGCGCCTCACGATGCCTCGATCCAGCAAGCGGGCAAGACAGCAGTGCAGCACCACGCTGGGCTGGGCCACCAAATCAAGATTTTGACGGAACGTACTTTCAAAGTGACTTACCGCGATCCAATGGGTATGGCCGGTACACTGCTCGAAGCTACTTTGATGGCAGTCATCACAGGCTTTATCTTCCTGCGACTCGACGGAAGCCTGCAAGGAATACGGAGTAAGGAGGGAGCTGTATACACAGCCTCCGCTCTTCAGGGGTATCTGATTCTCTTATTCGAAACATACCGTTTAACTGTGGATATTCAATTATTTGATAGGGAATATGGTGAAGGTGTAATCACTGTTCCAGCTTTTCTAATTAGTCGCCGCCTGGCACGTATACTGCTAGAGGATGTACCAGTACCGCTTATTTATTCCGTCATCTTCTATTTCATGGCTGGCTTTCGTGCCCTCGCCAGTCAATTTTTTGTCTTCTTCGGAGTGGTGCTTTTGGCGCACTACATTGCTGTCAGCCTTGCCCTTGTATGCATAGCTGTGTCGAGGGAGTTCGCTGTGGCTTCTCTTGTTGGAAACATGGCGTTTACCTTGCAATCTTTGGGCTGTGGGTTTTTTGTGCAGCCGAACCAGATTCCCATCTGGGTGCGGTGGTTGAAGGTAGGAAGTCCTCCTTCCTTCAGTAAATAACCTACTGACCTCAAGCAAGTGGACTGCGTACACGTTTTACGCATATGGCGCCCTGGCCGCGAACGAGTTTGTTGGCCACACTTCAGGTCCTGCGGGTCAATTTTACGATTGCCCAGAACCAGGAGGACCAAACAATCCAGCTTGCAAAGAATATACTGGTACATATATTATTCAAAGCTTGGGCCTGCCTTCGAATTGGATCGCTAGACCTATCGCTGTCATGCTCGCCTTCGCCCTTGCATTTTTCCTTGGGTCTGGAGTGCTCCTGAAGCTTCGAAGGGTGAACATGGGCATCTCAAGGGCTCGAAAAACCGATACAGATTATTCTGCTGGCAAAGAAAAAATGTCAGCGCGCTCTTCCGAAGAGGTTCGCACAATCACCATTCGGATGCAAAATTACAGCCTGGATATCCAGAAGCGTGACATCCTATTGCGGAAGACCGCCAAGCTCTCGATCTTGAAATCGATAGACACTGAGTTCCGACCTGGGGTACTCAATGTCATCATGGGGTAGGTCCTGTCCGCGTCTCATTGCATTGCGTTTCCTGACAAGAACAGGCCCTCTGGGTCAGGCAAAACGAGTCTCCTAAACTCTATGGCACGACGCTTGCACGACTCACTGTCCACCAACTATATTCTCAAAGGTCAGATGTCTTTCAATGGGGCCATTCCATCAACCAAGGTCATCCGCTCCATTTGCTCCTACGTCTGCCAAGACGACGACGCACTTCTTCCATACCTCACCGTGAGAGAAAATCTACGTTTTGCAGCAGGGCTAAGGCTACCAGCACACTTCTCGAAGGCAGAGAAGGAACAGCGTGCGGAGTCCGTATTGCTCAAGATGGGTCTTCGCGATTGCGCAGACAACCTTATTGGCAGCGAGATGGTGAAAGGAATCAGTGGAGGAGAAAAGAGGCGAACAACAATCGCGATACAGATTCTAACAGATCCTCGAGTCCTCTTCCTGGACGAGCCAACCAGCGGTCTGGACGCCTTCACCGCCTCTTCCATAATCGAAGTCCTTCGCGGCCTAGCCCTAGAAGGCCGCACCCTAATTCTCACCATCCACCAATCCCGCTCCGACCTCTTCCAACACTTCTCCACCGTACTCCTGCTCGCCCGCGGAGGCTCCCCAGTCTTCTCCGGCGCCGGCGACTCCATGCTCCCCCACTTCGCCAGCATGGGCTTCACCTGCCCCACCATCACTAACCCCGCCGACTTCGCCCTCGACCTCATAACAGTCAACCTGCAATCCTCCACCAAGGAAGCCACCTCCCGCGAAAAAGTCCGCTCGCTGATCCTCTCCTACACCTCCCCACTCCGCCCCACAACCTCCCACATCGCCACCCCCGCCGAACTCGGCTCCCTAGCCCGCAGCATGACCCCCTTCCGCATCGCCTTCCCCCTCCTCATGCACCGAAGCTTCATCAACTTCCGCCGCAACACCGCCGCCGTTATCGCACGGACAACCCAAGTCGCCGGCTTCGCCATCGTCCTCACCCTCTTCTTCGCCCCGCTCAAAACCGACTACTACAGCGTGCAGACCCGCCTCGGCTTCATCCAAGAATTCGCCCCGCTCTACTTTGTAGGCATGCTGCAATGCGTGGCCGTCTACCCCGCGGAGCGCGACGTCTTCTACCGCGAACACGACGACAACGCCTACGGCGTCGAAGCCTTCTTCCTACAGTACACCCTCGCGGAGATCCCCTTCGAGATCCTCACAGCGCTGCTCTTCGCCGTGCTCACCGTGCTGGCCGCCGGCCTGCAGCGCACGGCGTCGCTGTACTTCATCGTCGCGTTCAACGGCTTCGCTATCGTCAGCTGCGGGGAGAGCCTGGGGATTTTATTCAACACGCTCTTCTCGCACACGGGCTTCGCCGTCAACGTCACCAGCGTCTTCCTCTCCGTCAGCATGCTCATGGGCGGGGTCATGAGCCTCAACATCCCATCCTTCCTGCAAGCGTTCAACCATCTCAGCCCCATCAAGTGGAGTTTGGGGAATTTGGCACCGTATACGCTCCGCCGGGTGACGTTTACGTGCGAGGACTATCAGAAGTTGCCGAGCGGGCGGTGCCCGGTTGAGACGGGGGAGGATGTGTTGAGGCTTTATAATTTCGAGGGGGATGCTAGGTTGAATTTGGTGGCGATGGGGGTTTGTGTGGTTGTTTATCGGATGGTGGCGTTTTTGGTGCTGAAGGGGATGAGAGCGCGGTGGGGGTGGAGGGAGAGGAGCGGGGGAAGGGGGGGAAAAGGAGCGGTGGAGGGGTTGGAGGACCGCGTCGGATTGGAAAGTGGAAAGGAAGGCTGATGGGTTGAAGAGGTGTGGACTCATGAGGCTCGTAGCATCCGTTGAATCGATCATACTCGTCGAAGATACGAGCGTGGGAACCCAACAGACTAATACGGCTCAGAAACCCGCATCATCCCGCCACTGCGCGCCCCTCTTGCCTCTCCACCGCCTCGTCACATTCCCAATTCGTCTCCTCTCTCATACGTATTCATCCCAGCTGCCCACCTCATCCGTCCCAGACGCTGTAGAACGGTCTCTCCGGTAGGAGCGGACAACGAAGTCCAACCCGGCAAGCCAAGTACCACCGCGTTCGCATTCGAAAGCAGCGCTCAAACCCCGAAGTCTCTAGACAGTACCTCGGCTTCTATCGAAGCGCCTCCTATATTGTTCGCTAGCGAGGGAAGAAGCGGCCGGAGTGCACGTCAGGTGCTTTGGATAGGTACCGAGGCTGTGGTCGACGCATGATCTGCTCCTGTATCTCTTGAAGCAGCATCAGCTTTCGGAGGCGGCATCGCCAGCTTTTTTTAGCGGGATTTGGGCATTATGGGTATTGCGCTTGCAAGCTAAGCTCATGTCCTGCTTTCTTCGGGCCCTTTCTATTGTGCCCTGCAAGCCTGGAAGGTTGTCGTCCCCCTAGTCACGGCGTAGGTCGGCGAGGGGATGGCTAGTTGGTTGATTCTGTGAGCGTGGCGGGGTGCGATGGAGGCGTTGGGTGGGAGAAAGAGAAAAGCTGGACGTGGAGGTGAGAGGCTTGGAAGGGTGAAGAAGTTGAGAGTGGGAGCCACGTGGTCGTCGCAGGGTAGGGATTGAGTATGCGTAACAGGGAGAAGAGAGCGCTGTGGCGAGTGTCTCACAGGGGAGGTCGCTGTGATGGGAGATTCGGATTGTGATGGTGCGGAGGGTGTGGTCTGGAGGACGTAGGCTCGGGCTCGCGTTTGCATTGGGAGATACGATATGGGAGGCTCGGTCTCGGGCCTTTCGTGATGCTCTCGCAGTGCTGCTCTGACTCATGATGAGGCAATGAGGGGAGGAGGCTCTTGAGACGCCAGTTCACTGCCTTTCTTTACCTTCCAGCATGATGCTGGCAGGAACTTCTCCTTCTGGCACGCGGTATACTGGCAAAGTGCGAGGCGTAGTGGCAGGGGTTGAATTCAGAAGCCTCGCCCGCGTGAATCTGGCCATCCTGGCAAGAGTCCGGGATGGGTGGAGTTTGGGCAGTGCTTCACCTCTGCTTCACATGCGCAGACTTGGGTGATGATGATGCCGTTCGGTTGCGACATGCTCCGAGGATGACCGAGCCCCTCGTGTCCAATGTAGAGGGTAGCATCGAATGCCCTGTCTGGCATTGCGAGTGAATTCGCAGAAAGCTTTCTTTTCTCTGTGGGCTGAAATCTGTTGGCACCGTCATGCCATGCCAGTGCAAATAGACGTCGAAGAATGAAAAAGCCATTGAGTGCTTTTCGTGAGGCGCCAGAGTCTCTTCATTCCTCGATGATCTATCAGTGACTAGAGTATGATCGGCGCAGGATGAGTTATTATGGACACCGGACTTAATGACGACATGCTCAGAAGCAGACGCTTTACTGACGATCTACATATCAGGGCGAAGGCTGGGAGAGAAGGGTTCGTTCGGTCCCAGTGGCAAGCCTGCTGAGGTGGAGTCTATAGCGGAGTCTACTGGTAGAGAACATGATGGTAGGGGAGAGAAGTCGGTGTATTTGGTCCTTGGAGACTAAAAAGCGGTATATATACTATTACCTTTGGGGAAAGAAGGCGTCCAATTATCTTCGTAATTGTGATCTAATGTTGATACGTTTGGAAAGTCGATTCCCTCGTCCCCTCGTCCTGCATTAGTATTGCTGATCTCCCGTCGTGAGGCTCGCTTGCCAAGGTGAGCAGGGGTGCAGGGCTGCCAATTACATACCGCCCTCGGGCCTTTAACAACACATACAATATGTAGGCCTGTAATCAACAAATTTCGATGCGAGATTTGAGTTTTGCATTGAAATTGAATGACTGAAACCACTCGGTTCCCAAAGTGAGCTAGAGCAATCGCTTGTGGCAGACCGGATATCTTTTACCAGGCTCACCTAGTAAGATCTTGTACGCAATGTCTTTCTCGGGCTAGACTCATTGATGGCCGATCCAAGAGTCGGAGGATGACCGAATACTCCAATCATACATGGGTTTCCATTCTCAGCCTTGGAAATCTGAAACTCGGACAAGGTGACTACTTCCATGGAATGTGGGCACCCAGAAAGAGACGCCTCACCAAGTGAGTCAGACGTTAACCTGGTGCCTTTCAGCCTGATCTTTAGCTGATAGAATTTTCACTCTCAGAACAAGTATAAAGACAGTCGATCATCTCTTGCGATTCTTCTCGCCATAACGCACAACAACAGAAGAACAACAGAAGTGAATCTTTTCCTCGTGAGAATTTCAAGGAACCATCAGTCTGGACGATGTCTTTCCGTTATCCATCACAGGGTTCGTACGGCCCTAGCGATTCCTATAGTACCAGTGGCCCCTACAGTTCAGCATATGGCGCATCGTATGGCCCTTCTGATGCGGCGTACATCGAACCAGATCCTAGATCGTCCAAATCAACACATCGCGAGGAGCCCAAGTCCTGGTTCCTTCCTGGCTACGGCATATCTCGCCAGGTGATACTCAACCACTATCAATTCTTCCTCGGTCCGTCTGCCACTATCAGGCCGTTCCGGTACCAGCATCGCGAAGGCTACATGCTGACTCACACTGGTAAAACGTTGACAAAGGTATGGACCGCACTTCTCAAAGAACCAGAGGTAGAGCTGAAATTGGAATAGAGTCAAATTGAGGATCTGAAGCAGTTGTCGGTTGAATTCGAAGAGCAGGAGTCCGAGAGAATGATGAGGGCATGTCCGGTATTCGACGCCGACGATGTGGCAGAACGCTACATCAGCCAGCCTATTCCAGTTACAGATCGACGTGCAGGGCACAGCGAAACCAACCGCGGATATCACTCACGACGATGAGAGCAAGGCACTGGGACTGGGGCTCGCAGGGAAGGGGTTCCTAAGCCTCGATACTTTTTTTCTTTCTTTTAATCCTCTCCCGAGGCACGTGGCTTGTGTAAGATTGGCAGGACTTGAAATTATTTTAAAGAAGTAGATAGCAAGCTCATTCTGGCTGCACGTGGATGAAACGAACAAGAGTGCAAGCGATAGAAGCTGTGAAGTGTGTCGAGGAGACCTAGATCGATAGATAAATAGAATTAGACTTACAAATCACCATGCTCATGCACATAAGTCGTCCAATGAGACTTGACTCCGAGTCTCGTTCCTGTGTCCACGAAACCTTTACTGGGGAGTAAACATAAGGTACCAAGTAAGTCATCCGTTGCACGTCGATTGGTAGATGGTTTCCGGCGCGGACTCAGCTAGCTACACGTGACCTCGCTTATCTGAATTGGGTGTGGAATTAATAATGCAGCCCCCCTCGAGCCATAGTTCGTAGTTAATTGCGCCCGAGGCCCCCCAAAAAACCCCCTTCAGCATCATCGTGACGCACAGCGAACCCTCCTCTCACCCACAGTATCGCTTGCATAGCGGCAGTCATAATCTTTCGCGATATTGCCATATTGCCATCAATTGGTCTATTGTCGGATCGTCCGAGGATCTGCCAAGACTCTGCTCAGGGTCTTTTCCCCCTCTCAGTGAATGTTCGATGCTTGTTGGTGCTTTGTCCGCCCGAGTGATCCTGCCCTCTTCGCCATCAAAGGGCACGTCATCGCCCGCTTGAGAAATGTCAGTGGCCATCATTGCACCCTCAACCTCTCCGCACATGCATTCAGCTACATCCGCCCGTTCTCCCATGGATAGCAAGAAAGTTGTCATCAAGTCTGAAGGTATGTCTTTTTCCACTTGCTCGTCGCATGCTCCCTGGCTTCCCGACCGCCACCGTCCTCTGTCGATGGCGCTTTGCCCAGGCGACTCGACCCAACCCACGCTCCATCCCTGCTACTATTAAAATCATGGATGCTATCGTGTAGCTGACTCTGAACGCTATCAGATTCGTCGCCAAGGATTCCTAGCTCGCAATCTGGCGAGAAAACAACGGAGTCGCATTCGGGTAGGTTTTTCGACACCACCCTAAATTGATCAGAAAGTATCGTCGAATAATTGACATCTTCATAGATCCGGCACATACAATTAAAGAGTCGTCCAATCATTCAGAGAAGAAAAAGCCCGAGGGCGCATCAAATGAGGCGACACAGCCCCTCGCTCCTCCACCGCGACCCGCACAAACGCAGCAGAACGGCAACGACCTCGATTACTTTTCAACTTCACATAACAACAGCCACTTCTCTCGCGAACCCAATCCTTTCGAACAATCCTTTGGTAACCCATCCACTGAACAGCCCGGTAGCAAATCGCTGTTACCGCCCGTCGCTGCGTTAACTTCGCCGGCACCCCTTGGCGGTGAAGGAGCTTCTGCAAGTGGATACGGTTGGGGTGGATCGTTGAGGTCGGGCCCATTGAGTCCTGCTATGTTGGGAGGCCCAGTTGGCGCCGGCGCTACAGACTATTTTGATTCCTCTCTGCGAGGGACGACATTTCCGTCCGGTGTAACCCCAAACGAGTCATCGCTTCGTACCGGACTCACTCCCGGTGGAGGTGGTTCTATGTTCCCTGCGCCGAGTCCCAACTCTCAAGCTTTATACCAGCAACTCGCCAGTGGAGGTGCAACACCCAGCACACTCGACTTCCACCGCACTGCCATGAACGCCGCAGCGATTCGGAAAGGAAGCCAATATAACGGCACCACGTCGCAGTCTGAGAGCAAAGCGGCGAACACGGCGGTAATGGACCCTGCACTACAACCGCAACCCCAGCAGCCATCATTCGGGCAACATGATAATGACGCGGCGAACGGCCTGTTCCTCCTCGCTCAGGCAAGCAACGGCTCCCAACAAAGCTCGCATTATCCCGTTCCATCAACTACAATCGCACCAAACCAAGGCACCTCTCAAGAAACATCACCGACCATGGCACAAGTAGCTGCACGCAATGGTAGTTTGACTGGTTCAGCCCAAGGTAGTGGTGACATCTCGGATAGTGCTGATCAGGTCAAACCGGCCACAAGGTCGAGAGGGAAGCGGTCATCTGGTGGCAAGAATGCAGCTGCGTCCAATGGCAGACGCAAAGCGGAGGAAGCACCCGCGAAACAACCGTCAGCTAAGAAAGCTAAGAACAATGCTTCCGTAGCTATGGACATGAATGGGATGGATTCGGACGAGGAACAGGTCGACATAAAGGAAGAACAATACCATGGGGATGGAAGAAAGATGACCGACGAAGAGAAGAGGAAGAATTTCCTCGAAAGGAACAGGTGAGACAAGCAATCTCAATGGGCACGCATTGATTAAAACTGACATCGTATGCAGGGTCGCTGCACTCAAATGCCGGCAACGGAAAAAGCAATGGCTTGCCAATCTGCAAGCCAAAGTGGAGATCTTTAGCAGCGAGAACGATTCCCTTTCCTCGCAAGTAGTTTCTCTGCGTGAGGAAATCGTCACACTCAAATCCATACTCATCCAACACAAAGACTGCCCGGTCTCACAGAGCCAAGGCCTCGGCGCCTTCTTCCAGCAAGACCAACCATTCAACCCGCACGCAAACCCGTACGGCATGGGGATCCAGAACGGCCAGCAGGTGATGGCCGGTCCGCGAAGATAACCATGTCCTAGCTCTCCCTGCACAACGGGGTGCCGTTCAGTTGGACTGTCTAATGGGTCACGATAATACATACATTGGGCGGTAAATAGGAATGCCTGGCTGTCATTCATGGAAGGGAGGCTCTTGTCTGGAAGACTTTTATGACGATCGTTTGACTGGCGTGATGGCGCTCACTGCTATCTAGATGATTACCCGTCATAGGGGCCATCACTTTGCGAGCCTATATCATATGCACATTCAATCTTTTGCTGAGAGAGTGGGGACTCTAGGGTGAATGAAGTGGCGTTGGATGGGAATGATGGTTTGTGTATAGTCGAAAGTTTGAGAATGAGGACAAAATCACGAAGTATCATAATTCATTATCGTACTGTACTGCATACAGACCTCGACGCAAAAGCGACAGATATGGGGTATACCTCCTCCACCCTCCACCGCCCTCACCCTCCACCGCTCTCACCGCTCCCCTTCCCCCAACCTCCCCTCAACCGCCCTCTCATACTCCCCCACCCTCAACCCACCGGCACTCCACAACATAATCGCCTGCACCCTCACCCTTACCATCCCCTCC
>JAABUQ010005603.1_pt1 | contig 19791 bp, 20 predicted proteins | sample 5560001 | NCBI WGS metagenome assembly JAABUQ01 (sample SAMN10711888, study PRJNA513371) | rock metagenome | isolation source: Antarctica rocks | place: Antarctica: Victoria Land, Finger Mt nord | collected 2015-12-18
AGCCAACGCAACAGGCACTTTCATATTTTTCACACGATCCTTCTACAATTTTTGGGTCTTCTGTAGAACGATCTCTCTGGACAGATAGTAAGCGGGCATCACCTAAAGTGTGCCAGAACCACTCTTCGCGCAAATTACCACAAGCTCCCTCTGTTCAAAACGAGCATGCGACCAGTCATGGTTCTGAGGGAGACCAGAAGCAACCCACGAAAACGACGAAATGCACGTTTTCTAGAGTGATTCCCGTCGAAGCCAAGCGTTTTCTGGACAGTGGGGTTGCGCTCGTGGAATGCCCCGGCTGTGCAAGCACGCGCACCCTCGAACCCCATCGTGGCAAGCTAAAGTTCCCATCTCATGACAAACGCAAAACCCGTACTCCGAATACCGAGCAACGATGGGCACAGGGGGAAACGGCCTGGGAAGTCGTTGGAGGCGAGTGAAAGTGAGGTGAGTGGGGAAATGCCCCTCTGTGCAAGAGATCGCTGCTGGTTCGCACGGCTACCTGACCTCTGTGTGATTGTATCGACTTTGAGGCAGTGCCTCTGTCGCATATCTTAGCGCATCGTCTGAAGATGGTACCTACGCTGAGAACTCCATCAGGTTGGGTGAAGACTGCTTGTCATCTGAACCATTCTTGTTGTGACTCACCATTCTATGATACACTCTTTGCAGATGGAGCGCCGGGAAGCCTGGTCGGCAAGTCCCGGTGTTTTTTTGTGCGCAAAAGGAGTCTTCATGCTACACGCGTTTTTTCTTCCCATGGCAAGCCTCTTCGCGACTGGAGACGAAACACAGCAAAATGTCCAACTCCTGGTGCTTCTGCTCGTGATCACCCTGGCGGTAGCCCTCATTTCGCGACCTTTACGCCTGCCCTACACGCTTGTTTTGGTAGTGGTTGGCCTCATGATTGGCGTCTCTCCACTTCTGCCACATCTCCGTTTGAATCCAAATGTGGTCCTGTTCCTCTTTCTTCCAGCACTGCTCTTTGAGGGGGCCTGGAATGTCGATGTGAAGCAACTCACCGCGAATTGGCTCGTGGTCCTGTTGCTCGCCGTGCCAGGTCTGCTCCTCTCGGTCCTCGTCGTCGCGGCCCTTCTGCATTGGACCCTGGGGCTTCCCTGGGTCCTCGTTTTGCTGCTGGGAGCCATGATCTCGCCAACCGATCCCATTGCGGTGCTGGCTCTCTTGCGTCAGATGGGTCTCTCAGATCGCCTGCGGACCATTGTTGAGGGGGAGAGCCTTTTCAATGATGGAGTAGGAGCGGTTCTCTTTGAGCTGGTGCTTGGAGTACTGCTTCTCTCACTTGGTGGGACGAAGGCAACGTCTGAGCCTTCATGGTGGTTCAGTGTTGGAGAGGTGCTCTGGTTGATGCTGGGGGGCTTGGCCCTTGGGGTGGGGGTAGGCATCGGTGTCTCTCGCCTGCTCCATCTGGTGGATGATCATCTCATCGAAATGACTATCACCGTCAGTGTGGCCTATGGGGTCTACCTGTTCGGCGTCGTCTTGCACACGTCAGGATTACTTGCGGTGGTGGGAGCAGGACTCGTGATGGGAAGCTATGGACGACGAACGGGACTCTCGGATCGTGCCCGGCAAGCGACCCATGACGTTTGGGAGTTTCTCGGCTATGTTGCGAACTCGTTCCTCTTTCTCTTCCTGGGCATTCAGATTGGAGAGCATTCCCTCCTTCAAGCCCTCACTGGGATTGGTCTGGCACTTGTAGGGGTCGTCGTTGGTCGTGCTGCAATGATCTACACCCTGATGCCACTGTATGATGCCTTTGCACGTAGGATCGCTCGACACACGACCACAACGTCCCCATCACTCTTCTCTCGCCCACAGCCTCTCCCTCGTCGATGGCGTCCCATTCTCCTGCTTTCAGGATTACGAGGGGCACTCTCGGTGGCGTTGGTCTTGAGCTTACCGGCAACACTTCCAGAGCGTGGCTTGTTAGAGGGCGTGGTGTATGGAGTGGTGCTGGTGACGCTGCTCGGACAAGGGATCGGATTGCGCATCCTGCTTCCACGATGGAGCAAGGGAGAACAAGAACCTGAAAAGAACGAGGGTTTGGTGACACACGTCCTTTTCCAGGACAAGGAGAAACAATGATGGACGAGAAAAAGAAACTGGCCTCCCAACCTCGCCAGGTTCGTCACTACCCCTTTCGCGATGTCTACCTTGTTATCAGTGGTACGATGCTCTTCTGCGAACTGCTCCTGCTTGTGGTGCTCTTCTGGAAACATCCGTCTCTCGTTCAAATGCACATCCCTCTGTTGCTCCTCGTGTCAGGAACGGTTCTCATGCCACTCATTCTTGGAATCCTTGCGCATTCGGCAAGGACTCCATTCCAGAAGAAGAGGAAAAGCCAACAAAATACGCGAGATCTTCTCTCATGACTATCTAGCATGGGGTCCGAGTATCACCGGTACAGGAAACAACGATAAGGGCTTTTGAGCGTAGCACATACTTCTACTACAGGAGTAAAGCAAGCATGAGCGGACAAAAAAGCTCGATGTGTGTCTGCTCGTATCAGCAAAACTGCCCAAAATCAAGGCATTCTCATCGTTTTTTGTCCTTATCGTTGTTTCCTGTACCGGTGATACTCGGACCCCTACCTGGGGAAGGGAGAGGGTAGTATGTCCGTCTCCAATCAACGCCAGCAGTTCCGCATACGCCACAATGCGTGCCTCACGGTCCATGTCAGGAAGGCGAAGCCACAGATTCCTCACTGCGCACTGGAAGATGGCGGGGGAACACTGGGCAAACGGATTGGGATGCACACTCATGATCGCATCCCGTAACAGCGTGAAGTCACGACGATGATCCATGATCAGGACTCCTTTCAGAGGAAGCTTGTGGGGGAGAGCATCGGCTCAGAAGCAGATAGATTCCTCCCTGAAAACTGAGGGCGGGGAGCACTCCCCACAGATTGGCACTTAGACTGCCCAAGGCTTGGCCCAACGCCATTCCTCCCTGTTCTAAAAGCATGCTGGTTCCCAGGATGCGTCCGCGCACAGAAGCCTCACTAGAACTGATGAGTGCAGCACGCAGGCGCACGGTGCCAATCACTAGCGGAATACCCGACACCCCTTTTATCAACAGGGCAAAGCCCCATTGGAGAGCGTATGGCATGGGTATCGTTACGCCCCAGGTGAGCGCAAGGGAAAGACAACCAAATGCCAGAAAAGCCCATCCCATCCGGTGAGACTGAGCAGAGCGAGCAGTCCACCATCCTCCAAGCAGTCCACCAATGCCTTGAGCGGTCGCCAGCCATCCACGTTCCACTCCCCCTCCGTGTAACGCGGTCACCAGCCACGGAACTCCTACCACCGCAATGACCCCTTCCGCCATCCCCACGCCCAAGGTCAGGGTTGCCAGGCTACGCAGTGAGGGAGAATGATACATGATTGCCATCCCCTTGAGCCATCGCACCTCGGCTCTGTGTTGTCTCGTCTTTTGTGGGGAAGACGAGGCCCTGACGCACGCAAGACCTGCAGCCGCCAGAAAAAAGGTGGCGCTATCCAGCCAGGTCACCGCCGCAAACCCACCCCAGACATACAGGAATCCTCCCAGAGGAGGTGCAAAGAGACGTGTCAGTTCCCAACTCGCTGCTTGCCATCCTGCCGCAGCGGTAATCTGGCTTTCCCCGACGACCTGTGGCAACCAGACCCCGGAGGCAATGTCCCCAAGTGCTCCGAAGGCACCGAGGATTGCTCCAAAGCTATAAAACAGCGGGAGGCTAGATGGGAGCGGGATGAAGGGGAGAAGGGCAACAGCGATGCCTCGTGCTAGGTGAGCCAGCACAAGATACTGTTGCGGAAATCCCTGGTCGATCCAACTGCCAGCCAGCAGGCTGATCGCGAGGCGCGGGAGCGTCACTGCCAGAAACCATCCTCCAATGAGCAAGGGAGAGGAAGAGGAGGCGAAGAGGTAGAGAGGCAGAGCAATAGCCAGAACCCAGTCCCCAATGCCGGAAATCCAACCGCTTATCCAGATGAAAGGAAAGTTCTGGGTGCGCCACAAGGAGGAGGTCAGTGCGCTGCGAAGTGCGTAGCAGTAATCCTTTCGGAGGTGAAAACCACTTGAGAGGTGATGTCTTCCCCGAGGCATCAAGGCTGATCTGGCAGGCAGGGGACAACGAGTAAGAACCTGTTTGAAGCCCAGAGAACACGGGACGTAACGCTGGCACTCCGTTACAGCGCGAGGTTTCTAGCCTGCGTCTGACTATGGTTACGAGAGGAACCCTTGTGTGAAGCGTCCTTACCTTGAACACACTGGAAACGACGGAGATGGTGTGAGGCAGCAGGTAATGAAGGTGTCTACCCGCCTTCATGAAACGGCTTTTTGATTCGAGCCAAACCGCTCTAGCTACAGGGGTACAAGCTATCGGTTACTGTCAGGGGCACTAGGTTTGTGCCTGACGGGCGTAAAGAGGGGACCTACAGTCAGATAGATGACGTATTGCTACGGGAACGTAGGAAGCGCGATGATCGGTCTCATGAAGACTGGGCTAGCTGCGGCTGAAGTGGTCATTGCGTGGCGGAGCATCCGTAGTAGTCGGAGCCAGAGAGAGTCTGGTACAGGGCGAAGGGATGCAGTTACGATGGAGCTATGGAAAGAAAGGCAGGGCTAATATGTATGCCTGTTATGACCAGACGGCACATAGACTCTCTTGTCCTCAAGACAAGCGTTGGACAACGGTCGTAATGGAACGCTGTGTGATGCGAAAGTATCATGCACAGTGTGGTGAGAGGGATAGAGAAACACGCCTATTGTGAGGTAGGAAGGTGCGCTCCGTCCCTACTCTACTGACTTCACCTCAAGGGGCACCCAGGTTGCGAAATCGGTGAAAACCTTGAGGCAGTCTCCTTGCCCATGCCCAGAGAAACGAGTCACGATGCCTTTTTGACCATTGATGAGTCTCGGCTCGTGCCCCAGGCAGCGCATGCGGGGATGCGCTCGCCAGAAGGCTTGCGTCTGTGGAAGGGTGAGAATATAAGCGGCGCGGGTTAAGGTGGCAACCTCTTGAGCGTGTCCACACCTTGGGCAGACCCAGTCGCGCTCATGCAGCGAACGTTCCTGGACCGAAACCTGGTGGAAACATCCAAAACAGGGCGCGAGGCCATCCAGGAGACCACGCTCCGCCACCTGACGAATGGCTTCGAGCTGGCGAGTGAGGAGAGCCTTATGGCTGGAGACGCCTACATAGAGAGGAGGATACTCGCAATAGGTAATATGCATCAAGGGATGAGGGGAACAGTGAGGACAGCGAAACGCGGCTCCCTTCGCTGTTGGGACGCGCACTAAATGGTGGTCACCGCAGAAAGGACACCATAAATGAGTGGTCAGAGAGGAGGTGGTTGGCTCAAGACCAAGGGCCTGTGCATGGGCAGGTGAACGGCGCTGTATGGCGTCTCGTAGCGCTCGTTTCCCCCGCACCAAACGCATGGAGACGGCTGCCGGAGAAATGGCAAAGGTATGGGCAAGGGCTTCAATGGGGCGATTATCAACATAGCGTGCTACCAGCAATGAACGTAATGGAGCGGGAAGGTCGTCGAGCAGGTCTGATACCACCTCAAGTAATTCCTGATACTCCACATACCACAAAGGATCCGTTGAAGCTGGTCCAGCAGGCAGATCAGGAGAGGAGAGGGAAATGAGCCGGGAAGACTTCTGAGAGTGATGACGAAACCATTGTTGGCACACATGACGAGCAATGCCCAACAGCCAGGGCAACATCTCTTGGGCAGACGGAGGGGATGAGCTGGCCCAGGCACGAGCACAGGCTTCCTGAGCAAGGTCCTGGGCGAGATCCTCATCTCCCACGAATGTGCGGCAATATCTCACTATTCGAGGCAGGATCTCGGACCAGGGAGCGGTCAGTAAGGAAGAAGCGGTCATACGGGCAATCTCCTTTCTTTTGTAGGTCTCTGTAGCCAAGCTATCGCATTCTTACTGTATATCGCACATCTCCTCCAAAGACAACGCGAAAATGGAGGGAATCGCTCCAACAGAAAAAATCTGCAAAGCTGGAGTTGAAAGAGGAAAGCCGAGCGCGAGAGCAAAGGGCCGAAGTTTGACCCAAATGATTGGCGACCTGCGCGGTGGCCAAAAGCACCTGGAGGAGTTAGCGCATCGAAACTTGGAAGCTTAGCGTACTGTTTTCACGTTTTGATACGCTGACCCCATCTACGGCGCTGCAGAGCAGACACGAACACAATTGGTCCAGTTTGATGCCCTGGTGAAGCACATGCGATCCACCATAACAAGTGGCATCGGATGGTTTGAGGAGTTTTACGCCTCGAAGCAGCGTTTGTCAGTAGCGGCTCGCGCCTTCATGAAAAAAGGGGAAGACGTGCCGGAAGATGTGGCGATGTTTGAAGACGTGCTGTACGGCCCGTATCTCAAATACCGGTGGCGCGAAGAGGGAAGCAAACGCGCCGCCATTTATACGGTGCAGTTGGGACGCATCCCCGACGAGGAGCGTAGTGCCGATGCCGACCACGATCAGGACATCGAGCACCCACGTTGGCCTCCCCTTTCATGTGAGGACGCATGACGAGAAGCTGCCTGTCACCACTCGCGCCTGGACCGGAGGATGTGACATCGGCCCACGGTCACAACGTGCGGTCTCCACATGTGACGGTGCTGCACCGTCACATATGCAACTCTAGGCCGCGCATGTGACCGAGAAGGAAACGCACAGACGCAAGCTCAAAGAGAGAAAGAGTGTGTGGGGGCTACGTCAAGTGTTGTGAGCATATTTCTACTAAACCGCACACAATATACCAACACGACAATCATATCAATGTTGTGAGCAATATAGTATATTTTTGCTCACAACTTAACCAAGTACTGCTTCATTTTTCTCCGTTTGCACTTATTGCTCTCAAAGATGACGGAGGAGTGCGTCGAGGCCGACTTCTGCATCGCTTGTGCCAAGCACCTGCTCAATGGTGCCACGCTTCAACTCGTCAGCGAGTGCCAGGATGGCGGCGATCACCTGCCGCAACTTCTCCATTTGAGTGGTGAGTCGCTGCACTTCTGTTCGCTGTCGAGGCGTCAGCGAGAGCGTGGTCCAGCGTTTCAGTTGCTCCTCAAAGAGCCACGCGTCATTTTTCTGGACGGTGAAGACCTCGATCACGCGCCCGACTGTGTAATTATCGAGGACGTGTGGCTTGGCTCGTGCGGGTTGAAGTGTCTGATATTGCTCTTGTGCCGCTTCCAGCATGCCGTCGATATGCGATGCAATGAGCGCGAGCTGCGTGATGGGTTGCCATTGTGGTTGTGGTTGCTGAGGCATTGTATCCTCTCCTGGTCTGTTTTCCTGAGTATAGGGGGAGGCGTCAAAAAAGGCAAGTCGTGCGAGAAACGTCCTAGCCTAAAAATGAGACTGCTGCTCAAGTGAAGGCATCGTCTCAAAATGATACAGCCTGTTGAAAAATCACTGTATGGATGAGTTGACAGCTGTATCGCGTCCCAAGGACGCACTACACTATAGGCCTGCTCGTGTGGTGATACATGGAGAGGGCTGCTCTCCGCTCGACCATTTGAGAGATGATCTAACGGAGGCAAAGAAGGATTCCTCCTCGCTTAGGAGGTGAACTTGCTGTTCGTGTGGTTCAGGGCATCGCGGGTAGCTCGTGCCAGTTCCAACGGCTCGCCTGTGGCGAAGCCGTGGATATAGTAGAGATTGGGCTCGATGAATAACTCGTGATTGTGCAGGGCGGTAAAGTAGATAGTATGCTCCCGCATGGTGCGAATCACCGCATCAGCTTCCTGTGGCAAAACCACGACTTCGAACGACTCGGCAGCCTTCCCGTTGCCGATGGACTGAAAGTTTAACAGGGACTCAAGCTGCATTGCTGGCTGGAGTACGATACCTAGCTCTCGGAATGTGCCTTTGTGTTCCACATCAACCGAGAGCACACTGTCAGAGATCATGCTCATGCCGCCGATGATCTCCGTGATCTCCTTGTTGGGTAGCCCGGTATTACCAGGAGAGCTCGAGACGAAGGGCTGGTGACTGTGCCGCAATGCAGCCCGAAGTTCTTTGGCGACCTGCACTGGATCGCCAATCGTCGTGCCATGTAAATACTTGATTTTGGGGTTCAGTTCCAGGTAGTGGTTGTGAAGTGCGTTGACTAGGGGTTTGCGGCTGGTAGGAACAGGAAGTTGGAAGAGGAATGTAGCCATTCTGGGGTCAGCATAATATCTGGGGGAAAACCCACGCTAAGGATTTGACATGGTGAGCGAATAGTCCATTGACTACTCTTAGCCTTCTTGTATCAAGCCTATCTTGACAACAACGAAGGAGAGGAATTGCTTGTTAGACGCGATCAAGGCCAAGAGCATTGTTCTCTTTTTGCATCGACTCTGATGCACATCATGTCTCATCCCCTGCAACAACAGGAAGCAAGGGGCCAGTAGACGACATGTGCTCACGTTTTCCGTTTCCATCTTCTAGGCGTATGCCACGCAGGTTCACCATCGCATAGAAGCCTGCGAACACAGCCAAAATACCTGCACCCGTAAAGATGGTATCGACAGGACCAAATACTATTCCCCAGACGGTCATATGAAAGTCTCGGAGCACCGTACTATCCAGATAGCCTGCAAGCACAATAGAAAGGATGGAGGCTGCACTTATCATTGTCGAGAGCACCGCTGTGACACGCCCAATGAGCTTCTGTGGTGTGGCGTACAAGAGCAGCGGCATCATAGTGACATTAATTGGCGTGTTTGCAAAACCCACGAGAAAGGCCAGTACCAATGCTGGAATGACACTCGTCATGCGTGCAAAGAGCAGGACCACTACCCCCACCATGAGGACCGATACCCAGAAAACGCGTACCACTCCAAGCCGTTGTACAAATACGGTGGCAAAGACAGCACCAACAATTGCTCCCAGTCCCGCGACTGAACCAACAACTCCATAGATGCTCGCAGAGGCATGCAGATTCTGTGTGACAAAGAAAATGTTGAGTGCAGTGAAAGCCCCCGCACCCAAAAGAACAATCACTCCTGTTACCAGGATCGTTACCAACACTCGGCTGTGTGCAAAAAACCGGAGTCCTTCGAGAAACTCACGGGAAAAGCTGTCCTGAGGGACCGACCCATCCTGCTTCGCGGCAGGAGAAACATGCATAGCTCTGATGGCAACGAAAGAGACAACAAACGAGAGTGCATCGAACACCAATGCCCATTGAATGCCGACGCTAAAAAAGAGCAATGCCCCCAACGCTGGTCCGACCACAATCGCAAGGTTTCCTGTCACCTGATTCAATCCGCTCGCTCGGGGCCGATCTTGCTCCTCAACAATGTAGCTAATCAGTGTCATATTTGCAGGGTTAAAGAATTGGTCACACAGGCTCGTTAGGAAAACGATGCAATAGAGTGCTCCTAGTTGCCACAAGATGGGGAGCCGCCCATTCGCGAGAAAAGGCAAAGGGATGGTGACGAGAATGAGGAGCGTGACGAGAACAGCACGAAGCATATCCATGCGCATCATAACGAGACGCTTCTCCCAACGATCAGCGAAGACACCCGCCGCAGGCCCTAGAAGAAAGGTAGGAACTGAACTTGCCAGCAGAACACCGCTGACGGCCAGAGGAGCCCAAGATTGTCCCCGGGCAAGAACGGTCGTCGTCCAGAGAACGAGCATCGTCCGAAAGACGTAATCGCCTGTGACGGAAACGGCTTGCCCACCCCAGAGGAATGCGAAATTACGATTGATAAAGAACGTTCCTTTTTTTCCAGACTCAGGAGACGTTTCCCTTGTATGAAGCATCTACCACCTCGCTCAATTGAAATCTGGATAACGGCGTCCGTCGCTCATGTGTCCATCTTGTTCAAGCATAGATGCGGAAGGCAAGAATGTAAAGAGAAAAACAATGCTGAAAGCATATCTTTTTTTCACGATCACCCAAATGTGTTCCAGGAGGCATATCTGTATCAACTTTCTGTGTACAAGGGGAAGTGATGAGTCATTTCATGACGATCCCCTTCAGACAGTAAGGGACCACATTTTTTCTTCGTGGACTCATGGCAAAAAAGTCTGAACAGAATGAGTATTTTGTTACGAGTTGCACGTTCGCTCGTCAGTTTTTTTAGATGAGGCAAGCTCAAAACACCTATCAGGAGTGGCAAGCAACGTGGAAATGAGATACGAAAACTCGGAACAAAATACATTGGAGGGAGAAATGTCAATGTCGTCGTTGTCGGCAGCAGGCGAGGAACAAACACCAGACGAAGAACTTCTGCAAGAATATGAACGCTTTCTTTCTGGCAAGGCGGAAGGAACCATCGACGCATACCTGCGTACCGTTCGGCAATTGATGACATGGAGTACAGATCGTCCCAGCCACGGGCAGTATTTCCTCCCACAGCAGTTGACGAAGACGACAGTAGAAATGTACCTAGCTCACCTGGAGCGCGATGGATACAGCCTGAATCATCGTGCGAGGGTCAAGTCCACGCTCAGCACCTTCGCGCATTTTCTCATTGAGGAAAAAGGGATGTTGCAACGCAATCCGACGAGAGGGGTGGACCTTCCCGCCCAGCAGATGCTCGCTCCAAGGCTTCTCTCTGAGGACCAACGCTTTATCCTACGAACACTCGTTGAGCAGGCCAATGACCGACGGGGTGCAGCACTCTTTGCACTGGGCTACTGGGCCGGGTGCCGGGTAAGTGATGTTTCCTGGTTACAGATGACACACACTCATGTCGGACCCAAGGTGGGGTGGCTCCATGTTGGGTATAAGGGAAGCAAGTGGCGCGATATCGATCTGATAAATGACGTGCGTAAGCCGCTCTTTGACTATCTGCAAACAACAGGGGATACTGAGCGCAGGTATGTGTTTCCGTCGCAACGTAGCGAGCGATTGACCGAAGAAGGCATCCATTACTGGTTTCGAATGCTCAAGGCGCAGGCGACGAAGGAGCAATGGGAACATATTCATGAACTCACGTTTCATGATCTTCGACACGATTTTGCCCATCGAGCGCGAACTGCTGGCTGGTCGCTCGAAGAAGTCGCGTATTATCTCGGTCATGTGACGAAAAAAGGACTTCCTGCCATTCAGACCACCGTTCGCTATACTCAGGTGAGCCGGGAGCAAGTCAAAGAAAAGCTCCGTGCTCTCAAGGGATAACAAAAGTGAGGCAAGGAGAACGTGTCATCGGGGCGACAAGCGACCTCGAAGGAGAAAGATGATGCCCAGACGGGAACTGCTCTCACCTGCTCAGCGTCTTGAAATGCTCTCGCTCCCCAGTGTGATGAGCGAACAGATGCTCGCTCGCTACTACACGCTCTCCTCGGATGATCTGACGCTCATTCGACAACGGCGTCGGCCCTACAACCGCTTAGGGTTTGCGGTACAACTCGCGTATTATCGCTTTCCCGGACGAACCTGGACCGCTAGCGAAGAGGTCTCTCCCCAGGTTCTCTTGTACATTGCTCAGCAACTCGACATCAACCCGATGAGCATTGCTCAGTATGCCCGTGATCGGGAAGCGACCCGTTTCGAGCATCTGGCAGAGTTGCAACAGACCTACGGTTTCCGCTCATTTACCATTCGTGAGTATAAAGAGCTCGCGGTCTGGCTCTTCCCACAAGCCCTTGCCACGGACTCAGGTCCAGCACTTGTACGAGCACTTCTTGAGGAAATGCGGAGCCGGAGGATTCTCATTCCTGGCATTACAACCGTTGAGGGGCTGGGATGGGAAGCTCGTCGTCGTGCCCAATGTAAAACGTTTTCCCTATTGACAGAAGAATTAACAGACGTACAACGAATACAACTTCAGGGCTTATTGGTTGTGCCTACCTTCTCTCGACAAACGGTGTTGGCTTGGTTGCGACAGCCACCCGGGGCTGCCTCTCCTTCCAATTTTCAGAAGGTGATCGAGCGGTTACACTGGATTCGTGGTTTGGGTCTTGATCCTCAGGTGACGGCACGCGTTCACCAAAACCGCCTTCAGCAGCTTGCTCGCGAGGGAACCCGCATGACAGCTCAACATCTCCTGTACAACAACGATGATCGAAGGGACGCGACTCTGGTCGCCTTTCTGCTTTCTACCGCGGAGGATTTGGTTGATCAAGCACTGGAAATGCATGACAAACTTATGGGCCAGCAATTCAAGAAAGGGGAGCGCAAACAGGAAGACCAGATCAAAAAGAGCCGAAAGGCCATCAATGAGAAGGTACGCTTGTATGCACGCGTGGGGAAAGCGTTGATTACGGCGAAAGCTGAGACGCAGGACGCCTATCAAGCCATTGAAGCCGTCATCGCCTGGGAGCGGTTTGTGGGTACGGTGGAAGAAGCCGAACAGCTCTCTGCGACGACTGAGGTTGACTCGGCAGAACTGTTAATCGGTCGCTACGCACAATTGCGTAAGTATACCAAGGAGTTGCTTTCCACCTTCGAGTTTCAAGGGACAACGGCGAATACACCAGTCATTGAAGCACTAGAGATTCTGAAAGATCTCAATGAAACGGGACGACGCACGGTACCAGAAAACGCTCCCACCTCATTTGTCAAAGGTCGGTGGGAGCAACATGTGCTGCAAGATGAGACCATAGAGCGCCATGCCTATGAACTCTGCACACTCTCGGAACTCCGCAGTGGGTTGCGATCAGGAGATGTCTGGATACAAGGAAGCAGGCAGTACAAAGCATTTGACGATTACCTCATGCCCAAAGGACAGTGGCAATGGCTCAAGCACGCCAAAGAAACAGGAGTCGAGGTGACAGAGGATGTTTCGGCCTACCTCACTGAGCGTAAAGAGGTGTTACATCGAGAACTCACCACCGTCGAGACGCTTCTGGTCGAAGAGAAGTTGCCCGATGTGCGTCTGGTGAAGGGAGAACTGGTGATCACTCCACTCGCGAAAGCCGTTCCAGACGACGTGGAAGACTTAGCACGTCAGGCATATGCATTACTTCCACGCATCAAGCTCCCAGAACTGCTTCTGGAAGTGAACTCTTGGACAGGAGTAGATCGTCACTTCACGCACTTGCACACGGGAGAACCTCCTAAAGACCGGACTGCACTCTTTGCTACATTGCTGGCAGACGCCATTAATCTGGGCCTTTCGAAGATGGCAGAAACCTGTGCTGGAATGACCTTCAATCGTTTAGCCTGGGTTGCTGATTGGAACGTGCGCGATGAGACCTATACCAAAGCCTTAGCGGAAATCATTAACTATCATCACCGTATCCCGTTTGCGGCGTACTGGGGAGATGGCACGACCTCCTCATCTGACGGACAGCGTTTCAAAGCAGGAGGACGCTCGGAAGCGACGGCACAAGTGAACTTACGCTATGGAACCGAGCCTGGAACAACCTTTTACACGCATCTTTCCGATCAATATGGTCCGTATAATGTCAAAGTGATTAGCTCAACGGTGCGTGATGCGCCTCACATGGTCGATGGGTTGCTGTACCATGAGACGGATTTACCCATTCATGAACATTACACGGATACATGGGGCTATACGGACCAAGTGTTCGGGATGACGCATCTTCTTGGGTTTCGCTTCGCACCACGTATTCGTGATCTGGGAGACAAACGCATCTACAGCTTCGAGAAGCCGGAGACCTACCCAACACTGGAACCACTGTTGGGAGGAATCATCAATATGAAGCAAATTGAGGGGCATTGGGACGACCTGCTCCACCTGACGAGTTCCGTTCGCAAGGGAACGGTCACTGCATCACTCATCTTGGGAAAATTAGCCTCTTATCCTCGACAAAATGGCTTGGCATGGGCACTGAGAGAAGTCGGACGTATCGAGAAAAGCCTCTTCACCTTGGAATGGTTACAAAGTCCAGAACTGCGACGTCGTGTGCAGGTAGGACTCAATAAGGGAGAGGCACGAAACGCGCTTGCACGTGCCATCTTTTTTAATCGTTTGGGCGAGATCCGTGATCGTTCCTACGAAGATCAGCGCCATCGGGCGAGTGGCCTCAACTTGATGGTAGCCGCAATCATCCTCTGGAATACGGTGTATCTTGCGGAAGCCATTGAGACCCTCAAGAAGAAAGGCGTTGAGGTCAAAGAAGAGTATCTACGCCATCTCTCACCTTTAGGGTGGGAACACATTAATCTGACCGGAGACTATCAGTGGGATTTCAAACATATCCCTGCAACAGGGCAACTTCGACCATTGCGAACCAAGACCACATAATGCAAAAGGGCTTAGAGTAGTTCCGTGAGCTTACGCTTAGCGTATCGCGTCCTTAACGTATGTTTTCCCCCGGATATTATGTTGACCCCCACATCTACGGCGATGCCGAGTACACCCGGATGCAATTGGCCCAATTTGATGCCCTGGTCAAGCAAATGCGGTCCACGATCACGAGTGGTATTGGATGGTTTGAAGAGTTCTATGTCTCCAAGCAACGGTTGTCCGTGGCGGCTCGTGCCTACATGCGAAAAGGTGAAGACGTGCCGGAAGACGTGGCGATGTTTGAAGATGTGCTGTATGGCCCCTACCTCAAATACCGATGGCGCGAAGAGGGCAGCAAGCGGGCTGCTATTTACACGGTGCAGTTGGGACTCATCCCTGACGAGGAGCGCAGCACCCCCACCGACGACGACCAGGACGCCAGCGAGCACCCACGCTGGCCCCTCCTCTAAAAGAACACTCGCACATCCAGGGGCAAGTGGGCAGGTGCAATATCAATTGTTGTGAGCGTATTTCTAGTAAACCGCGCACAACATAAATATACTCAATCGTTTTATTCTCTTGTTGTGAGCAATTTTCTTATTATCTGCACACAACGTTGACAAGCGTCAAAAAGTGAATTGTGCTCTCACGAAATTCGGGCGACGTGTCGCGACAGGGGTGCCGTGAAGGATGCTTTTCCCCAATAGCACAATCGTCTTAGCGGAGTGCGTGTCGCGTCATGTCGCCCGTTCTATGGGTATGAAAGAAGAAGAACGCGAAGACCTCACAACCCAGGAAATGGCGGAGCAGGCAGAGGTGACGATCCGCACCGTGCAACGGTGGCTCAAGAGCGGGAAGCTCAAGGCCGAGACGCTCCCGCATGGTAAGTATCGTGTGAATCCGTTTGACCTGATAGAACTCTCGTTGCCACTCACGGAACGTGCAGCCACGACACCGAAGAAGCGGAGACTCAGCTATGATGAGTTGCATGACACGATGATCCACTTGACGTTCCAGGTAGAGGCGTTGGACATTCGACTCGAAAAGGCCGAGCGCACCATTGAGCAGTTGAAGAAGCAAGGCGCATCGACATCGAGATCCACATCGACGAAGAAGCGCACGAGCAAGGCCCGTTCGACGACCTTACCAAGCGATCTGGTGACGTGGCGGTCATTTGCGCGTCTGCATGATATTCCAGAGCGGGCCGTGGCCAAGGCCATCAAGGACCAGAATCTGTGGCCGGAGCAGGGGTACTGGAAGGTGAAAGGCGTGGTGGTGAAAGAGGTCCTTGATTACGTTGGCCGGAAGCAATTCGTTGAGTTGTTCGAGAACTACCCCTCGTTTCTGGAATGCGAAGACTGCCCCCACAATGCTCATGCGTGGTAGAGATAATATAGTTGAGAGTCATGTATCTTAATACATTTGACATAAACAGATAGATAAGGGAAAACAATGTTTCCAAACGAATCTAAGATGGTTAAACTTCTACGGACATGGATTATTGGCTCAGAAATCACCTCTGGAGGCTTTGGCAGAATCTATGAAGCGACAAATGAAGACGACTTGCACGCTGTGATAAAGTTAGTGCCGAAAGCACCTGGTGCTTCTCGCGAGTTGCTGTTTGAGTCGCTCTCAAGCCACCCAAACATCATTCCAATAGTGGATGGTAAATTGGCTGAAACGTGGACACATTTTGAGGCTCTTGCTCACTTTCGGTGGTTCGATTATTGTAGAGTTATGACCGTACAGCAAGAGATCGCTCCAGAAGCCACGAAAGCTTTTCACTCTCGCTTGTTGATGAGCTTAAACACCGAAAGTGAGCAAGAGCCCAAAAATCTGTCAACTCGTCGCACTTACTACCACCTCTCTTCCCGTTGCATACCATTCGTTATGGCGTCTCATATTTTCGCATCAGTTGATGCAGATGGTCATTAAAAGATGCTTCAAATGAGGTCGTACTCAAAAGATCTTCCCAAAAGTGTTTGAGGGTTGGTGCTGCTAAGAGTTTTTCAAAATCTCTTGCCCATGTATTATAGGTTTGATTGTCGATCAACTTCTTTTTCCATTGATAGTAAATGTTCTCATGGAAAATTAACCACCAGAGTGCCAGATCTCGAAAACGAAATTTTTCGATCTCGTTCATTGCATCCCATGCGACGCTCCCTTGTTGCCACAGTTTGGACAATTCCTGATCTTGCACCAGCTGTAAGTAGAACGGCGAAGATAATGCGACTAATGCCTGTGTATTCGCAGCCCGAGCTAATCGTGTATTTTCCCGCAGTTGATACCAGAGATAGCAAATAGAGACAATGACAAAGATGCCTTGCAAAATACTCGCGATATTCGCCAAATCGCTCAACCTCATGCTTTTCCTCCTCGTCCAAAACTCAACATATGAGTCCCAACGTGGTCTCAGTTTCGTTCCTCGTTGGCACATCGGTACTTGCAACGAAGAAGGAAAACGGCTCAATGACGGCAATTCTTCTTCTTCCCAGTCCTTCGCAGCCCGTGGCGGCTGACGGAGCATTCCCCCAAGGAGATGCAACCATGAACACGGTTGCATCTCCTTGGGGGAATGCTCCGTCAGCCGATGCAACACATACTGCTAAAACTCTTCCAGACTCACTTTGCCAATCATGGTTCCCTTTTCCACTAGTTCGTGTGCTTTGCGCAGGTTGGCGGCGGTGATCGGCGAAATCCTGGTGGTGAGGGTGGTCTGAATCTTGCCTGCATCGACTAGACCCGCTACCGTATTCAGCAACCGATGCTGCTCGATCATATCGGCTGTGTGGTACATGGAACGGGTATACATAAGCTCCCACACATACGTCACGCTTTTCTGCTTGAGGTCTGACAAGTGTACCTCATCACTCAGTTCATTAATATTGCAGATTTTTCCCTGAGGTGCGATGACCTGCACAATGTCCTTCCAGCGTGTTCCCAAACTCGCACTGTTCAGACAAAAGAGAAAATCAACGTATTCCAAGCCGAGGGACTGTAATTGGTCCACGAAGGAGTGGCGATAGTCAACTACCTGATCAACTCCATGCTCCCTGGCCCATTGCTGGCTCTCAGGACGAGAGGCCGTTCCAATGACTGTCAGACCAGCCCATTTGGCAAGCTGTGTGGCAATCGAACCAACACCACCTGCAGCCCCAAGGATCAGGATGCGTTTGCCCTGGTTGCGCTCTGGTTGCTGAGAGACTCCTAGACGATCAAAAATCCCTTCCCACGCGGTGATGGTGGTGAGCGGTAACGCGGCTGCTTCAGCGAAATCGAGGCGAGTCGGCTTGTGGCCTACAATACGCTCATCCACTAAGTGATACTCACTATTAGTTCCCGGTTGAGTCATATCCCCCGCATAGTAAACCTGATCGCCCGGCTGAAAGAGCGTGCAGTCTGGGCCAACCGCTTCAACAATCCCCGCCGCATCCCAGCCAAGAACATAGGCGGAATGCTCCGCGTGTGGTTTTGAAACACGAGTTTTTACATCAACTGGATTCACCGAGATAGCTTTCACTTTGACGAGGAGATCACGTCCCTGCGGCGTGGGTTTTTCCAGTTCCAAGTCAATCAGACTCTCAGGATCAGTAATCGGCAAGGAACGATAGAAGCCAATCGCTTTCATCTTGTTTTCTGCCTTTCTTTCTCTGCTGTTTTATTTTTTCTGACGCGTGCATCCCATAGATCGTTTGAGGACTGTCCTCAATCCTCAAAGATGTTGAGATATCTCTCAAGAGAAACACTCTTTTGAAAGCTCTTCACTCTTTCGAGGGGGAGAGCTACGGAAGCTAACATGAGGGACAAGGGAGCAGTTCTTTCAAGCAAACCACGTCTTGTCTCCTTGAGGAGTTTCTCAAAAGACTGGAATTGGAGTTGCAGCTTGAAAAATGGGGACAAATCGGCCTTGTTTCGCTCCTCTCACTCGAAAAGGTGCCTTCGTTGCGTTCTCACTTGACACACGAAAGGGGTGAGCATGGGAGGAACAAAAGTCGGAAGAGCCTCTTGAACTGGCTTGGAGAGGATGCAGAGGAAACATTCTCCAAAGACGTACAGAAGCAATTCCTCTCGAAAATCTCCTCTGGAATGTCATTCTTACCATTTTTCCCTCTCAAGGTGAAGACAATCAGTGGTTTTTTCCCATTCTTCCGCCGTCTGGTTCCTCCCGTACTCACAACCCGAATACTCTCCCCATCCACACAAGAAGCAGTCCCGCTTCTTGTGTGGATGGGGAGATGGTGAACTATGCTTCAGCAATTTGCAAGACGTGTACTCCGCTCATATCGAGCCAGTAACGGCCCTTTGCATGGACAACGCGTATGAGGACGTGATCACATGAAGGACAGCGTACAACGGTGCCCATCCCGTGTATATAGGCGGCAAGCGAGCCAAGAGCACCCGTTGCGTTACAATTCTTACAGGTTGACTCGGCTGTTGTCATCTCGAAAGGGAAGAGTTCACCTAAGACACCCGCCGCAGTATTTCCATCCAGTTGTTCCATAATTATCCTCCTGCTGGACCGAATCGCTCGGTCTTGACGCGGCCTGGCTCGTACCCCAATGGCAATACGCCTTGCGCGTCCGTTTCAACAAATTGTGTGGGACCACAGATATAGGCAAGCGGCTCCTCTTTCCCTGCCCATGCCACCTCTCGCAACAGGTCATTGTCTACCCGACGATGATAGCCCATCCAATTGGCTGGCTGCATACGTGTCAGGGTATAGATTACCTCTAATCCTGTGCCCTTGCTCACGAGAGACGTCAGTTCATCACGATAGATGATCTGGTCGTAGGAGCGTACCGAGTAGAGCAGACGCGTTGGAACCGTACTCCTAAGGAGAGTTCGTTGGCGAATCATTGCCATGAGTGGCACAATGCCTGAGCCGCCGGCAACGAGCAAGAGTGGACCTCCCATCTGAGCCTCCCAGACAAAGTAGCCACCAATGGGACCCCGCAGTTCGACTTTATCTCCTACGCGTAGTTCATCGACGAGGTACGGCGAAACCTCTCCATCAGCCAAGCGTTCGACGGTCAGCGTGAGATGCCCTTGTGCCTCAGATGGGGAGGCAATAGAGTAGCTACGCTCGGTTTGATAGCCGTCCTCGGCCGTAAGGCGTACATCAACATGTTGACCTGCTCGATGTCCAGGCCAGTGAGGAACCAGAAACGAGACACTCGTCGCCTGTGCTGTTTCTCCCTTTTTCTCCACGACCTCCCCAAATTGCCACATTAATCGCCCTGGTAACGCTGTTCTTTCCACGGATCACCATAATTGTTATAGCCAAGCGACTCCCAAAAGCCGGGGGCATCCTTCTCGACCAATCGAAGGCCCCGAACCCACTTAGCACTTTTCCAAAAGTAGAGATGTGGGACAAGCAGACGTGCAGGACCGCCGTGTTGAGGCGCGAGAGGTTCTCCATCATAATTGAAGACCACCCATGCTTTGCCTTCGCGCACGTCTGCAAGCGGAAGGTTTGTGGTGTAGCCTCCATCACTTGTTAAAGCCAGTGTACAATTGACCCATGGAGGCCAAGAAAAATTGACCCACCCCCTAAAAGGACGTACTCTTGTGTTGAAGTTCGACACAGGAGGCACTCATGATAAGGAGTGGAACCATCAATAC
>JAABUQ010005606.1_pt1 | contig 19780 bp, 36 predicted proteins | sample 5560001 | NCBI WGS metagenome assembly JAABUQ01 (sample SAMN10711888, study PRJNA513371) | rock metagenome | isolation source: Antarctica rocks | place: Antarctica: Victoria Land, Finger Mt nord | collected 2015-12-18
GCGCGGCGCGCCCGCCGACAGGAACGCCTGGATGCTGCGCACCACCGCCTGCGTCCACGCGGCACCAAGGTTTACGGTCTGCTGCTCCACCGCCTGCCGCGCAGCGCCGCCGCGGCGGGCGGGGCGAAGCCGCGTGGGTGGGAGCATGCTGAGTCCCAAAGTTCTGGACGCTGATGGGGCGCGCAGGCAGTGAAGCACACATCATTGCCTCCCAGACTCATGCTAGCATGTCGTCTTCATCATTGACAGTCATGGGCAGGCGCACCTCATCGAGCTCGGCCCCCGGCTTGCCCTGCCACAGCCACGCCGCCCCGACGCCTGCCACTGCTCCGGCGCCGGCTGCGCGCGGAAGCGCCTGTCACTAGGTATGCTCGGCGTCACCCCAATCCGCACCTGCTGGGACACAGCGAGCTCCCAGGGAGCGGCATGGTGCTCGCTGCAGCAGGCCCACACGGTTGCAGGGGCTCAGGACGGCACGCGCTCGCGAGCTCTTCCAGGCCTGCCGTCTTCAGGGCACGCAGGGGCCCGCACATGCGCCGGCGGCGGCGGCTGCGCCGCCCGCGGTGTCGGGCGCCGACGAGCGGCGCGGCGAGAAGTACACGCGCGGCAGCAGCGCTGCCGCGGCCGCCGGCTGGCCCGCCAGCCACTGCAGCGCGGTCGCGCCGCGCGGCAGCGGCACCTGCGCGCCACGCCGGTCGCGTCGAGCGCGTCCACAATTGTGTAGCATTACCCAGAGACGCCTGCCTGGCCGCTGCCGCATGCGCTCGCACAACTACATAGCAGCGGCGCCTCGGTCGCAGTTGCGCGGTGCGCCACAGGCGATCCGCGCCGGCCGAGCTGCGGAGCAGACTGTGTCGCGTGGCAGCGGCCCCGCTGTTACAGGTATGCGGCGGCGAGCCGCAGGCCAGGCCGCGAAGCAGGCCCCGTACCTCGATGCGCAGCAGCCCGCTCGCGCGGTGCGCGTGGCGGCGCTCCGCGCGCCGCACAGCCTCGCCCAGCCGCTCCAGCGCCTCGCCCCAGTCCAGCTGCGCCCCACCCCCCTGGCTCAGCGGGCGGGTGTCGGGGGGCGGGCGGGCCGCGAGCCAGCCGACGGCAGCCGCAGCCTAGCTCTCGCTGCTGGCCCGTCGGCGGCGAGCTGCTGGCTGGGCCCTGCCCTCCCCTACCCCACCCAGGCAAGCGGGCAGCCCGAGCGCACGCACGGGCGCAGCGCCGCACCGCCAGCGGCAGCGTGTCGACCAGGCAGACCTCGACCGGCATGTGACACGCGGTCAGGTCTGCTTGGCTCGCCGGCGCCGGCGCCGCGGCAGGCGCCTCCGCGGCCACCGCGGCCGAGGCGCTTGCATGGCAGCGCGCGCTCCTCCCTGTGGCGGCCGCGTGACCGCCGGCCCGAGCTCGCCCACAGCAATCCCGGCTCCCAAGCAGCAGCACAGGTCGCTCCTGATAGCGTGCGCAGCTGCACCTGCGAGAAACATCCACGCGTGAATAGGCTATCTGTAGCGCTGGGCGGCAAGCGCTGTCAAGTGCCGTTTGAGCTGCAGTCAGAGCCAGCGGCACGTATGTGAGGCTCACCTGTGCGGGCGTGTGTGTTGGCGCCGCCCATTGCCGCACGCGTTTGCTGCAGGAACGCTCGCAGCGTTTAGTGCCTGCATGACTTACTGCATCGTGCGGTTGCCTGCAGCACTGCTTGCAAGATGACGGGACGTGCGCACTTTTGTCTTTATTATTATTATCTTCTGTCTGTCCTATCCGAGGTGGCTCGGGGTTCTTCCAGGTCCTTGAGTCGCTTTGGTTTCTGCCTCACTGACTCAAACTCGCTTTGGCTTCTGCCTCACTGAGTCAACAGGAATGCTGCACAGACTGCAGGCACTGACTTTGCGCCGTACTTGGACCCCTGCAAAAAAACAGCCCAGTGTCGCAACCGAGGACGAGGCCGGTGCGGTGGAATAGCTGCGCAAGGTCCAGGCCTTTGCAAGAGAAAATGCCGATAATGTGCGGAGCTTCCCCGCCGATGAGGAGCTCCTTGACCTGGTAGCGCACTAGCTCTCGCCTGCTAATTCAGCTCGGTCGCTTGCCCCCTGCCACGCCCCCTGAACCACTCTGCACGTGGACACACGCAACGCAACTGTATCCAGTCAAAGAGTACAGAACAAGAGGCCGCCTGCCACCTTCGCTTGCTTGTTGCGGCGCCCTACTGGAGCCTGACTGGCACATGTGCGGGCTTATAAGCCGGCGCAGCCGTGCAGAGGAGCCGTTGGAGTACTTCCTGCGTGTGGTGGCCAGGCACCAACAACGCTACAGCTACCGTTGGGAGTTTGAAACATCGTGCGGGGTGCCGGTGAACCTCCGCGCGGAGCGCCTGTGCCTGATACAGCTAGTGCCCTGCTGAGTGCGCGAGTGCTCCATACGGTTGCCCACGCTCCGCACTTGCTGCCAGAGCTGGGCTGCAGCGTGCCTGGAGCTTGGATGTGTGCAGGTGAAGGGTTTCCAGCACGCGCCAATGTGCTGCCTGCTCTGGTCTCCTTGCGTGACATTTCCCAGTCTTGTCACGCAAACAAAGCAAATTGTGATTCATGCACTGAAGGTTGACCCTAAGACCATGTCAGGCTCCTCACACTCTGACGCATGCAAGGAGAAACAAGGGAGGCGGACTGTCTTGTGCAAGGCTGTGCTGCGCAAGTCGCAATGATGCAGCCATAAAAGCTCTGCAAGCTCAAGCAAATGCCTGGCATGCAGAGGTGTGCTGTGTGCGATGCGTATTGACGGGGGGCACGCGGTCCTGGAGCCGGGCTGCGCTTAGGGCGGTCTGTTCCTGCTTGCTGCGGCGAGCTTCCTGCGCGCGTGCGCCAGAGACATTTCCGACTTGCGCACGCAGCACGAGGCCAGAGGCGACTCAGCAGCGCGCGCGTGAGCGCGCATGCATATAATGATGGCGCGGCAGCTGCTTTGGTACAAGGCCGAATTGTGTCCAGGTGACCTCATGCACTGAACCGTGCAAATCAAATATTTACGTATTGACACTTGATGTGTCTGATCGATCTGGTTACGGTGGTCAGCACTCTCTTGTGAAAGCATCTGCACAGAAGCTGGTGCACTGCTCCCATACATGCGAGTGGGGTTCTTTGTGCATTATGTGCGTGTGTGTAGAAGGTAAGCACAACGGCTGTGTCCCGCACAGAGTCTCGGGCGCATGAGCGCATCAGCATGTACAGTGCGTGAGCATGTTTAAGCACGTGAAGGTGATGGGTAGCGCTGCACTGTAGCTTACCTGTGCATCACTGACATACATCATTTTATTGCTGAACATGTGATATTATTACATGTGCAGCAAGCGCTGGACCACTGTGTGCATCCAGAAATGCGCTCTGTGCGCCAATGCCAACAGCTGCTTGAAGTCGAGAAATTTGGGCCAAATACAGGTGATCATGCAAAGAGAGCGGCCTGGCTGATGCCGCTACCGCACTAGTGCTATCCCGTTCTGAGGCGCATGCTCTCTAGCCTGTGCTTGTAATTGGGGCCTAATTGGGGCCTGAAGACTGAGAGTGTTCTTGCGGCACTGTGGTTTGTGCACCTGCACTTCCAGCGAGCGCGTATTGCATGCGTAGGGCAGGTTAGCATCATGGGTGGACAAACTAAATGCAATCCCCCCCGGCGGGTGGTCTACTGAGGACACACACATGGCACCCACTGAATATTGGTCAGGGCCTGCACTGCCTCCGTTGCTTCTTTACATGGCCTGCTCAGAGCTGTTTGCCAGCAGGGCAGAAATGGAGGGCAGAAATGGAACGCGTGCCACTACACAGTTGCAACACGGTAACATGCATAAAAAGAGGTTGGCACCCGGAAAACTTACCACCCTCACATCCTCACAACTCCTCGAAAACACAAACAGGACGGACTGGAGCACACCAGTACTAGATATGCTACAGCAACAGACAAACGGTCCACACACAGTCCCCTGCCACAGGTGCAGTGCTGTCGCCATGCCAAGCTTGCATTTCTCACCAGCAAGTTTGGGAAAACGGGCTCAAGGGAGCCTAACACAAGGCCTTTCAACAGGTTGTCTGCTCAAATCAACTCGTGGCCACAAGCCTCACACCAGCGACCAGGAGATCTATAATAGCGTAGAGGCCCTTCGCTGCGGAGCTTCCTGTCAGTGTCCCTTTCCTCCACACGTTGGTGCATGAACCTACAAAACCCGCGTGCCCGGCACACCTTCACACCACCTTGTCTGGCACCGCGACAGCGCAGCTTGACTACACAGGTGCCTCAGGGGTGCGTGCTGCTGGTTGACGCGACAGGCAACTTGCTGATGCAGCACCTGGGCAAAGCAGGGCGCTGGCCACCAGCCGATGGACGCAGCGCACTCTGCAAGGCAGGCCACCACATGAAGTGATCCCCGAAAAAAATGCAAAACACCTTGGGCTGGCATGACATTCGCATCATCACCATGAGACCTGTCATCTGATTGGCCCGCCTTGAAGCCCCATAATCGCTTCCGTTCTGTGCGCTGAGTCGGAGTAGCTATCGATGCGCTGCCCAAGCCTGCTCGGCTGGCTGCAGGCTGCTGCGCAACATGCCAAGTGGCAAGCAGAGAGTGCAAGAGAAAGATGTAGTCACATAGGTATGTGCAGGTCTAACAAAGCAAGCAAAAGCAAAGGCTCGAGCGCGCGTGGTTACAGTGCTGCTCCCTTGCCAGCCGCTTGCATGGCCTTGTGCCTGCCGGTGCATGTGAGCGTGCGCTGCCGGGCATGAGCCAGGGGTCACAGGCTAAACCTACCCGTACCCACATGTGGCCACGCTACGAGAGGCTCGCGTGCAGCGCCTGGAGGCTGACCGGGACGGTGTCGGACTTGTCGGAGGGCACGCGCATGTCCGCCAGATTAGGCTTGGTGTCCGGGTAGCCGTCGCAATGGTGCAGCGGGTTTGCGTCCGCGATGTTCATCAGCGAGGCCTGGATGTTGGCGAGCGCGAGGCAGTCGCAGTGCCCCGGGTACGCCTGCGCAGGAGCGGGCTAGGGTGAGGTGCGCCCATCGGCAGGTCTTCAGCACGGCAGCCACGAGGCAGATGCCACAGCCCAGCATGCCTTCCCAAGGGCATGCCTTCCAAGGGCATTGCATGCCTTCCCAAGGGCATGTAAGCGCAAGGGCAGGGCGAGTTACGTGGCAAAAAAGAAGGCAGCCCTTGCAGCCCTTGCGGAGGGGTGTTGCAGTTGTGCAATGCGACACACACACGACATGCCCAGCGCTAGATGGCCAAGCTGAGGCTACAGCAGTCCTGGTTGTCGGGTTGGAACACCAGTATGCTACGGGGCGGATCAGAAGCAACAGAGCTTCAGCCACTTCAACTCCTCAGGCACAGAGCATGGCAAGGTGCGCAAGCACGGTCCGTAGCACGGGCGCAGGCCTGCTTCCTGGACGCAGGCGCACCTCAACCACGAACAGCGCAGCCTGGATGGGCGACAGCACGCGGTTCAGCGTGACACCTGCGCATTGCCAAGACTTGCGCATCAGCAACAGATGGGCACGTACCCGTCCAGCGCCGATTTGCGTGGCACCATGCGAAGCCGCCAGTCAGCCTTACAACCTCGTATGCGCAAGTGACCAGCCCGCCTCTGCACGTCCCCATAAGCTCTGCATTCCACACGCCTGGTTGCGGAAAAAGGAAAGCAGGGCTGCGCACAGTTGAGCTCCATCACGGTCTTCTGCTCGCGGCGCAGGTTGTCCCGGATGCTGTCCAGCACCTCGTCCAGCCGCACGTGCGTGCGCGCGCAGTGCATGTACCCTGCGCCGCAGTGGCATCCTCAGCCACACAGGAACAACTCAGACAACTCAGCTGGAGCCCTTTTAACTGGTAGCTTGCACCATGGCAGATGCCTTCAACGCCCTCTCTTTCCTGACCACTGTCAGCGCCTGCCTCCCAACCCAGCACGGCAGAGCCCTGCACATGATGTGCTCAGCGTTGCATCGTGCACAGCAGCAGCCTGCACCGGCAGTCATCCCTAACCCTAACCCTATAACCTATTAGCCAGGCGGAGCGCGCAGCAGGGCGGCCGCGCGCGCACCGTTCAGCGTCATGCACTCCAGCTTGGCGGCGACTGGGTCGTCCGGCGCGTCCTCGCGCTGCGACGGCAGCATGAGGCCCATGGCCTGCGCGCGCCGCCGCACCTCAGCCGCGGCCCCCTCGGCCCTGCAAGGCCGCAGTCATCGGGCTTGCAGTGCGTACAGACCGACATAATGGCACAGAGCCAAACAGGCGGCATCAGCGCTGCGCGCAGCCTATCGAGGCACGGCAGTTGCCGCACTTCACAGCAGCCACGCGCTCTGTGCCATTGAAAAAAGACACGCATTGCGCATGCGGTCGAAGCGCCGCAAAGCAGGCCTTGAAGTTCCGCCGCATCGTGTGCGCCGCGCCTGCATGTTGAGGCGCTGGCGGTCCTCGTACAGCACGCGCAGGTTGGCCAGGTGGCTCTTGCGCAGCTCGACCAGCTGCCGGCTCTGCGCGCCGTTGAGGCGCAGCACGCCCAGGATGTGCGTCCACTTGGCGCGCAGCTTGTGGCACTCGATGCGCGTCATGTGCGTCAGGTCCTTGCTCATCAGCGCCAGCACCTGCGCCGCATTCCCGCATACATTTGATAAATTGAAATTCTTTGCGTGCACCCGACGTCTTGCTGCAGAGGAGAGACGGGCAAGCACAGGCAACTCCTGCCATACACTGCTGCCATGGATAGCACTGCGTACTCTAGCTTTCCAGTGCAAGCGCATGACAGAGTACACAGCTGCAGCACCCACGCATGCATATCCTTCACAGTCAGCATCTCTGCGGCACCGCCTCTGTGAGGGTCACTATGTGCACTGGCTCTAGCCTGCCATGCTGGGCAGAGCTCCCGGTACCGGCGGCGGCAACAGCCTCTGCTCTGCCTGACCCGCGTGGAGCCCAGCCCCACGTTCCCGCGCGCGCTCCACCACGTTCAGCATGCCACACAACAACTGACTTCCAGGCCCACGCGCGTCCCGCGGCCGCGCCTTGACGCCCTCGGCGCGCATCGCGCGCTGGCACATGCCGTTGGACACCGACACCAGCTGCTTCACGCTTGCCACCATGTCCGCGGGCACGCCGTTGCCTGGCCGCGCACACCCGCGCTGGTCAGCACAGCGCAACGACGAGCGCGCCCAAGTGAACATGGCAGCACACAAGCAAAAATGGCTTGACAGCTTGGACTTGCCTGCACAGGCTTGCCGGCCCCTGCATGATGTCACCACACGCCGCGCGCGCGGCACACCATGCCAGCAGAATCCGTGTGAACCCCGCGGGCTTGGCCCCTATGCTGCGCACCGAGCGGGTCCGCCGCGCGCAGGTTGTGCTGCTCCACGAAGGCGCGCACGCGCGCGACGTTCTCGGCGCGGTCGCGCATGTACGCCGCGATCTCCGCCTCGGTCGCCTGCCGCTTGCGCTGCTTGGCCTCCGCCGCGGGCTCCAGCACGCTGTCGATCTGCGCGCAGCGGGTCGCAAGTACAGGCGTCAGACTCGCCACGTGAGCGTGAGTGCGCTGGTCTTCGACTGCTCAACGGCGAACGGCGGACAGTTGCAAGGTGGCTGCGACATTCCCGCAAGACCCTTACTTTCGCTGTATGCAAGCGAGGCAGACGTCCACAACAAGCAGGTGCCGTCACAGCCTAGGGTTAGGGCAGCTCAGGCCGGTGAACACAGACCAGCGCCTGAATTCGATTCATACGCACCTCCCCGGTGCCGTCCTGGAATGCAAGCGGCGTGTCTGCGCTGCCGCCCTCTGACGACGCCGCGAGCTGCGAGTGCACGCGCGCGAGCTCCGCCTCCTTGGCGCGCAGCAGCGCGCCCAGCTCCCCCATCTGCTCCTGCAGCGCCTGGTTCTGCTGCTGCACGCCCTGCAGCTGCGCCAGCCGCGCGCTCATGCTGTCCAGCGTGGCCTCCAGCTCGATGAAGCGCTGCTTGCGCCGCTCGCGGTAACGCTGCTGCGCCTGCGCGCGCCGCCGCCCACGAGGCCCCGCATCAGGCCAGAGTGCCTGGCAGCGCCGCACCCGCATCCGCCGATGCGTTGGCACACCGCGGCAGGGAAGGCTCCCCCAGTGAGTATACGTCCTTCCACCAAGCCCAACTGCAATGGCGCTACAGGGCATGCGATGTGGCATCCGGAGGGCAGTGGTATGTCAGAAAGGCTTGCGCTCGCGCACGAAAGGGGGCACCAGCGGAACTACTCCCCGCTGTCCCTCCTCCTGCTTGATTTGCGCACGGCACGCCGCCCTGCGGGGATGCGCCTGAGCGCGCGGCGCGCGGCGCCGGCCGCGCGCCTGCTTGTTCTGCGCCTGCTGCTTCGCGTTGCGCTTGGTCTTGGTGTCCTGCCGCACGCCGGTGCGCGCCCGGCCGCCGCGGGTCGGCGCCGCGCCGGCGCCGTCCATCGCGCCGGCGTCCAGCACGTCCTCCTCGCCGCCGCCCGAGTCGTCGCCCTCGCTGTGGCTCGCGCGCACCAGCTGCCGCCAGCTCGTCCCCGAGCCCTGCCCCGCGCCGGCACGCCCCTTGCTGTCAGCGCCACCTCAGCAACAGCCGCCACTTACACAGGCCACGTCGTTGCCGCCAGGCGTAATACCCGCGCTGCTGCTCGTGCGCCAATCAACCAGCTCGTGCCGGAGCCGCGTCGCGGCCGCTGAACCTCTCAGCTGTTGGCCAGAACGGCGCTCAGCGCATGACGGCTCGCTGTGCTCAAGTCGCACTCAGCGCACGCTCCTTGCTGCCGTCCAGGGAACGGCCCGCGCAGTGGCTCGCGGGCACGCCAGCACGCTTCGGGCACGTGCCAGACACCGCTGCACCGCCACATCGCACGCCGCCAGCTTTATTTTACAGCTCTACAACAGGATGTGTGGTGCGCGCCTGCGAGCCGCTGGGCCCGCGGAGGTCAAAGCCGCTGGTGACCACGTTGGGCGCGGCGCTCGGCGATGTGCCTGCCGCGCCCAGCTCCACGCCGGCCATGGGCGCAATGCCGCCGCCCCGCATCTGCGGCAGGCCGTTGGCCTCCTGCGTCCTGGGCGCACCAGGCCAGGGGGCGTCGGCACCCACTGTTGGCGTAACCATGTGCGCGGCCAGTTTTGTCGAGATACCAGGCGCAGGCAGCAATGCAGCGCCCCTCGGCATCCAGCGCTGAACCCACCTGGTACAGTGCTGGTCGGAAGGTGCAGCTAAAGCTGGATCACAGGCATGGCCCTGGCACGGGGGGTGGGCAAGCCCGCGGGACTTGCGCACCCGGAATGCATGTACACGTCCCCGGGCAGCAGCGTCCCTATGCCTGCGCCCGGTCGAGGTACTGCGTGAGCACCAACGCGGAGCTGTGCAGCAGACCGCGAGGCAGCAGCAGGTCAATGCGCACAAGCATGGCGAAGGGCGCACCCGGAACCTCTCTTGCTGGCACCTGCGGCGGGTCTGACAGCGCATCTACGTACGCCTGGAAAAAGCTCTCGACTGGCACAAACTCCTCGCCGTTTGCTGCGCGCCCGCAGAGGGAAACGTGTTGGGGCAGACCTCAGTGTCGGCCAGCCCCCAGTGACTGTCAGGCGCCATGCCAAAAACCCCCGCTCAGCACGTCGCCGGCGCTGCTGCGCAGCCACCGGTGCGCGCAGCGCGCACCTGTCTCGGGAAAGACGCTGGCGAGGTCGACATCCAGGGCATCATTTCCCTCGAGCGGGAAGCTCTGCAGTGTGCTCAGGTTGAGGGTGCCCAGCTCTGACACGCTTGTCATGTCGCGTGCGCCCGACTCTGCAATCAGCTCTGCACCACGCGAGGCAGCGCCCAACTCTTCTCCAGTGCTTGAGTCAGCCACGGCCGGTCACCACCCAACTGTCGGTATGCGAGACAGAGGCGGTGGGGAGTTGAGGAGAATGCTGGGGGCCTGGGGAAGCAGCCGGGCCGGATGATGATTACCTAATACAAGGGTGCAATGGCCTTGCCACCCAGGGCTGTGCCCTTGGGCGTAGGACAAGGGAGTGCGGGACTGGAGCTGCCTAGAGTGCACAAGAAAGATTGTCGCGGACGTTGCTGGTGCACTGACCTGGAAACTGTGGGCGCAGCTTGCTGGTTTTGCACCAGGAACCACTCTGACAGTGTGATCATCTGCATCCCGGTGCGACTGGCCTGGCCGGATTGCCGAAGCACTTCTTGCTTGGATGCTTGGATTGAATGAGCTTTCCAAGCATGTGACAGATTGACCTTCCCGTTAGCGTGAAGGGGAGCGAGCGCACGCGCCTTGTTGCTGGCACGGTAGCAGAAGGTTTTGTTCTAGCTGTTGTGGCAACTGCTGCGCAGGTGGCACACACTGGTTGACACCTGCTTGCACGCTGCTGCGTCTGGACGGCCTGCGCTCGATACGGATGCTGTGAGGGGCCACCGCGGTGCAAGTGTGGCTCCACTAAGGGCTGCCGCGCGGCGCCAGCGCCGCCCTCGAGCAGAGTCCCGCCCCGCAAGTTGAGCTGCGGCCAGCGCACCCGCTGGGAGCCAGCCGAGGACAGCGCAGCTTTGCCTCTCCTCCGGGTGGGCCGCCGCGAGCACACGCCGCAGCAGGGTGGAGTGTGGCCCGCGGTCTGCTAGCGGTCGGCCCGCAACAGCTTGTGCCGCGCGGCCCTCTTCCGCCGCAAAGGCGCGCGCGCCAGGCGGCAGCGGCGTGCGGCGCTGGGACCCCCCTGTCTGCGCGGCAAGCGCGGCGCGCGGCCTCTCGGAGGCTCCGGCGCGTGACATGGAGGCGGCTGAGCTCGGTGCCCCATGTGTGCCTCGTGCGCGCGCCTGAGAGCGCGTCGGCCCGGAGCTGCCCCTACAGCCAGGACGTCTGTGCAGCTCGCCGCGGGCGCGGCACCACAGCCTTGCAGGCTAGGACCTGGGAGCGCCACAGGCCCAGCAAGCTAGCCAGCTCGACGTCGTCGCCAGCGCGCGTGAGCGCGCACGTGCAGCGCGGCGTGCGCGGCTGACAGCGCTCCAGAATTTGCCATGGCCGCGGGGCGCGCGGCGAGCAGCCCGATGTCCGGCCCGAGCAGTTCGGGCGCGTGGCCGCAGTCGCCGGTGCAATCTGGCGCGTCAAAGACGCAGGCACGCCCCGCTGAGCGTCAGCCGCCTCTCCTGCATGCTGGCCAAGCCACATGGCTCGTGCATAATTTGCTGCTCGCTGAGGATGGCGCGGCTGTGCCCGCAGACTGTGCCCACACTCTGCACTTGCCCCACGCATGTATTCACACCAAAGTCCATGGCATCTCTCACGGAACATACCGCCGGCAGACAACCACTTGCGCGCAGACCATGCGGCACCAGGCGCCCGCTCGCCGACCTGGCGAGCAGGCCAGGGCACAGCACGGCATGCCTGGCCATGCGAGCGCGCGCGCGCGGCCGCGCAGGGGCGCTCGCTGCGCATGTGGAGCATGGTGGGCCTGGTCGTGCTGGCCAACCTGGTGCTGCTGGGCGTGCTGGGCTTCGGGCTGCGGCGCAGCGGCGGCGTGGCCAGCATCTTCCAGCGCGGCGTGCGCGGCCCGCCCGCCCCCTGCCCCACTTCACCCCCTTTGGGGCCTGCTGGGCTCCGGGCTGCGGCGCAGCGGCGGCGTGGCCGGCATCTTCCAGCGCGGCGTGCGCGGCCCCAGCCCCGCCCCGGCCGCTGCCCCCCTGCGCGCGCGGCGGTCCACCGCAGCGTGGCCGGCTCGCGCGGTCTGGGCCCAGCCTCCGGGCCTGTGCTCACTCCTGGGCAAGGGCCCGTGTGGTCACGTGCATGTGCCTGATGTATGACTCGCTAACAGACGACCTGTCCCCTGCGCTGAGAGTGCCAATGGTGGGCGCGCGCGGCTGTGTTCGAGCGCACGTCAAGCGCGGCGCTGCGCGTGCGGCAGGGGCGGCTCTACGGCAAGGTCGTGGACGGCACCGGCGCGGCGAGCAAGGACCTGGTCCGCCGCGCCGTGCTGGGGGGCGAGCCTGGTAGCGACGTGCGTTCTCTCTGGGCTGAGCCAGGATAGGGTTGTCTGCTCTACCCTCTGGATCAGGACAGCGCGTGCCCTAGCTCCAGCGCTTGCCGATGCTCATGCTTATATGACAGAGCATGGCCATGCCCTATTCGCGCCAAGAGTCGCGTGCGCAACGCACCTGTGGTACGCAGCGGTGTGGCTGCATCTGCAAGGGCTCTGCAGGCCGCGGGGCTCGTGTGTAACGTTGGCACCGGGTTGCAACGCGAACACCCTCAGGATGAGTACGCTGCGGGGTACCATGCCGCTGCCAACGAGCGCAGCAGGGAGCGTTGCGCCTCACCGCTGTGTGGGCGCGCCAGGTGGCGGCGGGGCAGGAGCCGGGCGCGCAGCCGAGCCAGGGCGCGGCAGGGCTGGCGGCGCCGGGCCGCCTCGCCGCAATGCCAAAGCCGTCGGCCGCGAGCCTGGCGGCGGCGGCGGCGCTCGCCGCGCAGCACGCTGCCCTGGACCAGCTCGTGTCAGGTGACGGGGTATTGAGCGAGCCAGGGTTCTTTGCCAAACAGGGTTCAGGAGGTCAGGCAGCGGCGCTGAACCAGCTCGTGTCAGGTGACGTGGGGTATCAAGCGAGCCGGGGTTTGTGCTAGACAGGGTTTAAGGGGCCAGGCAGCGGCGAAGGCGGCGCAGAGCACTACTCTGGGCGTGCCCGCGTGTCCGACCCTGGGCGTGCCTGTGGTGGGCCCATGGTCGCCACAATGCGGTTCTGGTAAAACAGGGAGCTTGGGGCAGTCACACTGGCGCCTTGGGCGGCCGCGTTCCCAGTCAGCATGCAGATGCGAGCGCCGTGGTAGGCTCCCTGCCCGTGGTGGGTCCCTGCTGGCGAGCACAGTAGGACGTCATGGTGTTCACTCTGATGCAGCGGGCGTGAAGGGCGGCGCCTGTGGTTGCAGGCAACGCGAGCGGGGGCCTGTATTGGCCGCCCGCGTACGCGCGCCTGCCGCCTGACGACGAGGACGCAACGGCGGTACAGGCGTACTGGGCGCACAACGCGGCCGCGGCGCTGGACTACGTGCTAGAGCACAGGTGGCTCGCCCCTCTCCATCTGGGATCATGCGGGGTTATGCATAGGGTAACGCACCCCTTACTCCTAACCCTATCTGTTGCGAAGGGCGTGCGCAATACGCCAACGAGTACAGGGTTGGTAGCTGTGCAGGCTGGGTGGCTAGCCGGTGGCCGGACAGAGGTTGCGGACAGGATAGGCGCGGCGCGGCCGCCGCCTCGATTGTGCGCCGGAGGACAGGGCGCCCGGCCCTGGGTCAGGTGCAAGAGCGCCAAGGCCGCGCGCGCGGACTGCTCGACAGACGAGCGCCCCGAACGCTGCGCAGCGCCGCCACCACGGCACCTGCCATGGCTCTGACACGCGCTCGCGGCGCAGGAGCGCCATCAGCCCGCCGCCCGAGGGCATCACCGAGTGCTCCAAGCTGCTGCGCGTGCCCAAGGTGTCGCCCGCCCTTGCGGCGCTGCCCCTGCGCCTGGCGCTTGTGCCCGACGTACAAAGAGGGCCTGGTTTGCGTTGCGGTGTGGCGCAGGAGCCCCTTGCTTAAGGACTGATTGTTGCATGTGAGGTGCTCGAACGGCCCATATACCATGATACGCCACAGATAGAGAAAGTGCGCACAGCGCCACTCACGAGGATCAAGTTTGGCGTGTGACGCGCGCGAATGGCTTGCTGAGTTTGACGCACCTCAGTTTACGGGTTGTGCGCTCAGGTTACGGGTTGTGCGCTGAGGCGCTGTCACAGGGAGCGCACGCGCGTGGCACTGTACGGCTTATGCACTAAGCTGCGCCGGTACGTGAGGCGTGTGCACTGAGCGGCCGTAACAGGGATGTGCAGTGAGCCGCTGTTACGGGTGCGCGCGCAGGTGGCACTGATGTTCCTGACGCGCGGCGTGCTGCCCCAGGCGCCCATGTGGGAGATCTGGCTGCGCGCGGCCGCCGGGCGCGTGCCGCTGTCCGCCGTGCAGGCGGGCGGCTGCGGTGCGCCGTCCGCGCCTTTCCCGAACCAATGGTGTTGCTGACTGGGGAGGCGGCCCTCTTGGGGCGCGTGCATCGGCCGGGCAACGGCTGCAGCCCTGGTCCGGTTGCGCGCTCGGCCGTGAGCGCGCGTTGCGGGGCCGGCAGACGCGGCATGGCTGTCGCGCGTGGCGGCCGCCTGCGGCGCGGCCGCGGAGGGCGGCGGCGGCGGCGGGCCGCTCGCGCAGCAGCGCCTCTTCAGCGCGTACGTGCATGTCGGCACCAATGAGGAGGGCTTCACGGGTGCGCGCGCGGGCCCAGGGATAGGATTAGGGTAGGGCGGGGACTGCAGCACGGCGAGGCCATTTGTGGTGCGGGGTCTGTGCGGCGGGCGCGTGCCTGTTTCCTGCTGGCCGTGCTGCGCGCATGGACAGGATGCCAGGGTCGTCACAGGCCTGCACGCCCCCGCCCCGGCTGCGCGCGGGCCCTGCCCGCGCGCAGCGTGATGGCTGCGGGGCTGCGTGGCCCGCCGCCTTCGACAGGCCGCAGGGGTTGTGAGCTCAGCAGTGCTGGCATACCGCTCGCCGCCGTGAGCAGACCATCGAATTGGAAACGGTGCAGGCGGAGCTGTGCAGCAGAGTCAGACACGTTGCCAAGCGGCTGTGCATGCGCGCGGCCGCGCAGGGTTCCCCCCAGGGCACGTATTCCACGGCCGGGACATCGCCGAGCGCGTGGAGGTCAAGTGGGGCACCTTCTCGCTAGTGAACGCCACCAAGGTGCGCGGCGCGGCGCGGCCGGCAGCGCTCGCTCCTGCCAGGCGAGGAGCCTGTGCGGCGAGGATGAAGAGGGGGGCGGCGCGGCGCGAAGGCGGCGCTCATGCACGCATGTATCTGACGCGCTCGCATGCAGTCTAGCCACCCCTCAGGTTTGGGCTGGATCAGGCGCTCTCACAGGGTTTGAGCTAGGGTCGGACAGGCGGCTCAGGATCCAGCCGTCCACAAAAGCATGGCCGGCGCGTGCAGCCCTGCCTCTGCCCTTCTGGCTCTGCAGGCCTGGCCGGCTGCGCGGTGACGCTGCCTGGCTTGCCGGCAGGCACTCCTGCGCGCCGCGCTGGCCGACCCGCTCAACCAGAAGTTTGTGCTGATGTCCGAGTCGGGGATCCCGCTGTACCCGCCGACCGCGCTGTGGTCCGCGCTCATGTCGGAGCGCCTGTCCCGCATCAACGTCTGCAACGGCTTTAGGGTGCGCCGCCGCCGGCCCCGCGCGCTGCCGCGCGACAGCAGACGTTGGTGGGAGGCTCAAAGAGGCAGAGCACAGCCTCCACATAGCGCTTGTGTTGCAGAACCAACTATGAAAGGTGGGATCATCGGGCGCTTGGAGAGCCTCGCTAACCCATTGGCCAAGCATGCTCCAGTAAGTGTTGCGCGCATCAGTCGAGCACACTCTCCGCAAGACCCCAGACATTGCATGCTGTGACACAAAGTCATTCTTGGGTGCATGCAGAACAAGGGCGGCTGGGACTGCCAGCATGCTGACACAAGCGCGCCAGCGACCAGCTGTGCCTGGGATGGATTGCAGCAATCTGCTCTTCACCAGGCCTGTGGGAGGAGCCCAGGAAAGAAAAAATATGCGACTGAAAGGGCGGCGCGCAGGCGCGCGGCGTGGGGTCCTGGTTCATGGACCAGAGCCGGCACCGCTGGACGCCCAAGATGGAGACCAGCTGGTTCAAGCTGAGCCACTGGCGGAAGAGCAGCCAGTGGTGCGCGCGCGCACGCGGGGCCCCGCGCTCGCCGTCTTGCCTGCTTGATGCGCCAGCTTGAGCGCCCGCCGAGCGGCCGCGGTCACACCTGTGTGTAAAAGTGCTGCGCATGCACTGGCGGCATGCGCAGCATAGCTCCTGCATGCTCGCAACCCTTGGCCCCGCAGGGCGTGCCTCTATTTAGCGCCTGCTGCGTGCTGCGAGCGCAAGCCTCGCAGCGCGTCCGCGGCAGCATGCGCGGCCGATGTGCGCGCCCGGCAGAGCTGGCCGTGCGCAGGGCGCGCACGCGGCGGCCGCCAGGCGCGCGCTCACGCGGCCGCGCGCGCGCAGGATCGCGATCAACCGCGAGCACGCGCACATCGCCGCGCTGGACAAGGCGCTGGAGAACGTGTTTGTCAACTGGTGCTACGTCACATACGAGGACGGCTAGTGCGCCTCTTGCTTTTTGTGCTGGCGAAGCGCCTATACAAGCACACTGCGTATCCACTCGCAAAGCCAGGACGGAAAGTAAGATGTCCGTACAAAGCTGCTACGTCACAAGCGAGGATGGCTAGTGCGGCCTTTGCGTCTCCGCCCCTGAGGTTGGTTGCGCTATATGGGATGAGCCACAACACGCTTGCTCGCGCCTGCTGGCCCGCCTGGCCGTGCCGGCAGCGCACAGAAGGGAAGGGCAACCCTGGCTGTACCCTAAATGATCACCGCCGGCCGCGCTGCGAGGCCTGGTGAACAGGGGGGCGCGCACACGCGCGCAGCTTCCGTGACTGCTACAGCGACGAGCACTACTTTGCCACGCTGCTGGCGACGCACGGGCGCGACAACGAGACCGACTGCCTGGGCGGCATCACGTACGCGCACTGGGAGCGCTGGGGCGACTCGCACCCCAAGGCCTGGGCGCCGCAGGAGGTCAACGCCAAGCTGTGCGGCCCCCTGCGCTGGCCTCCTCGCCGGCCCAGCAGACGCGCGCGCTCCCTGCGAGTTGTGTGGAAGAGCCTGTGGGCTGCGAGCTCGAGTGCCGCTGCGCTGCAGTGTTGTCAGCGCATGGGTACAGTACTCATCTCCCTGCCCACCAGCTTGCCCTCCAGCTTACCCTGCAGCTTGCCCTCCAGAGCTGCCCTCCAGCTTACCCTCCAGCTTGCCCTCCAGGCTGCCCTCCAGGTACCCTCAAGCTACCCTCCAGTTTGCCCTCAAGCTGCCCTCCAGCTTACCCTCCAGCTGCCCTCAGCTTGCTGCTGGCCGCCGCACACCGCCGCACCGCACCGGGGTACGCGCCTCTCCTGCGGGCTAGAGTATCGGCGGCCTGCGCGTCTACAGCCCCTCCGCTCCGACGCGCCGAGGCCTTTTCCTGCGTGCGCAGCATCCGGCAGATGCGCAAGACGCAGGCAACCTGCCTGGCGCCGCCCGCCATATCCACCGCGGCGGAGCAATTTGTGGCGGCGGATGCGCTTGCGCCGGCCGCGTGCGGCCGGCAGCCGGTGGAGTACGCGCACACGCTGGGCTACGAGTGCACGCTGCTCGGGCGAAAGTTCCCAGCGGAGACCGGGCCGGCGGTCGCCGCGCTGTACGCCGACTGCGCCAGCCAGCTGCGCATCAGCGACGCCGAGTGCGCCGCGGAGGCGCTGCGCGCGTCGCGCCTGTTCTAGCTGCCGCTACACGCGATGCCGCTGCAGAAACCACGAAGCAAAGGTCGAGACAGCGAGGGCACGGCACGCCGCCTGAGCGCGGGTCCTCGTGCACTCTTGCCTGCCCTTGTGGCGCTGTATGCTGGTTCATGCAGCCGGGTGCGCTGCAGCGGTGCCGCAAGGGCGGCGGCATACTGCACGCTCTGCTACTGGATCTTGCCGTTAACATGCGCAGGGTGTCAGGCCCCGCTGCAAGTCTGTGCGGCGTGCAGAGCTTGTGCGGCTTGTGGCGCTCGCTGCGGGTCTGCACCATGGTTATTTTGCCCGTGCTCCATTCCTGAAGTGCAGGTGATGTGCGGGCCCCTGCATTGATGGACCTCATGGCATTGACTGTTGCTGTCAGTGCAGCCCATCATCTAGAATGACTTTTTCAAGTAAGAACTTGGGAGCAAGTAGTTGTTTGGGTCCTAGTGCATGATGCATGATGAGCACGTGCGAGGGAGGGACATGCGAGGTGTGGGTCCAGCATCCCGGCATGGTGCTACCATGTCGCATTGCGGCTGCAGCTTTGCTGTCGAGTCCCTTGCAAAACACGTGCCTGCCTTCAACATGTGGGTTTGCTGTTGCGTGTAGCACATTCCTGGCAGGCATGAACCATGTCAAGCACAAAGAACAGGTCTGCCAAAAGATTGTCTGGCCTGAGACCTCCTTCATGTTGAGCAGGCGGCAGTCGAGGACGGAACCTGTATTGGTGGCGACGCAAGTAATTATTTATCACTCGAGAGTAGGTTGGCAAATGACTGGTTTGTGGCGGCAGCTTGTGCAGCGGCATGTGCTGCACAAACAACTGGCTGCCATATCAAAGTGAGGCGGTATGCATCAGAATGTAGCGAATGTGTCGATGCTTCACATACCCCACATATGCACCAACACAAACGCACTCTAATATGTCACGGCCAGCCCGGTCCTCTCACCCTTTGTCTCACCTTGTCTCACCAAACCACTGCAGCGCCAGCACAGCGTAAGCATAGCAAACAGGCAATATGTCACATGCAGGTCGTAGAGCCTTGTAAAGGCTCTGCAATGTAAGGGGTTAAAACAAGCGCTTGAGCGCTGCAGTGCAATGTATGTACCCAAAAAGGCAGGTCATCCTGGAACGCAGTATGTAGCACACAGTGCCCTGCAACACGATGTCCTTGCATGCATGCAGCTTGACGTAACGCCCCCGAATGCACTTCAGCGCCAACCTTGCAGCAAAAACCCCTTTTGTACTGTGACGCAGCACAGCTGCCTATGTCATAAAGCTCACAATCGTCCTGCACCACAAGCAGTTGCAACACGTGTCCTCCGAGCATGCAAAATGTTGGAAATGTGGCCATCTCGGTTTCTCTTGCTGGCCAACCGTCCTTGTGCACTTTCAGCTTCCTGCACTACGGCCCCAGGATGGTACTCACGCCACCTGCTTGCTGCGCCGTGGCGCACTTGCACACTGTGCTGTCAGTCGCACTTGCACACTGTGCTGTCAGTCCTCAACACCATGCTCCCATCCGTTGCATCGCCTCAGCCTGCTCCGGGTATCATGTGTGAATGTATCTGCGGCCTGCCACAGTCCTCGGACTTGGCCTGGTCGCCCGCCAGCTCCTGCTCCCCCTGCGGCCGCCGCCTCGCATGCAGGCATGCAGGGCTTGCGGTCAGGCCACCCACCCTAGGTGCGGCCTGACCGCCAGCCCCAGCGCCGGCCGCGCCCGCCGCCCGCCCATGCTGGCGTGCGGGGCGTGCGCGGCGACGGGGCTCCGCCGCCGCCGCCCATACTGGAATCCCAGGGCGCCTTGCTCTGTGCGCGGCAGACCCCTGCGTTTCAGCGGACTATGCAGGTTTACTGTTCAGTAGAATTCACAATAGAGGTGATCATAATGGCCGCCACTGCCACTTAGCGATACAAGACTCTTAAGGTCAGCATTATAGAATTACACGTGCATGAGCCCATGCCAGCACATGAAGCTAGCGCAAGAGGACCGCGGCGCCTTGCGCCTAGCCTAAGTGCACCAAAACCTGCATGTCTGTATGAGGCAGCCGGCCTGGACAGCAGGGAAAGCACCTGTGGCGAACACGCGGCAGGCGTAGCGGCAGCGCGTGTGGCCGCCTCGTGGACCCCGCTGGCTGCCTCATGGGCCTCCCTGGCCGGCTGGGGCGCCACCGTCAGTGGCTGGCCCCCATGCGTACGGCCCACCTGCACGCGGCGCTGCTCGCCTGCCGATTCCGGCACGCCCGACGCGGCGCGCGCTGGACCCTCCGAGGGCTCCGGCCCCGTGGCGCCGCCGTGCGCCGGGCAGGCGCGCGCGATGCGCGGCGTGGCGGTGCTCGGGGACAGGGCCAGGGCCGGCGGCGCCTCGCGCTGCGGCGACGCGCCGCCGCCGTCGGCGCCCGCGCGCGCGCGC
>JAABUQ010005607.1_pt1 | contig 19778 bp, 24 predicted proteins | sample 5560001 | NCBI WGS metagenome assembly JAABUQ01 (sample SAMN10711888, study PRJNA513371) | rock metagenome | isolation source: Antarctica rocks | place: Antarctica: Victoria Land, Finger Mt nord | collected 2015-12-18
TTGCGGGGGGTTGAAGGTGGGGGGGTAAATGAGGATGAGGCTGGGGTTGTGATGGGATGGGTTTGGGGATGTTTTGTTTTGTTTGGGGAACGTGAATCGAATGGGGCTGATTGGAGAATCATTCTTGCTCTATAGGGAAAGATGTCGATGGTAATTGGAGGATTATATTGATTGATTGTAGAGAGAATGTACAGTGTAGAAGAGCGATCTCAGGCAGTGTGGGTGTCGCGCTGCTCGACGCCGTTTCCCCAATGCGATTCCACCGAACGCCCTTTTCCCTCATAAACGCCCACAGCCTCATGCAATCATCCCATGGTAGTCCCCAAACCCTCGTCAAGCTTCCCACCATGAAGAATTCTCCCCAGCGAAAGTCTTCATGCGTTCCACCCTCCCTGCCCATTCCTCTGCCTCGCATTCAGCGGTATCCTATCTCCCCCTTCCTCACTACCAACCCCCCTTTCCACGTCCCAATCCCTCTGCACCACAATCGCATTCCCCTTCTCCTCCCACGGCCGCGCGGGCTCATAATACTTACTCTTGGGCGGCGGCCTCGGGACCGCGCTCTCCTCGCTCGTATGACTGAACAGTATTCTCCCTGCCTTGGGATCCACGAACCGCGGTGCGATGTCGTGCTTCGAGGGCCAATTCTTGTTTCTACTGCGGGAGGAGCGGTTGCTGGAGCGGAGGAAGTTGAAGGAGCTGAAGGAGGCGGAGGGAAACGAGGATGAGAGATTGTGGAAGAAGGGCGTGTCGGCGAATTTGGTGAAGACGGGGCGCATGACTGGGAGACAAGTATTGATGACGCCGAGGGAGGCTTCGAGGCAGGTCAAGAGGGCAATGAGTGAGTAGATCATTTGGTCGTTGCGGCCGTTGATTAAAGTTGTGATCCATATGCGAACGAGGGTAAGGATGCAGATACTATGGCGTTCTCGTTAGTATGTCGTTGTGGTGGGAATTGCGGGGTGAGTTTGGGATAGGGGCAAAGACGTACATGATACCCATGCCAAAGATACCGCTGACCAGGAGCTTCCTATTCAAGCTCATTTGTAGCCGCCATACTACTGGCATTGGCAGGATGACAACGGCAACATCAATAAGCAAGTTGGAGATGCCGATGTACATGTCCAATGCTTTCTGATTACCGCACGTTCCATCCCTTGGTTTCCATGCCGCAGATAACGGGCGGCAGATGAGGCAAGCAGCCAGTATAGTAGTGGCAAAGTAAAGGAAGTTGATTACGTGGAGGCCGTAGCAGATCATGCGGAATGATTTGGTCCGGAAGATGTGACTGTAGAGGAAAAGGATCGAGGCGCGAAGGGCCGCTACCGAGACGATCCAGAGCACTTCGCCCACGAGTACGGCCTGTGGGGAATGCGGTCAATTGGGTTCACACGGGGTCATACAAGATCGCTTACCTTGATCTGAATGATCACTAAAGAGTAGATTGCACGCGGGTCGCCGAGCTGGGTTGGATCGCCTCCCAGGTCCCAATATACTTGCGCTGATGCCAGTCAATATCTCAAGTTCAGGGTATTGGACAGGGTCCACTTACAATGGATGGTGAAAATCGACAGTCCCAAAGCGAAGACCTGAGGTAAGTTAGTCCTTGTACGACGAGCCTTGGTATGTAGGTCTTCATGGACGTACCAAACCAACTATACACAGGTAGTCGTTCAACTCCAGCTTCGATCGCTGGATATTCCTTGCCCATAATCGAAACACAACCGCGACTGTAGCAAGAAACATAAAGACTGCAAGGACCACAACGTGCGTGAGTCGAGTCGGGTCATCTGCCCAAAAGCTCTCCATGGTGAACGAAACAATGTTTTGATGTATGTGTGTTGAGGTAAAGGTTGGAGATGTTTACTTCGGGCTCAATCAATGCCCGAACAACTCAGCGTATATTGGTTGGATCTCGCAAGATGAGAAGCAGCGTAGGGAGTAGGACTGTCTTGACAGAAGGAGAAAAAAAGCGAAACACCACCCCATTAAAAAGAACGAAACCTACAAGACTCCTCTTCGCGGCGGTATGGACTGAGAATATAGAGATATTGAACCCCTCCACCCACCTGATCTTCGTTTCTACAGTGTTTGATGTACCGACAAGCAGCCTCATGAAGCTTGTTGCCACACTATGTTGCTGCGCAAGAATTGCCCAACAGAGTAAGTTTTCGTGGTCAATGCTCTTGCATATGGCTCAGCTACGGGTGAACCGTGCATGATGAGCACTTGAGCAGACTATAGAATGACCGAGGCGCAGTAGGGTGCAGTAGCTTGGAGTAGACTGCAGTAGGAGTAGAAGGTTCCTGTGTCCCACCATTGCAACAAGGTATGATTAAACTTCAGACAGTGCGAGTCAGTGTGTGCTAATAAGGATAGAGGCTGAGTGGGGTGAATTGCTCGATGGGTGCTCTTTACCGTTTGTTGCGTGCTGGATGTCGTAAGAATTGCTGGGCCGCGCCGGCGCCGCTGGCATGGACGATATTAGCTGCATGATGGTCTGGAAAGATATCGATTTTGGAAAACCCCTCGACCCAAGCGATGCGGCCCACACTCTCGGGCACCTGGATATATTGCTAGTATTGGTAATAACTTGATTGCATGTGTTGCGATTGGCTACGGCAATTGAGCGGGCACAGTATGTCCCATTGTCCACATCGTTCGAATAGGTGTAAATTCGCCGATGCTCCGAGATGGTTCCTGAACAACGCCCGTTGATGGCAACAGACCAATCCTCTTGTAATATTTCCCACCATTCCTGACCCTTGTGTTCTGATGCAGAGAATGCGAATCGACATGGCGGCCCGCTATGTAGGTGCCTGGGAAAGAGAAAGCCAGACGATACGTTCCAGCGAGGGCACAGCTGCAGGTCATGGTTTCAGGCAGATTTCATTGCGGTGTTGGTTCTGCATTCCGAAACAGCCGATGAATACGCAGGACTGTGTATCAGGCTGGGAGATTGGAGGACTTCTTGCAGGCATTGCATTTGCTTGTGGATGGGGGTGGTGCATAATATGCATTATTATATGCACGACTAATGCATGCACGAGGCACTATCGAATATTTAGTTGGATCAAACAGGTACAAGAATTGTTTCCATATCCCGTCTTCACAGTAGCCCAGGTTCATGCTGCATTAGCACATGACATGCACGTGCATGTGTAGGTGCCATTGGGTGGTCCCGTCCTCTTCCCCTCGCCCGACTCAGACAAGGCCAGTCTGGAACGCCCCTATGATGGTTCGGGATTTGGCTACCCTCGTACCTGCGCCGACTTCATTGCAAGCGAGGCCAGATCTTTCGATACCATCTCAACTCTTGGGCCATGACGCAATGTACACGACTGCTGCTACTGGGTTTAACAGCAATCTCAAGAACAGAGAAAAAGCAGCACCTACCTCTTAGCACCATTGCAAAGGTGATTCGAGTGTTGAACCAATCATAAGTCTGAAGTACTTCCAATAGTGAAAAGACAATACTATTCGATCAATGTTTGTTGCGTTCATTTCAGAGTAAATACATCAACATATCTATCCAAGAATTCCTTAAAGCTTCTCGCCTCATACTGATATCCAAATCCCCTTCCACCGCCATGTACCTGCCTAGTCGACCTTCTAAACGAGAGAAGCCACATCGAGGAACAAAGCACAAACGATTATTTCCCGGCCTAGCAAGCAAACCCTAACTTGTCACACCTCTCATAATCCCAAACGACACGATATTAAACACGAGCCTGAATGTACGCTGGAGATGAGATCCACATCAGCACTATCCCCCCCATATCCCTCCACAGCACCAAACACTTCTCCTCTCCCCTTCACATCCCTACAGAACCCCACATAACCCACTACCTTCTCGCTCTCACCCCACCACCCCTATAACCTCTTACCAAGAAGTCTTAGCAAACGACTTTTCTGCTGCAAATTTTGATGTTTTCGTAAGAACGGCTTCAGAACAACAGTGATACTGCGATCAACCAGGGTTTCGACCAGGTTATCGCAAAGCATGCAAAACCCCAGTCAAGCAACGCAACAATCGCGCTATACCGGGTTACGGAAGTACGTTGCTTGTATCTACAAATACTAGGACAGCACCTTCCCTTTCCAATCCCCTTCCGATGCGCAAAGTCACCAGTGGTATTCGATATTGTGCTGACAGGCCCCACCCCCCTCCTGCATACTCGCCAAGAACGCTCGCGCGGTTCGAAATGCATCTGACGCAATTCCCTAATGAAAGAGCCCCCAAAGCATCAACTCCATCAAGTCCGTTCATGAGCTTCGTTAGAACTTCTCCATCAAATTCTTCCTCACTGTCCACATCCGCGCGCGCTTGCCAAATATGTACATAGGCACTGTGGTGGCCAGACAGGCTAATTGGATGCCTCCAATCGCAACAAAAGTCTTCTTAGAGCCGTCTGCGTCCAACCAATTATTGAAGAAGAGGGAGAAGACTAGGCCGTGGAAGATGTCTGCCGCTGTGATTAGATATACTCAAGGGGAATGTCTTTGGAAGGAATCACCCACTTTTCGAAAAGTTCAACGTGACGAGCGCCTCGCCTGCATACTGCCGATAGCTGTCCACAGCAAACGTGATGGACGTTGTGCTGCCAAGCGCACAGCCGAAGCTGATGATGCCGAAAAAGACAGTGGGCACGACCCAGTTGTCTCGCTCCTGGGCGCTCCAGCCGAAACCCATCAAGCCGATACAGGTCGAGAGGGCGATGGGAATCGCCATCACCAGTCTAAATTCCGGCTCGTACACTCCTCCGTTCCGACGGCTCATGGCGCGGACGATAAGGTCGCTTACTTTACCTGCGACCGCTGTGCCTAGTATTCCTCCAACGAAGGGGGAGACGTAAACGAGACCCGTTTGGAGTGCGGTGAAGTTGTATGTTTTTGGGTTCTTGTAGATTGTTGAAACGGATTCGGACAGTACTATTAACCAGCCTATACTGAGGGAGTACACTAGGGTGCTCCATAGGATGGCTGGGTACGCGAAGAGGATGAATGGCCTGATAGCGACTTTAAACCAGTTCTCGTGACGAAGCTGGCCGTTCCAAGGCTTGAGTGTCTGAACATATGATTTGGGAGGCTGCGTCCGGAGGTATGTGGTATAGCGGATCCCGCCTTGGACAGGTGACTTGGTACTCATGATGGATGCCCCAGTTTCTGATCTTTCAGATAATGCTGTCTCGACCTTCTCTACAGGAATGTCATCAGAGGTGATATGTTCGTTCCTTATGTAGTCGGTGTCTTCTTTCTCGTGAGCTATGTAGTACGGGGAATTGAAGTTGTGTAGACCCGGCGTGGCAGGACCTTCACCTCTGGGTACGATCCTGTCTGCAAGCTCGTGGCTCGCAGGAGATCGACGGGGAGGGGTCGTCAAGCCTTCATTGTCTTCAACTTTCTGGCCATCAGCATTCTTCAAGTCCACACGAGGCATTTGCACGGATTGAGAAAGGCTTTGATCTTTTGCGCCAATCCCATCCGTATTGAGCCCTCCGCTGTCAGCGAATCCAACATGGGGGCCAAGCTTCTGTCGCCGTCTTTCTGCAATCGTAAGACGACCAGCATCGGCGCTGGTTGCGGAATTGCTCATTGCCAATTTTCTCATGTCTGAAGAACCGTCTGCTCCAACGTTTGTTGCACTCGTCCTGTCATGTTGGTTGTGATGGAAAACATTCGAGATGGATGCAAACGCTGATCTCTTGCTTTTCGAGTGTGGCTGGGGTGTTCGATCCCAAAAAGTCTCAGGTACGAAGAAGAACATGAGTACAAAGCAGAATCCCACCACCATGGCAACAATCCTAGAATTGATCAATACACCATAGCTTGTGATTCATTCATACGACAAAGAGCTTACCAAAACACCCATGGCCAGCTCAGGCCTTGGATGATTGCCGCGCTAACAAGAGGTATCAAATTCTTCCCGCTAAGTAACAACAAAGTGTATATACCAAGTCTGTAAGCTCTTTCATGCAGGTAGAAGATCTCGGCAATTGTAGCGGATGGTAAACATTCAACGGGGCTTACAGCGAGACCCATGAATATTCTTGCTACGACCAAGGAGGCATAGTTCGGTGACAGCGCACACCAGATCGAGGTGATGATGAACAGGGTGATCCCTACGAGGTAGACTGGGCGTTTACCGTAAATTATGGCTGTAGGCGAAAAGGCGACCGATCCCAAACCAAGGCCCATCATATAGAGTCCTGTAGTAAGAGCGACCTGGGGAATCGTGACACGATAACGGGCGGCGACGTTCGGGAACCCAGCGGCAAGAACCGGCGTCATTCCTCCTCCTAGCATGCAGTAGAATCCCAGAGAGATCAGTGCTACGTCTCTCCTCCAGGTTGGCCAATTCAGAGGATCGTTCAGAGAATCGTCAGGCTGAGGTACCAATATCATCTTGCCATCCTTGGTCATCTTCTTCTCTTCCGCCGCAGACAATCCTGAATGTTGTCTTTTCACAGATGGTCTAGTGCTGCCGGGTCTGGGGCGGGGTGGATATGGCGATGGTAAGGAGGAGGCTGAGGTTCGAGCAGGGGCATTGCGTAGACCGAGCGGTTCGTTTCGATTGGTGTTTGACATGAGAAGGACGGAGCCTGAGTAGAGCATCGTGTTAGAGTCCGCATCATCCTCCGATCTCTGGCAGTCATTATAGCCTCGTGTCTTCCATGTGGTAAAGTCATGTACACGGATATTGGGTTACACACCTGGCACTTCTTCGGTTTCCCTGTCGTTGAGGACGCCCATGCTCCATTTCTCCGGCTTTGCCTTGATCTGCTCATATTCGTCTGTGGATGTATTTGGGCTTGCGTATTGTCGGGTGGTAGCGCCGAGCCCGAACATATTCCCCCATCTTGATGCCTTGGCAGGAGGCTCCTCAGTAGAGTCTCCACCGTGTGGTTCTTTTTTGGTTTCGCTAAGGGACAGATCGCCTGTTTCGTTCACTTTTGCCATTTTAGACAGAATCAATCCTCGTTGCTGTCAGAGGTGACACTCCACATGAGCTTCTTGGTGTTCGGCTGAGATATTAGGTAGGCTGAGAAGGGTCGAGGGATGTAAGTACTCCAGTCCAGCTGGATCGTAGTCGTAAAGTACTAGAGTCTATAGGTCGTTGTGGGAAAGTACCTTGAAGGTTGATCTATCCATGTCAAAAAGGGAGTGTGTCTAATAGGTGGCGTGTCTCTCGAGAACAAAGGATGTCAGCTGGAAGCAGACGGAAGGGTCGGTAAGCGTGACTGTTGCCATACTATATTGTCCAAGCCCCAAACGTGGGGTGGCAGGCGCCATGTGAGTCCCCTTAAGACACTTCATTCTCCGCAATCCTACCACATGCATTAGTTCCATCGGCGTTGCATGTGTGGTCAGCGGGCAGGAAAGACATGGATCATGGCCGTTGTTGATGATTGGCGGCTGAAGGGCGCTTGTTGATGCACCTTGGTATTTTCGTTTACCATTTTATCTACATAACAGATAAATATTTCATTTACTACCATCACACTTAGGAGAACCTTGTAGTTTTTTGCATCGAAGAAAATGTTTCCACGGGTAAGGTACCTTACGTGCTTACCTAGGTACCTTATCTAAGTCGAGGACCGAGAACGTGCTAGAGATCCAGTGGCTAAAACAGCTGCGCATCTCACCACGGTCTGCTGCGGTCGAAACACTTCCCCAAAATCCTTCATCGGCACAAGGTTCGAGTCCCCCAGGCAGGTGTTGGGTTGGTAGACCTCCTGCCAAAGAACGAGAAGCACGCAGATGCTCTCGGGCTCTGACAATGGAATTGTTGTACTGAAACTGTAAATCCCCTTATTCCCACAGTGACCAAAACCACATCATTGTCGCCCTCTGAAATGCATGGAAGATTGTACGCCTTTCCCAATGCTCCATCATCACCGAAACCAGTCCCGCTCCCGTTCTTCCTCTCAAGTACTGTAAGCGGCCTCGACAAGATATATGATACCAAACACCACAAACGCGATGCCACCGCCCAATGTCACTAATTGGAAATGTTAGCCAGCATGTCCCAACAAAGTAGCAGAAATATGAACGGTACTCACCCATCCGTAGACTGACCCTCCCGGCGATCGCCCTGCCCCCAATCACCGCGATAGCAGTACAAATAGCATGCCCGCTCACTGCTCCACCAGTGACCCACCAATAATCTTGTCCGGCTGCCATCGCAATCGTAGCAATCTGGCTCCGGTCGCCCCACTCGCCCAAGAACGTCATGATGAACGTTTGCACCCAAGCTGGACTGAGAAGTAATGAGAACAGATTCTGAAGGCCGGCGAACGCGGTCGCAATCGAGGAGCCCCTGCTGGGTGATGGACTGCGGGATTCTGGGGACGAAGGAGGCGAATCTGGAGGAGCGGGAAGGCGGGTATTCGAACGGGTCTTCCTTGAATCTACCCGGCCAGACTCGAGGACGTAAGAGGAAATTGACGATCGTCTCCTGCCCATCTTCCGGGCCAATTCTTCCTTCTCTTCCATTTCCATTTCAACTTCCCGCATCTCTTCGCTGACGCCTTGGCCGGGACGGATCGCATAGCCTTCTCTCAGTAATTTTGCCCCGAACACGAGAAACAGAACAGCAGCCATGAAGTTGGTGTACTTCTTCGGGATGAGGGTGGGAAGAGTGTGGCCGAGTACAGCGGAGAGGATGGTCATCGCTATGAGAGCTGTGAAGGCGGCAGAAAAGACCACAAGGCGAGGGTGTTTCATAGCCATGAGGGCGGCGACAAGAAAGGTTTTGTCACCAATTTCAGAAAAGATTATCATCGCTAGTGAAAGGACGAATGAGTGAAGGGGTTGGATGATCGTGGCGGACGTAGACGTTAGCACAGGTAAGGCGTCTGTGTATGGCTTAAAGATTGCGAGAGGGTCGCTTTTGGAGGCAGTCGGAGGCACTGGAGGAGGAATGTCATGAGGCTTGTTAGGGAGGTCCGCAGGTTTCTAAAGCAGAAGATCAGTTAAAGAACTCGCGCCTTAGTGTAAATAGCCTTCAGCACATACCTCGAGTCCACCTAATTCCTTTTCCTTCTTCTTGTCGTCCTTCTTCATTTCATCATCTGCAGCAACTTCCTTAGATTTCTTGCTATCATCTTTGGGTGTTTGTTGTTTCAACGTCTCTTGTTCACTATGAGGTAATGGCGGTGCCTCCTTTGGGGGATCGGGTTTCTTCTCCGATTTGGATCCATCCGCCTGAGCTTCTTTCCTGTCTTTACTCTTCTCCGAGATGCCACCTTCTGTTCCTCTTGTTCCTTCTTTTGGACCCGCCCGATGGGGATCATCCATCACCCCATCATTGGTCTCTGGCATCTTCTCTTTCGACGCTCCTTTCGGCATCTCTTTGACTGGCTTTTTGGGAACATCGTCACCACCATTCTCCTTTGCTTTCTTCCTGTCTCGTTCTGCACTTGTCTCTACGAAAGGCCCAAGGTGAGGCCTGCCGTCTTTACCATCCACAGGTGCATCTTTAGTTCCAACACCATCCACAACGGGCTTGCTGCCTGTGCTGGGTATCTCGACCGAAGGCTTGAGAGGAATCTCCTCATCTCTTGCCAATTGCTTGTTGTCAGGGGAGTTGCCAACGTCCCGGGGTAAGAGGAGTGCGGATGTGATGCCGATCGAGGACAAGATCAAAAAAGTGAAAGCCGTAGAAGCTCGCCGTATTTTCATGGTAAGTGATTTTTCAATAGAAGGTCACGTATGCGTCGAGGAAGGTGCGGTTGTCTCGCCTCCGCTAGGAAGTGGCGGTCCGTATTTTGAAGTGGATAAAAAACTAATAATGGTCGATGATAGAACGAGCGTAGATTAGAAATAGCTACTTGACGATGAAGAGAGTGAGCTGGCGTAACTGGCTGCTGTCGGCAATGAGGGTATCGTCTGTTCGTCTCTTTGCCATGATCCCTAACGGAGGCTCGGGGGGGGAATTCAGGAGCTAAGTCTTATCAGGTCTAGCTGCCTGTGGTCATCTTACCTAATCAGGGTACCTCAAGCTGGTAAACCACCAAAGCTTTCGCGCTCGACCTGAGTAAACAACTGTTGCGACAAGATCCCTAAGCTGGATGTGTGACCTCTACCACTGTCTATGAGCTCCTCTACGCAACTCCATCCTTTGCTCACCTGAAGATTACAACCCTTAGCCTTACTCGCTCACAATGGCCAACCGGGCTTCCACCAGGAGTGGCAGTCGGCGCACTACGCCTCAACCTGTCCCGGAATCTACAATCAGGATGCAGCTCCAGAGCTCTCCAAAGCGCTTTACTCGTGCCACCAGAAGTCAAAGCGCAGTTAGTGACAGCGAGGGAAGTATTGCCGACGCCAAGGGTAGAAAATCACGAAAAGAAGCACCCTCATCAAAGCGCAGCACAAGGATCGCCGGCAAGAGCGATGCCAACGGTAGAAAGGGAGGGCCTTCTGACTCTTCGGAGGGACCACAAGGTACGATATCTATAAGGTCTCAAGATCGAATCGGTCTCTCCTCGGCTTCTTCACAGGCAGTGTTTTCATGATTTGAGGTTAGTGTTGCTAACCCGGCGATGCCAATTGTAGACCTATCCACCGTTGTCGAAGCTCCAGACATCGATTATCCGAACCTTGAATCTGAAAAAAACGAGAACGCTGATGAAGGCGTCGAAGAGGTGGGAAGTGTAGAGCAGCGGGTCACAAAGGACCCGCTGGCGCCTGAACGCTTCTCCAACATTTCGGGGACCACGGCCAGGACATCTCGATCTGCCCAAGTCTTGGTAGACATTATTCCGGAAACTCTTCTGGACGCGCTTCCCGATCTGGACAGGGAGTCGGACAGGCTACTGAAGCTTTTGATACCTTCTGAGATCTCGGAGTCTGGTCTTTTCAAGATCCGGAAAGAAATAAGGGATGAAAACTCCTGGGTAGGAAAAACTTTTGCGCGCTATGGAAACACATTTCAAACTCAGAGAAAGGAATATGCAAGTGGTCCTTTCATAAACCCTTTAAACGTGGTCGGGACACTTCTTGACGTACAAGAAACCACCAACGTTCCTACTGGGCCGTGGCGGCCGGATCCAATCCTTCAGAAGTCGAATCTTGCAGTGTGGTGCTCAAACATCCTTGCATTTCCTTGGAACGTTGATGAAGAGACATTTGAGGGTCAGATTGAACAAGCTTTCCCAGGTATGTTCATGGGAGTCAACGATAACCCTGGGCATTCGAAGGCCGAGACAAATGCAATCGACCAAGCCACCTTTCGAATCGCACTCGAACTACGTACCCAGTACGTGCTTGGGCAGCTTTCACACTACAGTAGGCAGCGCAATTTTGATTATGGAGAAATCCTGAGCCAGGTGTTCTTTGAGGGCAAGAAAACCCTGAAAGGCTGGGACAAAGAGGGATGGAGGTCGAAAACATTGACGACGCAAGCGCGACAGTCATTGATGGAACGTGTGAAGAAAATTGAAGAAATCTGCCATCCTTACTCTGAAGACCCTACCGAATTGGTAAGGCAGGTTCGCATTGCCTTCCCTTGGGCTTCCTTCGCACAACACGCTCTTACCTGGATCAGTCAGCGTCTTGGCGAGCTACGAGAGGACATTGGGTCCAGAGGCGGACCTGACAACGTCGTCCAGTTCCTCAGGGAAGAGATGATAAGACGACAAGCAAGTCGGTCTATAGAGAACAACCATGACACTATTGCCGGAGTCCCTCAATTGGAATTACACTACGAGCCACCTCCAGATCTTCCCCTTACGACATCCAATAACGCCGAGAAGCCAAGCTTAGCAAAGTCTATACCAACGAAGTTGTATTTAGCAGGCTTTAGGTAAGTCCAAGGCCTATCAGCTCGATCCAGTCAAGGCCATATCTCTGGCTTATAATTCATCTACTGACTAGTACGAACAGCACCAACTCCCCCAAAGCGAAAAGTGCTGCTGCCCATCTCAAGCGAAGGGCAGCCAGGCGCAGTAGTCCCATTGCAAACCAGCAGGCAAAGAACCCGCAGGACTTAGAACCCAATCCTGAAGTACAAGCTAGGGCCACAACAAGGACATTTGCGCGAGCTTCGACCCCTCCAAGGAGTGCCAGTAGCCACCAGGTGCCTTCCCACGCGCCGGCAAATGCATTGAACGATCAAGGGCCAGCGGTTCAGGATGATGATTGGATGCCTGCAAACGGAGAAGACGATGATATCATCCAAGGCACTGGGGCATCAGGGACCGCAAACGATGACGATAAAGTCGCCGAACGTCATGCGATCATCCAAGGAGTGCTCACTGCTGCTGCTCAGACCGAGGCCGATAGTAATAAGGAGAACGAAGCGACCGATGTGGCACAACAAACAAGGGAGTATAGCAAGCGACATATTTCCGACCGTCAGCCTAATGCTTCTAGAGTCGAATGGGACAGCCAAGAATCAGAGTCCCGCGACCAACAAGAGCAAATGAGTGACGCAAGTGAAGATGAAGGCTTTCAAACGCAAGACCCGCCTGCCGACCTTTCCATAAGACCCTCATCGAAACCAGCGAGAAAAAGGCCGGCACCTGCATCAGCACAAGGTAACCCGCCCAAGAGAGTCCATCTTCAGCAAGATCGTCAAAGTGCCATGCCGAGGGGGCCGCGCGGCTCTGCTTCCCTTGTACGAGGGGAGCACGAGGACATGCCTATGCTAACCCAAGCAATGACTTATATCGAGGCGAATTCGTCAGCAAAGGAAAGGGTGGCCAAGCAGCCCAAGAAGGTCCAAACTCGAAGACAGTGGTCTGAGATTGAAATTGAAACTCTCATCGATCTGATTGGAAAGTTTGGTACAAGTTGGGCAGAGCTTAAAAGGGAGGACAGCAACAGTATTTTGGAAAACAGGGACCAGGTCGCGTTGAAGGACAAAGCGAGGAACATGAAAGTCGACTATTTGAAGTATGCAATCTTACATACTGCCCCAATACGAGGCAATTGCTGATACCGTTCTTCAGAGCTGGCAGATGGATGCCGTTGAACTTTGAGAAAATATGCATTAGCAACATTCAGATCGAGCAACTTAAAGCAGCTGGCATTAGATACAGGACAGAGACAGGGCACCGAGTCGACGGAAGATATCATGGCTGACGCGCAATCTCGAGGCACAAAGACTATGGCGTTGGCTTCGAGGTTACAATTTCGGTTGCTGTTCCAGTGTACTATTATAACCTCGGACTTAAGATATACCCTTGACATTCGAAGCTGCTTTTTCATCGAGAAATGCTCGAGTAGAAGAATGTTTCGGTCAACGAGTAGGTGTAACCGACTGCTTTGCAGGATTTTGCCATGCTGACAAGGTTACCCAGCATCATTCTCGGTGCTGCTCGAGCAAAAAGCCCAGATATTCATGCTCCTTTAACAGTATAATACACTCAGGTTCCTGGCTTAGTATCAGCTGGCTCACCCAAACATACCAAAGCCCAACTCCAAAGCTTCCCTTACAACCCCTCTGTCCCCCGAAATCTAACCCTCCACACCCAGCAACCCTCTCAGCCCCATCTCCTGCGCCCTGAACCACCGTCCCCTTAACTCCAACTCATCAGCCCCACCCCCATCCCTTCTCCTCTCCACCGCCTCCCCTGCAGCCACAACTGCTCTCTCTCTCTCCCCCTCCAACGCCGTGACCTCCCTCTCCTCCCTCTCTAGCACCCTCGTCTGCCTCGGCAACGCCTGCTGCAGCATCTTCAACTGCTTCTCCACCTCCAGGAGCTCAGATCTGCGGTCCTCAACCAACGCCTGCGTGGCCGGGAGCGGCAGGTTGAGATCCGGCTCTTCCGACCTCCCCGTCCCCTGCAATCGATTCCGCGCTCGTAGATCTTCCAGTGTGCGCCCTAGGCCTTGAATCTGCTCGGGGAGGGTCGCGAGCAGCGTGGTTTGCAGAGAAATGGTCTCATACCGCCTGCTCAGGTCACGGCCGCGATCTTCGAGATCTTGGATTATATCCGCGACGTGGGTTTTTTGCGCCTTGAGGACGGATTTGATGGCGGCGAGTTGGGTTTCGAGTTCGATGTTTTCGGCGGGTTCGACGATTTGAGGCGGGTCGCCAACGATGGCGCGGAGGAATTTTTCTTTGGTTACTTGCTCGAGGTAGGAGAAGCGGAGTTTGGAGAAGAGTTCTTTGTAGTGGCTTAGATCGGCTTCGAGGGAGGCGGGGGAGGGGTTGTCAAAGGCTGAGGAGGAGGCGTCGGAGGTGCGGTGGGAGGTTGGTGTTGCTGTGATGGGTTCGCTAAGGCGGATGATGGAAAGGGGAGTTTCTTGGAGGGCGCGGAGACCTTGCAGTGTGTTTGCTACGCGTTGAGTGTCTGCCATGATGTCGTTGGTGGTTCTTTGGGAAGTGTGGAGCTCTTTGTTTACTTTTGGTATTTTGGTAGGGCTGCGCTTATCTTATCGGAGTTTTATGCTTGCTAGCGGCTTTCAAACTTGCCCACGACCTGTTCGATGGTGACGATTTCCTTATTGAAGGTTTTTAGGTGCGCTGGTTGAGTTGGGTGCAGACGTCAAGTCATGTTTGTGAGGGTGAACGACCGATCATAGCTATGCTGAGAGTGTCACTCCACTACTCACACCTTTTCGCACCACCACAGATGCAAGGCACGACGTAAGCGTGGGATACTTGGAGAAAGAACAGGGGCTAAACTTTTTGGCCTACCAAGATGCCAGTTGGAGAGGATCTCTCGGATGATTATGTGGCAAAGCTACTAGCCAAAGATGCAAAAGCCGCCTCAAAATATTCTTCATACGGACTACAATCATCCCTCCCAAAAAGATCGGATGCCCCAAAGCCCAATACCAGATTCTTGAAGAACATTATCAGAGAGACAGATAGCCATAACGCAGCTCTACGGGCTAAGGAAGCTGAAGACTCTGGAGCACGGCTACGAGATTCGAAGTATGGTAACGGGTCATCATCAAGTCGAAGAAACCAGGGTGATTGGCCAAGGGATAGTGAACATCATCGGTCAAAGCGACGGTGGACTGATATTGAGGATGGTCGAGAAGATGGGCGAGTCAGAAGCCGTGGAAAAAGTGGCTCCGGTATGGATGGTGATGGAGAAGTAAGAAGATATGCAAAAAGACGCCCAGACCGTGAACGTCCCCCTCATGATGAAGAAGGTCAGTCTCATAGACACCACCGCCATCATCGGAGCCATCGGCGAGAAGATTACAGTGCTCTACGGGAAAGCAGCAAACATGAGCGGCGGTCCAAGCCGTCTCACCAGTCAGGATCAAGGTCGCCACAAGCCGAAGGAAGAGTTCATCACCACTATCGATCAAGCCGTAGGAAACGATCCCCCTCATCCGAACCTCAATGTAATGACCGTGTGAATGGCCGCTTGGAGCCAGATCGGCCCAGTATCACCAAAGCAGCTGCTTCGCCAGGCTCCGACTCGGATCCATTAGTAGCGATCATCGGCCCGCCTCCCCCTCCACCAGCACCCAAACTTCGCTCCCGCGGTCGCGGCGCATTCACCGGCCAGTCCGGCATCGACAACCATTTTTCCGCAACCTACGACCCCAGCCTCGACGCTCATCCCGACCCCGAGGTCGAGGACGACTGGGATCAAGCACTCGAAGCACTACGCGACCGGCAGAAATGGCAACAGCAGGGCGCCGAGAGACTAAAGAGTGCGGGCTTTACGGAGGATGAGGTGCAGAAGTGGTTGAAGGCGGGGCCGGCTGGGGAGAAGGCGGAGGAGGATATTCGGTGGAAGGGGAGGGGGGAGGGGAGGGAGTGGGATAGGGGAAAGGTCGTGACAGGGGATGGGGTGGAGACGGGGGCGGAGTGGGGACGGTTGAAGGGGACGTGACGACAATTGGTCTTGGGATGGTGTTATACTGATATCTTCGATTTGGCGGACTACCAGTCACTCAATAGACACAAGACTCGGATGGGCAGAAGGCTATGCAAGAGTTTCTCTCTCGATGGGCTTCAAACTTTCTCCTAAGGAGGCTTCAAAATCTCGTGAAGTCATCATTGTCAAAGTCTTTGACGTGCATCTCGCGCTAAAAGTTGACTATTGCAACAGAGTAACCCTGAAGAACGGACGTCGTGCTGCAACGAGGAGGCTCGAGAGCTCGTCGAGGTGCGGTTAGATGTCCTTCGAAGGGCCGATTCTGCCTATGAATGCCCAAATACCATCATTCATCGGCGCTTATGCTAACTGACTGCATCATGCTTTGTCAATTAGCGGCTTGGTGGAACGGGGGCGATGTCATGCGAGGCTCCAAAATCTCCGCGTGGATGTCAGATCCTTGAATGCGGGGTGCATGCCCCGAGCTCGTCCTGATGAGGAGAGGCCAATCGGTAAGGGAATAAGTTAGGTATGGTCGGGATAGGTTTCGCTCTAGTCCTGGGGTGAGTGGTTTCTTTAGGTGGGTCTAATACCCCGTGATGCCGAAACTTTTTTGTCAAAACTGTAGAGCAAGGAGAGGGTGCACGGCAATGTGTACTCCGCACCTCAGTGCCGTCCGCTACCAGTCTTATACATTCGAAGAAGTGAGGAGTCGGAAACCTCGTTTGAAATGCGGGGCAGAGCTCGGAAGTACGGAGTGGCGGGGTCAAGCTCGTGTTGGCCTGGTGAAAAGATCCCTGAGCTCATCAATATCAAACCAATTCGTTCGAAGTCAATAAAGGCAATGGTCCTGGTCCAAATAAATAGAAGTTGTCCACCTACTCTAATGTGCTTCGTCTCCATCAGAGCATGTCAAATCACGTCCGCTGATTCGAGTGCATTCTTTCTTTTCTCGAGTCTTCTCTACTGGTCTGTGCACCCGACGTCATCATGCGTCTCTTAGGACTGTTTCTGCTCTTGGTCCAAACATCAGTGCAACAAGTCCAAGACAACTCTTCAGCACCTTTCCCTGAAGCAACATACCCTGATGCCGTCTCTCCAAACCCCGCCGCCTCAGCAAACTCCCTCGACTCTCCGCCGTAAGCCGCGCCCGAAACCTCCACGATTGCCTGCGACGTACTGATTGACACAGGTACTATCCCTCACCATGGGGATCCGGCAGCGGTCAATGGGCGGACGCATACACCAAGGCGAGAGCCTTTGTTGCGCAGCTCACCCTGGCTGAAAAAGTGAACCTAACCACTGGAGTCGGGTGAGCATATACAATGATACCGAAAATTCATACGGGAGGGCTGATAATATGCAGATGGGAAGGCGAACGATGTGTCGGTCAGAATGGAGCTATTCCTCGATTGGGCTTTCGAAGCATGTGCATGCAAGACTCGCCTGTGGGTGTCCGAGACAGTACGCAAGAGAACGGAATACAATTTTGAATGTGATGGCTGACATTGAGACAGCCGACTGCAACTCGGTTTTTCCCGCGGGGGTAAACGTCGCCGCAACATTCGACAGAGGCCTGGCCGCTGCCCGAGGCGCGGCCATGGGTGCTGAACATCGAGACAAGGGGAGTGATGTACAGCTAGGACCTGTAGCAGGTCCCCTCGGCCGATCACCTGAGGGCGGACGTAACTGGGAAGGTTTCAGGTGAGCAAGCCTCGTGTTACTTTCATTGCAACGGATCATGCTGAAACATTGGTCTAGTCCCGACCCTGTTCTGACTGGCATCCAAATCGGTCAGACTATTCAGGGGATTCAGAGCTCGGGGGTAATTGCTTGCGCTAAGCATTATATCGGAAACGAGCAAGAGCATTTCCGCCAAGTGCCTGAAGCGGCTGGCTACGGTTTTACTATCAACAAATCTGTCAGCTCGAATATTGATGATGCGACTATGCATGAGCTGTATCTTTGGTACGAAAGATTGTCCTGGTCATTTGGCCATTCCTTGCTAACTCTTTTCAGGCCCTTTGCCGATGCTGTACGGGCCGGTGTAGGCTCGGTCATGTGTTCTTACAATCAGGTCAACAACAGCTACGCTTGCCAAAATAGCTACATGCTCAACTACCTTCTCAAGGGCGAGCTGGACTTTCAAGGATTCGTGATGAGCGATTGGCAGGCGCAACAATCGGGTGTGAGCACGGCGCTAGCAGGACTTGATATGACCATGCCGGGTGATACTCTCTTTGATTCTGGTCGATCCTACTGGGGACCCAATCTTACAATCGCTGTGCTCAATGGTACTGTCCCTCAATGGCGACTGGACGACATGGCAACACGAATCATCGCAGCATGGTATTACGTCGGACGGGACAATGCTTCGAAACCCATCAATTTCGACTCGTGGACTACAGATACCTATGGTTACCAACACTTCTTCGCTAATCAAGGATACACTCTGATAAATGAACATGTGGACGTGCGTGGCGAACATGCCGATTTGATTCGTCAAATCGGCTCGGCAAGCACGGTACTGTTGAAAAACACCAACAACGCCTTACCCCTTACAGGAAAAGAGAAATTTACCGCAGTCTTCGGAAGCGACGCTGGTGAAAACCCTTACGGTCCCAATGGATGTCCCGATCGAGGTTGTGACAATGGCACCCTTGGGATGGCTTGGGGCAGTGGCAGTGCCAACTTCCCGTACCTTATCACCCCTGACACCGCTCTCCAGAACGAAGTCCTCTCGAATAACGGTGTTTACCAATCAATTACAAACGATTATGCTGGAGTGCAAATCCTTGCGCTTGCGGCCCAAGCGAGCACTGCTATTGTCTTCGTCAACGCGGATTCTGGCGAGGGATATATCAATGTTGACGGAAACGAAGGAGATCGTAACAATCTGACTCTTTGGAAAGGCGGTGATACTTTGGTTACAAATGTATCATCGCTCTGTAATAACACTATTGTGGTCGTGCACTCGGTCGGACCGGTCTTGCTCGGCAACTACTCTGATCATCCAAACATCACCGCGATCCTGTGGGCGGGCGTACCCGGAGAGCAGTCAGGAAACTCAATCGCCGATATCTTGTACGGTCGGGTCAATCCCGGCGCGAAGCTCCCCTTCACTCTCGCAAAGACCCGAATAGACTACGGCACCGATCTCCTTTACAAACCGAACAATGGCGAAGGAGCCCCGCAAGTGAATTTCACCGAAGGCGTCTTCATCGACTACCGCTCCCTCGATAAGCGGGGCATCACTCCAGTCTACGAGTTCGGCTACGGACTAAGCTACACCACCTTCTCATACTCAAACCTGCAAATCACCAAAACAGGCGCCGGGAGCTACACCCCAACGACCGGCTCCACCTCGGCAGCCCCCTCGCTCGGAACCATCGACATGAACGCCGCCGACATTCAAAACCCCGCCAATTTCTCCCTGGTGACCTACTACATCTACCCCTACCTAAACAGCACCGACCTTCCCACCGCCGCGAACACCACCGGCTACGGCTCCACCACCTTCCTCCCCCCCAACGCCCAAAACGGCGCCCCGCAGCCCCTCCTCCCCGCCAGCGGCGCCCCAGGCGGCAACGCCCAGCTCTACGACATTCTCTACACAGTCACCGCCACAATCACCAACACCGGCCCCATCCCCGGCGAGGAAGTCGCACAACTCTACATTTCCCTCGGCGGGCCCTACGACCCTAAGGTCGTTCTAAGGAATTTCGAACGCCTGTCCATCCAGCCGGGCCAGAGCGCTACTTTCACTGCTGATATCACGCGCAGGGATGTTTCGAATTGGGATACGGGCAGTCAGAATTGGGTGGTGAGTAATTATACGAAAATGGTGTTTGTGGGGCGCTCGTCGCGGAAGTTGGAGCTTCAGGCGGTGCTGCCTTAGGGGGGATGAGAATGGAATGATTGATTGATTGAGTTAATGGTGATATGACATGGGCGATCGATGCGGAGTGAATGGGGGTGGGGGCG
>JAABUQ010005609.1_pt1 | contig 19774 bp, 16 predicted proteins | sample 5560001 | NCBI WGS metagenome assembly JAABUQ01 (sample SAMN10711888, study PRJNA513371) | rock metagenome | isolation source: Antarctica rocks | place: Antarctica: Victoria Land, Finger Mt nord | collected 2015-12-18
GCCACCCGGACCGAGGCGTCCCGCTTCCGCGGAACGGCAGAACTCTACCCTCTCCTCAAGAGACAATCGCGAGCGAAGCGCGGCGATCCAGTGCCGCCCGAGTAGGTTCGTCGTGGCCCTGGATCGCCGCGCCGCCAAACAGGCGGCTCGCGATGACGGCAATGACGCATCCCACCGCCGCGTGCGCCTCGGCGGCAGCACGGGCCAGGGTCGTCTTGCCTGTCCCGGGAAGCCCGCCGAACACGATCAAGGTGCGCTTGCCGCCGTGCATCGGGCTAAACCTGCTCCACCCGCTCCACCCCCGGCACCACCTTGAGCGCCTGCGCCAGGCGCGGGGTCACGTTGAAGCCGCCCGGCAAGGCGATCTCCACGCTCTGACTGCTGTCGATGCGCGGCACCAGAACCACACGGCCGCGCCCGCTGCCCTCGCGGCCGAGCAGGGTGCGGATGTGCTCCACCGCCTCGCTCCGCGCCAGCCAAACGCGCATCCCGGCCCCGACGCCCGACGCCGCCTCGTCCAGCGCCACCACGTCCTGCGCGGTGATGCGCAACGCCTCGTCCTCGCGCCTCAGATCGGCCGTGACCAGCACGTTGGCACCCGGCGACAGCAGCGGCCGGTTGCGCCCGAGCACCTCGGAGAAGAACGTCACCTCGCACGAGCCCGCCGCGTCGGAGATCCGCACCCAGGCCATCCGGCCGCCGGTGCGCGTGATCCGCTCCTTGGAGCCGATCACGCTGCCGGCGAGCTTGGCCCGCGTGACACCGCGCGCCGCCAGCGCTTCGAGCTGGTCGGTCTGCACCGCGCCCAAGCGGCGGAGCACCGGCGCGTAGGCGTCGAGCGGATGCGCGGTGAGGTGGAAGCCGACCGCCTCCGCCTCGAAGCCGAGCCGCTCCAGCGGCGGCCAGTCCGGCACTTCGGGCAAGCGCACCGTCTCCGGCCGGCCGTCGCCCGCGAACAGGCCGATCTGGCCGCTCTCCTTCGCCTCGGCGTCGGCTTGCGCACGGCGCAGCACGGTTTCGGCACCGGCGAACAGCCGCGCCCGGTTCGGCTCCAGCGCGTCGAAGGCGCCGGCGCGGACCAGGTTCTCGAGCTGCATCTTGTTCAGCTGACGCGGGTCGACGCGGGCGGTGAACGCGGCGATATCGGCGAACGGCCGCCCGCCGCGCGCGGCCTCCAGCGACTGCATGGCGGCGAAGCCGACCTTCTTCACCGCCGCCAACGCGTAGCGGATCGCCAAGCCGCCGTCCGCCTGCCGCTCGACGGCGAAATCCGCCCCGGAGCGGTTGATGTCGGGCGGCAGCAAGGCAAAGCCCATCCGCTCCGCCTCCTGCTTCAGCGCCGCCAGCCGGTCGGTGTTGCCGAGGGCAAGCGACATGCAGGCCGCCATGAACACCGCCGGATGGTTGGCCTTCATCCACGCGGTCTGATAGGCGACCAGGGCGTAGGCCGCCGCGTGCGACTTGTTGAAGCCGTAATCGGCGAACTTCGCCATCAGCTCGAACACCTCGACCGCCTTCGCCTCGCCGATGCCGCGCGCCATGGCACCACTGACGAAAATCTGCCGCTGCGCTTCCATCTCGGCGCGGATCTTCTTGCCCATCGCGCGCCGCAGCAGGTCGGCGGACCCCAGGCTGTAGCCGCCCATCCGCTGGGCGATCTGCATCACCTGCTCCTGGTAGACCATGATGCCGTAGGTCTCGCCCAGGATGTCGTGCAGCTCGGGGTGTGGGGCCTGCCACGCCTCGCCATGCTTTCTTCTGCAATAATCGGGGATGTTCGCCATCGGCCCGGGCCGGTAGAGCGCCACGGCCGCGATCAGGTCCTCGAAACGGTCGGGCCGCATCTGGCGCAGCACGTCGCGCATCCCCTGGCCTTCGAGCTGGAACACCCCGCCGGCATCGCCGCGCTGCAGCATGGCGAAGGTGGGCGCGTCGTCGAGCGGCAGCCGGTCGAGGTCGACCTCGATGCCGAGCTCGCGCAGGAAGCGGACGCCGCGCTGCAGGATGGTGAGCGTGGTGAGCCCGAGAAAGTCGAACTTCACCAGCCCCGCCTGCTCGACATGCTTCATCGAATACTGTGTTACCAGCAACTCCGATTTCGGGTCGCGGTACAGCGGCACCAGCTCGATCAGCGGCCGGTCGCCAATCACCACGCCGGCCGCGTGCGTGCTGGCGTGGCGGTACAGGCCCTCGAGCTGCAGCGCGATCTCCATCAAGCGCCGGACGCCCTCGTCGTCGTCGCGCATCTGCTGCAGCCGCGGCTCGCCGTCGATCGCCTGCTGCAGGGTGACCGGCTTGGCGGGGTTGTTCGGGATCAGCTCGGCCACCTTGTTCACCTGCCCGAACGGCAGGCCGAGCACGCGCCCCACGTCGCGCACCGCCGCGCGGGCCTGCAGCTTGCCGAAGGTGATGATCTGCGCCACCCGGTCGCCGCCGTACTCGCGGCGCACGTAGTCGATCACCCGGTCGCGCCCCTCCTGGCAGAAATCGATGTCGAAATCCGGCATGGAGACGCGCTCGGGGTTGAGGAAGCGCTCGAACAACAGGTCGAAGCGCAGCGGGTCGAGATCGGTGATGGTCAGCGCCCACGCCGCCACGGACCCCGCGCCCGAGCCGCGGCCGGGACCCACGGGGATGCCCTGCCCCTTCGCCCACTGGATGAAGTCGGCGACGATCAGGAAATAGCCGGCGAACCCCATCGCCTCGATGACGCCGAGCTCGTAGCCCAGCCGCTCGCCGTAGCGGGCGCGCATCGCGGCATCGGCGTCCGCCGCGTCCATGCGCTGCGCCAGGCCGGCCACTGCCATCGCCCGCAAGGTCTCCGCCTCGGTGCGCCCCGGCGCCACCTTCGGGCTCACCGGCAGCAGCGGCTTGCGGCTCTCCGCCATCACCGCGCAGCGCCGCGCAATCGCGAGCGTGTTGTCGCAGGCTTCCGGCAGGTCGGCGAACAGGGCGCGCATATCGGCGGCCGGCTTGAACCAGTGCTCTTGCGTCACGCGCCGCCGCTCGCGCTCGGACAGCAGCCGGCCCTCGGCGATGCACAACAGGGCATCGTGCGCGCCATGCATGCCGGGATGCGCGAAATAGCAGTCGTTGCTGGCGACGAGCGGGATGCCCGCCTCGTCGGCGAGCGTCAGCAAGCCGGGCTCGACGGCCCGCTCGACCGGCAGGCCGTGCCGGTGCAGTTCCATCGCGATCCGATCGGGGAACGCCTCGGCGAGCCGGGCGAGCAGCGCCTCGGCGGCGTATTTTTGCCCTTCGGCGAGCAGCCGCGCGATTGGCCCGTTGCTGCCGCCGGTCAGCAGGATCAGCCCCGCCGCGTGTTCGGCGATCAACTCGGCCGTGAGCTGCGGCCGCAAGCCGGGCTCGGTGCCGAGGAAGCCGTGCGAGGACAGCCGCTGCAAATTGGCCATCCCCGCCGCGTCCTGCGCCAGCAGCACCAGCGGGTCGGGCGGCAGGCGCGGGTTGTCGGCCCGCGCCAACGCGATCTGGCAGCCGACCACCGGCTGCACCCCCTTGCCCGCGCAGGCCTGGCTGAACTCGAGCGCGCCGAACAGGTTGCCGCTGTCGGTGATCGCCACGGCGGGCATACCGGCCTCGCGCGCCAATGACGCGATCTTGTCGGCCTTGATCGCGCCCTCGCTCAGCGAATAGGCGGAATGGACTCGGAGATGGACGAAATCGGTCCGCGGCATGTGCCGAATGTAGGAGCCCCGGCCGCCTCAGGCCAAGTATTAAGCACGATGGAAACCGCACCGGTTGACGAAGCAGGGCCAATCAGGTTCGTTCTCACGCGAACGCGGCATTCGCGCCGGGCTTGCAGGGGATTCTGGCTCACGATGCACCGACCGATCTCCGCTGGCCTGTCGCGCGCGGCACGGCACGTTTTCCCGACGTTGGCTCTCCTGGCTTTCGCGGCGTCGCCGTCGAAGGCGGCGGACGGCATCGTGACCGATGTACGGCTCGGTGTTCTGGCGCACAATCCGCCCGTGATCGGCCCGCAACGGGAGCATGGCGTCGACATCAACGCCGAGACCATCTTCAAATCGCCGGTGCCGGATGCCTGGCTTGAGGACATCGATCCGGCGTTCCGCTGGATGCTGCGGCCGCAGCCCAATATCGGCATTTCCGCCAACACGAACGGCTACACCAGCCAGATCTATGTCGGCCTGACGTGGACGGTGGACCTCGACAACGGCGGTTACCTTTGGCCGGACCACGCCGTGTTCTTCGCCATCGGCTTCGGCCCGGCATTCAATACCGGGCACGTGCGGAGCACGTCCGGCAACCGGCTCAGCCTCGGCTCCAACGTGCTGTTCCACCCATCGCTCGAGCTCGGATACCGGATCACGCCGCAGTGGTCGATCTCGGCCTTCATCGAGCACAGCTCGAACGCCGGCCTCGCCGACAACAATCCAGGCCTCAACGACGCCGGCGCCCGCGTCGGGCTGCATTTCTAACGGCCTGTGGACCTGCTCCCGGTCGAGCCGTCAGGTAGGATCGTTGCAGTTAACTCGACGAACAGCGCCAGCTTCTCGGCAGGCACGAATGCATGGTTCCAGGCATCGGGGTGAAAGGCCACCAACTCAGACGGTGGGGGGGGGTGATCGATTGCTAATGGAAAGTCCAAGTAGTCTAAATCGCCACAAAGGCGGCTCAGGAAATCCATCTCGGCACGAGGCAGAATCTCGATGAATATGGCTGGGCGCCATCTGCGGATTGTCTCGATCGCGCCACGCAGGACCGCAGCCTCATGCCCCTCGACGTCGATCTTGAGGAGGGTTACGGCGGCCGAGCTGTAATCGGTCTGACGCAAGAAACCGTCCAACGTCGTGACGTCCACTTGGCGCAGCTCGGAGTGCGCATTCGCGAAGGTTGGCTCCAGAGACGAACTCGTATCGATAACCCCGTGCTCTTGCGATGGCACATAGAGCGTCGCCAGGCCGGTGTAGTCGCTAAGCGCCGTGGCGTGGGCGAACACGCGACGCTCAAGCTCATTGAGCCGGATGTTGGTTTCCAGCCGGGCGAGAACCACCCTGTCCGGCTCGAAAGCCAATACGCGGTTTTCGCGCGCCGAAAGTGCGGCGAGCAAGGCATAGTAGCCGGTGTTCGCGCCAACATCGATTGCCAGGCCGGGATTGCGACGCGCCCAAGCGTGCAAAATTGCCGGCAGCGGGCACTCGAAGGCAGCCCAGTCGGCTTGCACCGCGTAGGCAACTTGGTCGCGGCCATCCGGGTTGTCGAGGTAGAGTGCGGACCTGCATGCGGTATCAGGCAGAGCGACTGCCTTGCGCATCAGTGCCGATTTTGGGTTCACCTGCGGCGCAGTCCCAATTTCCGTGTCGGTCATGACGGGCTGCGTGATTTCCCAGGCCGCCCATCGCCAGCTCTCCTGAATCTGACCGCGGTCGTCCGACTTCATCAGGTGGACGAAAAAGTCGAGCTCGTGCTGCGCCGTGCCGTGGATTTCCGTGCAGGCGAAGCCAAGCATGTCGAGCTCCGCCAAGTTGCTCATGATTGAAACGAAACTCTCCGGCGTGAACACCCAGCAGTGCACGTCGTGATGAATGCCCCGGTCGATCGACTCCCGCGCGCGCGTCAGCGCCGCTAGTATGTTGCTGACGCTGGAGTAGCCGTGGGACGAGAAGCCCACCCAGAAGTCGAGAATATCCCGCGATCCCGGCCGGCGCCGGCGGTCGAAATACGCGGCCAGCACGTCGGCGATCGTGCTGCTCTGCCGGCCGCGATCGAAGGTGTATCGCTTGTCCGGAACGACCAGGCGAACGGAACCATATGGCTTGAGGACGGAGCGCAGCTCGGAGAGCCACCACAACAGGTCGGGCACGTGCTCGCAGACATGCGACGCCACCACGTGATCGAAACGCCGGCCATCGACCAGCCGGTCGAGATCCTCGTCCCGCCAAACAATGTCCACTGAGACGATCTCGTCCACCGCGACGCCGGGCACGGATGCGTAGTTCTCCCGCAACGTCGCGGTGTCGGCGTAGTCGGCGTAGAGGACGTTGGCCTCGGGACGGCGCAGCGTCGGCCAGCAGAGCGCGCCGACCTCCAACCCCAGGCCGCCGCGCACATCGAGTCGCGCCAGCAGTTTCGTCAGTCGGTCCACTCGACCTCTCACGCGGTAGATTGCGGGTGTTGCTTGTTTACATGGTTTTGACCGTTCCGTTTGTGACGGTTCGATCGTGCGACCGAGCGGGCTGTCCCGCAAGGTCGGGCGTTGTCTCAGGCCCGCTGCACCAGCCTCCCGTCCCGCAGCGTCACGGTACGGTCCATGCGCGCGGCGAGGTCCGGATTGTGCGTGGCGATCAGCGCGGCGACGTTCTGCTCGCGCACCGTCGCCAGCAGCGCGTCGAACACCACGCCGGCCGTGCCCACGTCGAGGTTGCCGGTCGGTTCGTCGGCGAGCAGCACGCGCGGCGCGTTGGCGAGCCCGCGCGCGATCGCCACGCGCTGCTGCTCGCCGCCGGACAGCTTGCCCGGCAGATGCCCAGCGCGCGCCTCCAGCCCGAGTGCGGCTAGCAGCATCCGCGCCCGCGCCTCGGCCGGCCGCTTGCCCTTGCCCGCGATCATTTGCGGCAGAACCACATTCTCGAGTGCCGTGAACTCGCCGAGCAAGTGATGGAACTGGTAGACGAACCCGATCGAGTCGCGCCGGATCGCCGTGCGCTCGGCGTCGGACAGCGCGCCGGCATCGCGCCCGTCCACCAACACCGCACCGCCATCCGGCTGCTCCAGCAAACCCGCCAAATGCAGCAAGGTCGATTTGCCGGTGCCCGAGGGCGCGACGAGGGCGACAATCTCGCCCGCGCGCAACACGAGGTCCACGCCGCGCAACACCGGCAGCTCGCCGGCGTCCGTTCGGTAGGTTCGCACGATCGCCCGCAGGACGAGCGGGTCACTCATTGCGCAAGGCTTCCACCGGGTCGGTGCGCGCCGCGCGCCAGCTCGGATACAGGGTGGCGAGCAGCGACAGCACGAGCGCCATCGCCACCACCTGCATCACCTCGTGCCAATTCAGCCGCGCCGGCAGATGCGTGAGGTAATAGACCTCCGGGTTGAACACGCTGACCCCGGTCACGCTCTCCACCCAATGCTGCAAGGTCTCGATGTTGAGGCAGAACGCCACGCCAAGCAGCAGCCCGACGAGCGTGCCGGTGATGCCGACCGAGGCGCCGCACATCAGGAAGATGCGCATCACCGACCCGCGCCCGGCACCGAGCGTGCGCAGCACCGCGATGTCGCGCGTCTTGTCCTTCACCATCATGATGAGCGAGGAAATCACGTTGAACGCCGCCACCAGAATGATGAGCGTCAGGATCAGGAACATGACGTTCTGTTCCACCTGCACGGCGGCGAAGAAGCTGTTGTTGGTCTGCTGCCAATCGACCGTGTACGTGTTGGTTCCCCGCAGCGCGGCACCCAGCGCGGGCTCGACTGCAGCGAGATGCTGCGGATCGTCGATCGAGACCTCGATCTGCGTCGCCGCACCCGGCTTCTGAAAGAAGACCTGTGCCGCCTCCATCGGCAGGAACACGTAGCTCGTGTCGTACTCGTTCATGCCCACCTGGAAGATGGCGACCACCTTGTAGGCGCGCACGCGCGGCACGGTGCCGAACGCGGTGGCCGCACCCTGCGGCGAGATCAAGGTGATCGGGCTGCCGATGGCGAGCCCGAAACGGCGGGCCAACCCCACGCCGACGGCGATCGCGTCAGGGCCGTGGAAGTCCGTCAGGCTGCCGGCGACGACGTGATCGCTGACCGCGTGCAGCTTCGCGAGATCGCCCGCGTCGATGCCGCGCACCAACCCACCCGTCGACTGGCCGCGATTATCGGTGACGAGCACCTGTCCGTCGACCACCGGGATGGCCGAGACGACGCCCGGCACCGCGCGAATGCGTTGCGCCAGCGCGTCGTATTCGGTGAGCGCCGCGCCGCGTCCGGCGAACACGCCGAGATGGCCGTTGAAGCCGAGGATGCGGTTCAGCAGGTCCACCTTGAACCCGCCCATCACGCTCATCACGATGATCAGCGTCGCCACGCCGAGGGCGATGCCGACCAGCGAGAACCCGGCGATGACCGAGACGAAGCGTTCGCCTCGTCGGGCGCGGAGATAGCGGCCGGCGACGGCGCGTTCGAACGCGTTGAACATTTTACGACCCGCCACCCGCCATGTGGCCGTCCTTGCGAGCGCAGCGCGACAATCCAGGGCCGCCATACCGAACGGCGGCCCTGGATCGCCACGCCGCCAAAAGGCGGCTCGCGATGACGGCGGCTCTCACGAGCACGATCACGCTCAGCCGACCCGCGCCAGCGCGTCCTCGACCGAAAGCTCCTCGCGTTGGCCCCCGGCGCGTCGCTTCAGCTCCACCCGACCGTTGGCGGCGCCGCGCGGCCCGACCACGATCTGCCAGGGATGACCCATGAGGTCGGCATCAGCGAACTTCACGCCGGCGCGCTCGTCCCGATCATCGTAGAGCACATGGTCGGCACCGAGCCTGGCGCACACATCCTCGCAGATCGCGTCGCACGCCGCATCGCCGCGCTTGAGGTTGAGAAGCGCCGCCTTGAACGGCGCCACGCTGTCCGGCCAGACGATGCCGTCGGCGTCGTGGCTCGCCTCGATCACCGCGCCCACGAGCCGGCTCACGCCGATCCCGTAGCTGCCCATCTCCGCCGCGGCCGGCTTGCCGTCGGGACCGGCGACACGGAACCCCATCGGCTCGCTGTACTTGGTGCCGAAATAGAAGATATGGCCGACCTCGATGCCGCGGCCCTCGCGGCGCCGGTCGGGCGCGACCTTCCCCCAAGCGTCGATATCGTGCTTCTCGTCGGTCGCCGCGTATTGCGACGTCATCAGGCCGAAGAAGCGCTGCAAATCCTCGGCGCTCGCGTGGCTGAACGCGTCCGAGGAGTAGTCGATCTCCTCGAACGCCGCGTTGTAATACACTTGGCTCTCGCCCGTGGGGGCCAGGATGATGAACTCGTGGCTGAGATCGCCGCCGATCGGGCCGGTGTCCGCTACCATCGGGATCGCCTTGAGCCCGAGCCGCTGGAAGGTGCGCATGTAGGCCAGCATCATCTTGCGATAGCTGACGACGGCGCCAGCGTAGTCGAGATCGAAGCTGTAGGCGTCCTTCATCAGGAACTCGCGCCCGCGCATGACGCCGAAACGCGGTCGCACCTCGTCGCGGAACTTCCATTGGATGTGGTAAAGGATCTGCGGCAGCTCGCGATATGATTTCACCGACTGGCGCATCAGGTCGGTGATCATTTCCTCGTTGGTCGGCCCGTACAGCATCTCGCGCTCGTGCCGGTCCCGGATGCGCAGCATCTCCTTCCCGTAATCCTCGTAGCGCCCGCTCTCGCGCCACAGTTCGGCCGGCTGGATCGTCGGCATCAGCAGCTCCTGCGCGCCGGCCGCGTCCTGCTCCTCGCGCACGATCCGCTCGATGTTGCGCAGCACGCGGTAGCCGAGCGGCAGCCACGCGTAGATGCCCGCCGAGGTCTGCCGCACCAGCCCCGCGCGCAGCATCAACCGGTGCGAGGTGATCTGCGCCTCGGCCGGCGTCTCCTTCAAGGTCGGCACCAAGCCGCGTGACAAGCGCATCGCTCTTCCTCAGCAGTCGCGGCCGGACCCTAACCGCCCGGCGCGCGCATCGCCAGAGAGCGTGCGATGCGCAGTGCCGGACGTTCGACGAACGCCCGCAGCGCGATGGCCAGGCCGAAGGTGAGAGCGCCCGTCATCGCGATGAACAACCCCGCCTGATCGGCCGGCAAGACGCCCGCGCGCCGCCAGGCAAAAGCCTGCACGGTCTCCACGACGGCGAAACTCATGTAGAACGCGAACGAGAGCTCACCGAGCGCTCGAAGCCATGGTACCCGCACCAGCACCGGCGGCCGCTCCTGTCGCGCCCCCACCAACGTCCAGCCAATGCCAGCCAAATCCCGGCGACGACGAGCCAGTCACGGCACGCAAGCAATGCGCCCGCGGCCAGCAGCAAGCCACTCGCGACAATAGCAGGAGCGCTCGCCCGGCGGTAGACCAGCGCGGCGAGCCGGGCCGCCACCATGCCGGCTACAAATTCCGGGAAAAACCGCGCGAGCGCTCCCTGGAAGGTGAGATTGAGGCCGACCGGGCCGTTGGACAGGTCCACGAAAGCCAAGATCGCCAGCATCGCCAGGGCGATGAGCCAGCACATGGCGGGAGACGCCCGCTGCAGCGGCAACCAGAGCAGGGGAAACGCGAGATATCCCGCCCATTCGGTGCTGATCGACCACGACGGGTAATTCCAGGCCCACCGCCCACTGAAACCCCAGCCGTGCACCAGCAGCAAGTGGCGGGCGAGTTCGCCGGAGGCAAATCGACCCGGGTCACGCGGCGCCAGCCCGAGCGACCCGCCGATGACGACCACCAAGAACAGCAGGAACGTGGTCGCCAGATGGACCGGGTAGATGCGAAGGAGCCGCCTCAGCCAGAAGCCCCAGGTCGCGGATGCCGCGGGCCGCAACGCCGGGTGCGCATGCGCGAGCACCATCCCCGACAGCACGAAGAAGGCATCGACGCCCAGATACCCGCGCGCGACCGGACCATCGAACAGCCAGAAAGAGCCGACCCCGAGCGGAAGACGCACATGGTACAGGAACACCCAGCCGGCAAAGAGGGCCCGGCAGCAGGTCAGATCGTCGACCCGGACCGGCACCGCGGAGGGCGGCGGCGGGCCAGACCGCGTTCGCAAACCTGTAGGTTGATGCGGTGCACAATATTTGGTTGCAATAAAGTTTGCGTGAGAATGCATATGAACTTTGAACTTGGCGTGACTTAGATGCGGCAAGTCAGTAACAAGAAAAAGGCCCTGCACGCCACTGGCATGTAGGGCCAAGTTTAGGGAGGAAACGCCAGTCACACGGCAGGTCGAGGATCAGTCCTCAGCCTGTCCGTGATGATTTACGTTCAGCCGGGGTTCTGTCCAGCAAAAAAAATCGGCATCCGGAACTTTTTCGCCGGTTTACGGGCTGATTGCTGAAGAACTAGCGAGCACTTGCCCTAATTTTCAGCATCATGCCTAATCCGGCGGCAATGCTAGCCAGCCGTGGCGAAAGCTGATCCAGTCGCTGGTTATAAGCAGGTAGGCGCAGACCCAGATCACGGCGGCGATGATGGTCGTCGCGAGCGCCTTCATCGCGATGCGCGGGCGGGCCGGCGCGCCACGCCAGCCAGTCTGATCGTCGGCTTCCTCGACCGGCCGCACGCCGATCGGGAGCACCGCGAACAGCGCGGTCCACCAGATCAGCACGTAAAGCACGCATCCCGTGAACCAGTTCACGTCGGGATCATACCCGCAGGAGGTGCACGTCCACGAGCGGCCGCTTCTGGACGCGCCGGCCGATCGCCCGACGCAGCGCCGCCCTGGCGGCGTCGACGAGAGCCACGTCGTTGCGCCGTAGCGGCGCCGGCAAGTCGCCGAGCGCGGCCGCGAACTCGCCGGCAATGCGGTCGTTCTCCGGGTCCTCGGCCTCGAACAGCCCGGGCGCGCTGATTCGCGGGCTGCCGCGCAGCCGACCCGCCTCGTCCACGGCGACGCTAGCTACGACCACCCCGTTGAACAGCATCCGGCGCCGTGCGGACAGCACGCGCCCGGTCAACGGCACCAGCCGCGTGCCGTCGAGGACCAGCCGGCCGACCGGTGCGCTGTCGATTACCTCGGCGCGACCGGGTGCGAGTTGCAGGATGTCTCCGTCCTCGAGCAGCAACGGCGTCGCACCCGCCTCCTGTGCCAGCGCGGCATGCGCTGACAGGTGCCGCCACTCGCCATGCACCGGCACGGCGTAACGCGGCCTGACAAGCTTGTAGAGCTTGCGGAGCTCGTCGCGCGCCGGATGGCCCGAGACGTGGACCAGATGGTCGGCATCCGTCATCAGCCGAACGCCGCGCCGGACCAGGTTGTCCTGCACGGCACCGATCGCCCGCTCATTGCCGGGGATCACCCGGCTGCTGAACATCACCGTGTCGCCCTCGCCGAGCGAAATATGCGGATGCGAGTCCGCGGCGATGCGCGCCAGCGCGCTGCGCGGCTCGCCCTGGCTGCCCGTCACCAGGATCAGCAGGTTGTCGTCCGGGATCGAGCCCGCGTCGTCCTCGGGCACGAACTCCGGCACATCCCTCAAATATCCGCATTCGCGCGCGGCTGCTTCCAGGTTGCGCAGGCTGCGCCCCACGAGAGCCACGCTCCGCCCGGAATCCCGCGCCGCGTGAGCGACACTCTCGACCCTGGCGACATTGCTGGCAAAGCAGGTCACCGCCACCCGCCCGCGTATGCCGCGGATCAGCACGGACAGGCTTTGCCGCACCTCGGCCTCGGAGCCGGAATGACCTTCCACCATCGCATTGGTGGAGTCGCAGATCATCGCCAGCACCCCTTCATCGCCGAGTTGCGCCAGCGCGGCCTCGTCGGTCACCGGCCCGACCAGCGGCTTGGGATCCAGCTTGAAGTCGCCGGTGTGCAGGATCGTGCCATGCGGGGTGCGGACGATCAGCGCCTGGGCTTCCGGGATCGAGTGCGAGACCCGCACGAAGCGCAGCGAGAATGGTGCGAGGTCGATCTCGCCGCCGGGCGCCACTACGTGCAACTTGACCTTACCCTGCAGCTGCACCTCGCCGAGCTTGCGCCGCAGCACGGCGGCGGCGAACGGCGTCGCATAGACCGGGCAGCGCAGCTGCGGCCACAGCCACGCCACCGCGCCGATATGGTCCTCGTGCGCGTGGGTGATGACAAGCCCGACCAGCCGATCACGCCGCTCGGCGATGAAGGACGGGTCGGCCATCATGACGTCGACCTCGGGGTGCTCCGAGCCGCCGAAGCCGATCCCGCAATCGACGGCCAGCCACTTGCCGTCGCAACGATACAGGTTGAGATTCATGCCGATCTCGCCTGTCCCGCCCAAAGGCAGGAAGGCCAGATCACCGCTTGCAGCGTCCATGCTTGGTCGAGCTATCCTTCGAGGTCGAGGTCGGGCAGCGCCCGTCGATCTCGCGGTAATGTGGGCGCTGGATTGCGCTCCGCCAACAGCCGCAGGCCATCCAAGGTCAGATCGGGCTCGATTGCCTCGATGACCGTGGTGCCTTCGGAGAACAACGGCGCCAGCCCGCCGGTGGCGATCACCTTCAGCTTGCCGCCATACTCGGCCTGGATGCGCGCGACCAGGCCTTCGACCAGCCCGACATACCCCCAGTAGACCCCGGACTGCATGGCCGACACCGTCCCGCGCCCGATCACCGCCTGCGGCCGCCCGATGCCGATCCGCGGCAGCCGCGCCGCCGCTTGGTGCAGCGCCCCGAGCGAGAGGTTGATCCCCGGCGCGATCACGCCGCCGAGATAGGCGCCATCCTTGTCCACCAGGTCGAACGTCGTAGCGGTGCCGAAATCGACGATCACCAGGGGTCCGCCGAACCGGCGATGCGCGGCGAGCGAGTTGAGCAGCCGGTCGGCGCCGACCTCCTCGGGGTTGTCGACCTTGATGTCGAAACCCCAATCGAGGCCCGCCCGGGCGATCAACGGCTCGACCGAGAACCAGTCCCGGCACAGGCGCCGCAGGTGATACAGCGCCGCCGGGACCACGGTGCCGATCACCGCCGCCGACACCTCCGCCGGTTTCAGCCCGCAATGCTGGAAGAGCGACAGCAACCAGACGGCATACTCGTCGGAGGTGCGCTGCGCCTCGGTGGAGAGGCGCCACACGCCCCGCCAGCTCTTGTCATGGACCGCGAACACGACGTTGGTGTTGCCGGCATCGATGACGAGGAGCATGGCCTTAACCTCGCGCGGAGCTGGTCACATCAACCCGAACAATGCGCGCGCGGCAGTCTGCGCAGCGCCTACCACCGGTGCCGGGAACAGGAAGAAGAACGTCGTGAACAGGCCGCCCGTTGCCGCGACGAAGGAGAGCGACGGCGCCCTGGTGTCGAACCGCTCCACCGGCCGGTCGAAATACATCACCTTGATGACCCGCAGATAGTAGAACGCGCCCACCACGCTGGTAAGCACGCCGATGATGGCGAGCGTCCATTGCCCGGTCTGCACGGCTGCGAGGAAGATGTAGAGCTTGGCGAAGAACCCCGACAGGATGGGTATTCCGGCGAGGCTGAACATCATGATCGCCATCACCAACGCCAGCATCGGGTCGTTGCGCGACAAGCCGCCGAGGTCGGCGATCATCTCCACTGCGCGCCCCTGCCGGCGCATCGCGGCGATGCAGGCGAACGCGCCGACATTCATGAACACGTAGATGACCAGGTAGACGAGCAGCCCGCGAATCCCTTCCGCGGTTCCCGCCGCAAGACCGATCAGCGCGAATCCCATATGGCCGATCGAGCTGTACGCCATCAGCCGCTTGACGTTGGTCTGCCCGATCGCCGCCAGTGCCCCGAGCACCATGGAGGCGATGGAGACCAGCACGACAAGCTGATGCCACTGCGCCGTGAGATGGCCGAACGGCGTGATCATCACCCGCACCAGCAGCGCCATCGCCGCCACCTTGGGGGCGGTGCCGAAGAACAACGTGACCGGTGTCGGCGCGCCCTCGTAGACATCCGGCGTCCACATATGGAACGGCACCGCGGAGATCTTGAACGCGAGCCCGACGAGGATGAACACGATGCCGACCACGAGCCCCGGCGAGGCGTGCGCGGGATCGGCCGCCACCTGCGCGAGCTGACCGAAATCCATGGTTCCCGAGAAGCCGTAGACCAGCGAGATGCCGTAGAGCAGCAGCCCCGAAGCGAGCGCGCTCAGCACGAAGTATTTGAGCCCCGCCTCCGACGAGCGCAGGTCGTCGCGCGCGAAGGCGGCCAGCACGTAGAGCGCCAGGGACTGCAGCTCGAGCCCGAGATACAGGGTCATCAGGTTCGCCGCCGACGCCATGATCATCATGCCGACGGTGGAGAACAGCATCAGCACCGGGAACTCGAACCGCGCGATCCCCTGCGCCCGGTTGTAGTCGAGCGACAGGATCAGGGCGAGCGCGCCGGAAGCCAGGATCAGCAGCTTGACGAAGCCGCTGAACGGATCGACCACGAACTGCCCGTGGTAGCCGCTGCCCCGCACCGTGGAGGCGATGAGCACGGCCGTTATCAGGAAGGCGCCCAACGTCAGCATCGAGCACAGCACGGTGCTGTCCTGCCTGCGCAGCACGCCGAACAACATGATGGCGAGGCCGCACAGACAAAGCACGATCTCGGGGACGGCGAGGGACCAGTTCAACATCATCGTGCGACCCCCTCCGCGCGCGCCAGCTTCGGTGTTTCCGCCAGCGCCGCCGTGTGGCGCTCCACCATCGCGCCAACGCTCGCGTCCCAGAACCGCGAGAAGCTCGACGGGTAGACGCCCATCCAGATGGTCAGCACCACGAGCGGCGCGAACACCGCCACCTCGCGCGGCGAGAGGTCGAGGATGCCGCGCAAATCCGCCTTGGTCAGTCGTCCGAACACCACGCGCCGGTAGAGATAGAGCATGTACGCCGCACCGAGGATCATCCCCATGCCGCCCAGCAGGGCCAGCCAGAAGTTCACCTGCAACGAGCCCACGATGACCAGGAACTCGCCGACGAAGCCGGATGTTCCCGGCAGCCCGATGCTCGCCATGGTGAAGGTCATGAACACGAGCGCGTATTTCGGCATCCGGTCGGCGAGCCCGCCGTAGCGCGCGATCTCGCGCGTGTGCATCCGGTCGTAGACGACGCCGACCACTAGGAACAGCGCGGCGGAGACGATGCCGTGCGACAGCATCTGAAAGATCGCGCCCGAGATGCCCTGCACGTTCACGGTGAAGATGCCGATGGTGACGACACCCATGTGCGACACCGACGAGTAGGCGATCAGCTTCTTCATGTCCTCCTGCGCCAGCGCCACCAGCGCCGCGTAGATCACGGCAATCACGGACAGGGAGAACATCAGCGGCGCGAGCATGGCGGTCGCTTGCGGCAGCATCGGCACCGAGAAGCGCAGGAACCCGTACGCCCCCATCTTCAGCAGCACGCCGGCCAGGATCACCGACCCTGCCGTCGGCGCCTCCACGTGGGCGTCGGGCAGCCAGGTATGCACCGGCCACATCGGCACCTTCACCGCAAAGGAGGCGAGGAACGCCAGGAACAGCCAGGTCTGCAAAGCCGGCGGGAACTGCGTGTGCATCAGCACTGTGATGTCGGTGGTGCCCGCCTGGAACCACATCGCGAGCAGCGCCAGCAGCATCAGCACCGAGCCGGCGAGCGTGTAGAGGAAGAACTTGATCGCGGCGTAGACGCGCCGCTGCCCGCCCCAGACCCCGATGATGAGATACATCGGGATCAGCACGCCCTCGAAGAACATGTAGAACACGACGAAGTCGGCCGCCGCGAACATGCCCACCATCATCGTCTCGAGCACGAGGAAGGCGAGCATGAACTCGCGCACGTTGACCTTGATCGCCTCCCAGGCCGAGAGAATGCAGATCGGTGTCAGCAAGGTCGACAGCATGACGAACAGCACGCTGACCCCGTCGACGCCCATCTTGTAGCCGACGCCGTATTCCGGCAGCCACGGGATGCTCTCGACAAACTGGTAGCCCGGTTCGTTCGGATCGAACTTCGCCCACAGGATGAGCGACAGACCGAGCACGATCAGGCTGGTCCACAGCGCCGCCCAGCGCGCGTTGGACGCCACGGTCTCCTCGTCGCCGCGCACCAGCATGATGACGACGCAGCCGACCAGCGGCAGCCAGGTCAGCAAGGAGAGCAGGGGAAAGCCGGCGGCGTTCATTGGTTCGCCCCGGTCGTTTTTACCGTCATGCCCGGACTTGATCCGGGCATCCATGTCGTCGAGCCCACGGCCTCTGGCATGGATTGCCGGGTCGAGCCCGGCAATGACGAGACACGGGGGACCAAACGCATCTCCCGCCTCACCGGATAAACATGTAAAGCGCGATCAGCAGCACAACGCCGATCAGCATGACAAAGGCGTAGACCGCGATGGAGCCGGTCTGGATCCTGACGACCTGCCGCGAGCCGTCCGCAGTGAGCGCCGCCATGCCGTTCGGCACGCCGTCGATGATCGTCGCGTCGCCCACCTGCCAGAACAGCCGCGCCAGCGCGAAGGCCGGACGCACGAACAGGAAGTCGTACAGTTCGTCGAAATACCACTTGTTCTGCACGAAGTTGTAGACCGGACGGAACGCAGCGGCGAGCCGCACCGGCAGCAGCGGGTTGACGATGTAGAACATGTAGGCGAGTGCCAGGCCGAGGACGCCGGTGACTAGCGGCGCGTACCCCACCCAGCCGGGCAGGTCCTCCATGTTCGCCAACACATGGTTGCTTGCGGTGACGACGATACTGTCGCGCCAGAACGCCTGCCAGCCGTCGCCGATGAACGCGTGCCGGAAGCCGAAGCCGGCGCAGACCGCGCCGATCGCCAGCACGAGCAGCGGCCCGGTCATCACCGGCGGGCTCTCGTGCACGTGCTCGGCCGCGTGATGGTCCAGCCTCGGCGTGCCGTGGAACGTCATGAACAGCACCCGCCCGGAATAGAAGGCAGTGAGAAACGCGGCGATCAGCCCGCACCAGAACCCGTAATAGCCCCAGCCGCCGGCGGCATACGCCGCTTCCAGGATCGCGTCCTTCGAGTAGTAGCCGGCGAACGGGATGATGCCGGCCAGCGCCAGCGAGCCGATCCACATGACGACGTACGTCACCGGGATCTTGCGCCACAGCCCGCCCATTTTGCGCATGTCCTGCTCGCCGGAGACGGCGTGGATCACCGAGCCGGCCGAAAGGAACAGCAGCGCCTTGAAGAAGGCGTGGGTGACGAGGTGGAAAACCGATACCTGGAACGCCGCCACGCCGGCGGCGATGAACATGTAGCCGAGCTGCGAGCAGGTCGAGTAGGCGATCACCCGCTTGATGTCGAACTGGGTGCAGCCGATCGTCGCCGCGAACAGCGAGGTCGTGGCGCCGATGAACGTCACGAAGGCGAGCGCGCCCGGCGCGTAGCTCATGATCGGCGACATGCGCGACATCAGGAAAACGCCCGCCGTCACCATCGTCGCCGCGTGGATCAACGCCGACACCGGCGTCGGCCCCTCCATCGCGTCGGGAAGCCAGGTGTGCAGGAAGATCTGCGCCGATTTGCCCATCGCGCCGATGAACAGCAGCACGCCGATCACCTCGTAGGCGCGCCAGGTCCCGCCGAGCACGTGATACGTGTCGTTCATGTGCTGGTCGATCGAGCCGAAGATCACCGGGAACTCGATCGAGCCGAACACCACGAACACCAGGGCGATGCCGACCGCGAACGGCAGGTCGGCGATACGGTTCACGATCATCGCCTTGATCGCCGCCGCGCAGGCGCTCGGCTTGTCGTACCAGTAGCCGATCAGCAGGTAGCTCATCAGGCCGACGCCCTCCCAGCCGAAGAACAGCTGCAGGAGGTTGTCCGACGTCACCAGCATCAGCATCATGAAGGTGAACAGGTTCAGGTAGGCGAAGAAGCGGTAGCGCGGGTACGCGTCGTGCGCCATGTAGCCGACGCTGTAGATGTGGATCAGCGTGGAGATGAACGTCACCATCCCCACCATCACCGCCGACAGCGTGTCGGCGCGCAGCGCCCAGTTCACGTGGAAGCGGCCGGCCTCGATCCAGCTGCCGAGATCGACGGTGCCTCCGGGCTCGCCCTGCAAGCCGATCGAGATGAAGCTCGCGACGCCGCACGCCGCTGCGACCACCATCACCAGGATCGAGACCGCCTGCGCCGCCCGGTCGCCGATGGCGCGGCCGGCCAGGCCGGACACCAGGGCGCCCAGCAGCGGCGCGAACACGGCAACCGCGTAGATCATCCTCAGCCCTTCATCAGGTTCACGTCCTCGACCTGGATCGAGCCGCGGTTGCGGAAGTAGACGACCACGATCGCCAGCCCGATCGCCGCCTCGGCGGCCGCGACGGTGAGCACGAACATCGCGAACACCTGACCCGCAAGGTCGCCGAGCGAGGCCGAGAACGCGACCAGGTTGAGGTTGACCGCGAGCAGGATCAGCTCGACCGACATCAGGATGATGATGACGTTCTTACGATTGAGGAAGATCCCGAACACACCCAACACAAGGAGGATGGCCGAGACGGTCAGGTAGTGGGCGACGCTGACGGGCATCATGCGTCTGCGCCGAGAGCAGCCATCAATGCCCGTCTCCGCGATGCCCGAGCACCGCCTCGCTGTCGCTGTCCTCGGTGAACGCTTCCTGCGGCTCCGCCACTTTCGGCCGGTAGATGCCGAGCGTTTTCACGCCGGCGCCGAGGCCCACCGGGACGACCTGCAACGTCTCCGCCATCGTCCGCGCATTCTGCACGGCGATGACCTGGTGCTTGGAGGTCTTTCGCTCGCGGTGCGTCAGCACGATGGCGCCGATCATCGCCACCAGCAGGATCACGCCCGCGGTCTGGAACAGGAACACGTAGTCCGTGTAGATCAGCCGCCCGAGTGCCGCCGTGTTGTGCAACGTCGTCCCCTGCGGCGCGAAGCGCAGCCCGGCCGCTTCCGGGGCGATGCGCCAGCCGCCCGCTACCAGCGCCAGCTCGATCAGCAGGATCGCGCCGACCGTCGCACCGAGCGGCAGATAGCGCTGATAGCCGCTTCGTAGCTCGGCGAAGTTCACATCCAGCATCATCACGACGAACAGGAACAGCACGGCCACCGCGCCCACGTAGACGATCACCAGGATCATCGCGATGAACTCGG
>JAABUQ010005610.1_pt1 | contig 19773 bp, 23 predicted proteins | sample 5560001 | NCBI WGS metagenome assembly JAABUQ01 (sample SAMN10711888, study PRJNA513371) | rock metagenome | isolation source: Antarctica rocks | place: Antarctica: Victoria Land, Finger Mt nord | collected 2015-12-18
AGATCCCGCGATTGCGTCCCTAATGGAGATGTATGCTTTGCGCTTTCCCAAAACACGACCTCACTACATCATCGTTCCTGCTGGAATGCAGGCCAATATCAAGGAAATCTTCAAGCGCCTTCGTCGACTCCAGGTCATCGAGTACGACCCGACTTCGAATCACGCCAAGTTAGCAGAGCTGATATCCAAACTAGCCGAGGTGGTTCGCGCGCGTAGAAAAGAGATTCTAGCTGACACTATGTAGTCGATTCATCATTGTGTCAGCAATAGAATTTCGCGCTTCTGGCCGAAACCTGCTGGTCTCTTCATGGTCAGTCATGGAAACTCGGAAAGCATCAATCACCGGTAGGCAAAGCCCAACCAGTGACGAGCCTGATGCCCTTAGCACCCGGAGGGGGCACCTGGGGTGGAACCGTCCATGCCGTGCCCGCCGCGCCTGCCTCCGCATAGGCTACGATTGAGGGCCACCAATAAGTCATGGCGCGCACCAGCTCAGGCCTCGGCAACTGGCCCCATGCTTTCGCGAGCAAGAAGAGCCGCAGGCCGGACCCGGACCACGCGCCTGCCTGAGCGGCCGTGCTTAGGATCCGGCCGTCACGTGTTACCCCGACGTAGTGGTCGGCCTGGCCGAGCTTGGACAGCCACTCGGGGTCGAGGACGCCAAGTCCGCGCGGGAATCCGAGTTCATGAAGGGTGGTGATCCGTCCGACCGGTGGGAAGCGCGCCACTTGGAGCACTTGGGGGATGGCGCCGCCGAGGTTCTCGTCTAGGACGAATGTCAGGTCGGCTGCTGCAACCATTCCTCAAACCGGACGGCGTCATCCACTTGGTCAGGGGTGAGGCCGAACCAATCAGCAGCTGCAGCCCTACCGGCGTCACCGCCCCCCTCCGCCTCAACCATGTCGGCCATAACATCAGTCCTAACCCCCGTATCCGCCACATGGGGCGCCCCCGATTGCCGGTCTGGGGCAACAAGCACCGCATGGTTGCGGCCGAGCGGCCACCACTGGCCCGCCCTCTCACCGACGAAGACGACGTCGCGGAACAGCGAGGGCTCTACGACGGCGTGGAATTCGTGCTGGTCAGACAGCAGGTTAATGAGCTGGCGTTCCCGGCCGGATGTTTTCGGGTCCAAGTCGATGAAGACTTTATTGCCGTCGGACTTGAATTGCCGCGTCACGAAGGGGTTCTCGACGCCGTACGCCTCCTCGGCCTTGCTGGCCGCTTTCTTAATCCGCTGGATGCTCAAACCCCTCGAGTGAAAAGCTTTTACGAGCAGAAGCGTAAGCAGCTGCTCGAAGTCGAGCAAGGGGCCTGCCCCCGACCGGACATGCCCAGGGGCGGAGGACCATTCGGCTAGTGACGGCACCGCCATGGAGTGCCGGCGCTCGCCCTTGTGCATGTAAGCGTAGCCGCGCACCCACCGCCCGGCTGTCTGTGTCGGCATATGGGCGAGCCTGGCCGCTTCCCGCAGCGGATAGGCCCCCTTCCTGTCTGCCGCTTCGGCTACCGCGTTCATCTTTCCCTCGTTGGGCGGATGCCCATCGCGCTATGCAATCTGCACAGTTACAAATCATCGCTCAAGCAAGTTCTAGAAACTTTGCCGCGCTCAGGTTTTTTGCTGTCCGCTTCTCGCGCTTCCTGCTCGAAACCAGCCAGTCCGGTATCAGCTTGAAGCGGTAGCCGGCCTTTCTCGCCAGCCGCTCGGTTTCCGCGATGAAGGCGGAGATGGCCATGGATGTGGGCAGCAGCGTTCTCTGGCCATCGGGCAGCGTGCCAGCGGCCACGAGATCCATCCGCAGCAGGATCTGGAAGAACCGTGGACTGTAGGTGCCCTCCTGCAGATACACCTGACCCTTCCAAGCTGGTCCGGCCCTGGCCACGCGGTAACGGGCGTCCGGCCCGGTCCCGATCGCCAGGAACAACCCTGTCTCCTGCCCCAGGTCGAGGGTCGCCGTCCCGGTTGCCCGATCGTATTCGGAACGCGGCAGGGCGGCTTCGAGCAGATCGGCAGCCCGGCGCGGGATCTCCGCCCATTGCAGCGCGCGCGGCTGCGGCGCCGGCATCTCCGCCGGGCCAGCCCCGGCGTCCTTGAGGCCGTCCTGGTAGGCGCGCTCCAGCGCGCCGCGCGCCGGCACGAAGGGCAGCAACGGCTCCACTTCGGTCATTGGCCAGCCCCAGTGACTGTGTGCGATCCGGTCGCTGTCGTTCACGCCGGAAAAGCCGAGCTTTGCTGCAAGAGTTGCACCTCTGACTGGCTCGCCCAGTGTGGCCAGGCACAGGACGGAGGAGCGCGGCAGCGCCCCGGGCGCGGTCAATGCACGCTCAAGCACCTCGATCGCGAGATGTGGCAGCAACCCGGTCTCGCGCGCGTCCTGCCCGCGCAGGCGGAGCAGCAGCTCCTGAAGCTCGTCGCGCTGCACGGGTCGGGCACCCGCGTGGATCGCCACTCGCTTGCCCCAAAGCCGGCGCGGCGCAGGCCAGCTGCGGAACTCGAATGGCTTGGCACCGGTAGCGACCAGCGTCGCCCAAGGCTGCCAAAGAGTGATGGCGGGCAACATCGTGCCCAGTGATGAATTGCTGTGATCGGCCATGTCGTTCCCGGATGCCCCCGACTTTGCATGCAGACGGGGACATGATGGCGAAGCATGGCGCGAACGGAGCGACCGGCAGCGGCCCTATCCACCTGCAATTGGAAGCGAACCGTCTGGCCAATTCACCATTGAGGGTAGCCCGTCCATCGCAGCCGGATGCTCACGCCTGCCCTGGCCCGCGTCGGCTTTGGTGCCGGTCTTGGTTGCGGCGATATGCGCGGCAGCTTCTTCCCGGCATGCCTCGACCTGGTCCGAATCGGCGGCGAACTGTGCGAACGTCTCCTCGCTTGGGAAGTCCAGATGCTTGGCCATGGCATACATCTGCGCGGCAAGATGCATGAGTTCGGCATCGAGGTCGGGCTTCCGCGAGAGCCAAGCATCGAGATCGCCCTCCTGATCCGGCTCCAGCATCTCCCCGAGATACAGCCCCATGCCCTCCAAAGCAGGCGGCCTGAGAACTCCCTCGCCGTCGAACGACGCCAGCACGGCATTGAGGTCATGTGCGAACATGCAGCGATGCCCATGCCATTCTTGGCCGGGTTGGTTCCGCAACGTCAGAACACGCTGGCGTGGTGGCATCGCAAGCAGGCGCTGACGAGCCGCCCGGCTCAGCACTGCGCAGGTTGCATCGAGGTCGCCCTGCGGCGGCAACTCTTGTGTCATGGCTTTGCTCCTGGCGATCGGAAGGGGAGGGTTTCCATTCCATCGGCCAAAGTTGAGCCTGCCTGGCGCGAACGGAAACCTGGCCGTTGCGCATCACCCCTTGATGGGCGGCCTCTCGGGTGCTTTCTGCCGACCGGGCTGCTGATTACGGGGCGAGTTCGCCCCTTTTTGTCAGGGCATGATCATACCAGCCTGGCAAGTAAGCGTCATACCGGGACATGCGCTTGGCCAGCTGCGGATGCTTGCCGACCCACTGCACGAGGCCGGCCCAGGCCCGCGACTCGTAGAACGCCCGGGCCGAGCCGCCATGCCTGTCCTGCCCGTCGACTGGAAGCAGGCCGAACTCGGCCCGCATGCGGTCCAGGTGCTCGTCGGTGAAGCCATCGAGGAGCACCCGGGCCTCGGACCTGTATTTGACGATGTACCAGCCCCAGGGTCCCGGACCCCGGCCGAACTGCGACGGCAGGAACCGGCGCAGTCCCGACACCACCAGCGCGACGCCGCCGGCGGGCCAGTTCCCGGCAACGCTGCAAGCGTCGATGTAGGGGCCGTCTGCCGACAGCACGCCATCGAACCTGATGCCGCCCACGACGGCCTGGTGAAACGCATCCTTTTGCATGGCGCACCCCAAGTCCCGATCCGAAGCCAGACCGTAATGCCGCACTCCGGGTCTGGCCAAGGGACGCCCAGGCCCCTTGACCGCCCGATCCGCCATCGGCCTAGCGTTCCGTCTTTCGGGGCGTCGCAGCTGCACCCCGGCGCCCTGGCGCGATCCTCGCCGAGGTGGCGCGTGCGCCCCGGCCCTCCGCCTGCTCCAGCCGCGCCTGCACCACTGCCGCCTCTGCCTCCATCTCGGCCATGCGGGTCCGGGTGGCCGCAAGCTCGCGGCCCATCTGCCTGAGCCGCCCCTCCAGCCCTAACGCCGGGTCGCGACGACCCCAGGCGGGATCGGCGTCCCTGCCGGACGTGAACGCCTCCATTTCGGCCAGCGCCGCGGCAAGGGCGGACACGTCCACCGCCGCCAGCGTGCGCGGCGTCGCGACGCTCTCGTCGCGCTGTGGCGTGCGCGAGCTGTCGAAGGTGCGGATGAGGGGGAACTGCACCCGCGTCAGCACGCCGTCCGACGGCGCCCACAGGGTGCCCTCGCCGCGACGGAGCTGGGGCAGCTCTGCCAGGATGCGCCGGCCGGCGGCGCGGTCCGCCTGTCCTTGGATCCAGCGGCCCAAAGCCTCCCGATCCTGGCTCGACGTCAGCTTCATGGACACCAGGATGTCCGCCTGGCTCAGCACGTCCTTGTGCAGCACGGCCGGGCGCTGGGTGATCAGCCACGGCACGAAGCCCCGCACACGGCCGCGTCGCACGATCTCCTCGATCCGCCCCAGCAGCGCCTGCCCATCCGGTTGCGCCCGCTGCGGCGCCCACAGGTCGGCCTCGTCCAGCACCAGGTGCAGCGGCTCCGTGTTGGCCTCGTGCAAGGCCTCCGCGAACGATGTCATGAACAACCGCCGCGCCGCGCCGCTGCCGAGCTCCGAGAGGTCCACGACGCAGGCGAGGGGCTGCATGCCGAGCAGCCGGCCGAGAGCCGCGCCCATGCCGTCGTCAAGCGGGATGTCGGCATGGCGGCCGCCGAACACCACGACGGGGTAGCCGCCCGCGTCCCTGCCGTCCGCCCCGGCGCGCAAGCCCCACCACACGCCGAGCGGGTCCACGACGCAGACGCGCCCGCCCGCGTCCATCAGAAGCTCGACCAGACCTTTGGCGGCGTAGGTCTTGCCCGATCCTGAGGTGCCCACGATCGCCAGCCGCCCGTTCAGCGCCGAGAGCGGCAGCACGCCGACGACCTTGTCCCGGCGAGCAGCCTCCAGAACGGACCGGCCCTCCTCGGAACCGTCGATCTTGGCCCGATGGGCGGCCACTACCCGGCTGACCGTTGGCGCGCTGACTTCGTACTCCCATGCCATGTGGGCTGCGGTGCTTCGGCCCGATAGCACCGCGTTGGCGATCTGCACGCGCTGCTGCCCGTTCAGCTTTGGGCGCCGCCCGCTCCGCCGTCCCTCGGCCCGTGCAATTGCCAGGCCGGCATTGATGCCGTCGCGGGCTGCACTGCGATCCAGATCTGCCAAGGTGCCGATCAGCCGCATCACTGCCTGCCCTGCGTCTGCGGCAGTGTCGATCCCTTCCTTGAGGCTGCGCAGGCCGGCACCTGCGGCGACAATGCATTGCACGCGGCGCACCACCTCGGGCAGGGACCGTCCAAGGTCTTCCAGCTGCGGGACGACGACCACGTCGCCTGGACGCAGCCCGTCGAGCACCCGGCGCAGTTCGGGCTGCTCCCACCGGCGCCCGGAAACCAGATCCTCGACGACCTGCGTGCAGCCTGCGTCCGCCAACGCCTGCCGCTGGGCACACGGCGTGCCTTGATGGCCCATCCTGCTTCGGAAGTAGCCGATCAGCACGGGTTGCCTGCGTATCCTGCCGGGACCGCGACCATGGTTTGCGAATTGAAACCAGTTTGGTCAGCCATGTGCATGCCTTCTACAATTACATCCAGAACTTTTCGAACCTACAAGGCAAACCGATGTTTCTTCTTTCACAAACTCATATAAAATGTTGCAGGCTGGTAGGGTTTCTGCAAGCTTTAGGTTGGTTGCTCCCCATCACGGATATCAGTTTCACAAAGATGATGTCAGTGGCGATCGGTCTTTCTTTTGGCCTTGGTTGGTCCGCGTCGTCGCTGCGACCTCGGAATGCCACGCACTGCCGCCCTGGTCTGCCGGAAAAACAGGGTCTGTGGGGCTGCCGTGCCATGACGCCGTGCTTCATGCGCTTCTCTGTAGTCTCCGGAGGCCGTCGCCACGCGTTTTGCACATGCCTTCGGGTGTCTCTCGAATACGACGGTTTCCGGGAGATGCCGGGAAGCGTCGGCGAGAACACGGCCGCGTTTCCCGACGCCTTGTGAGGCCGCGACGGCCACGCATCCGACCCTTTGATTCCGCCCGATCTTGACTCGCGAGAAGCAGTATTATCACGAGTTGATGGTATTTGGATCTCGTGGCAGGGTGGACGAAACAGGCAATCCGGCCCGTTTGGGCGTCATTCGCGAAGCGAGCTGAAGGCATGAATGGCAGCAACAATCAGGACGGCGATCTCGTGCCCTTCCGCACCCTGGTGCTCGACGACGACGCCACCCTGGTGCCGCGGCCGCGGCCGGCCTCGGAGCGCGCCCGGCAGTTCCGCGCCCAGGCCGACGCGCCGGCCACCGTGCGCGCCTATGCCGCCGACTGGCGCCACTTCGAGCGCTGGTGCCGCGAGCACGGGCAGCAACCGTTCGGCGGTGCGGTGCCGCTGGAGCCGGTGGTCGGCGACTACCTGGCCAGCCTCGGCACCACGCAGGCGATGTCCACCCTGCGCCGCCGCGTCGCCGCCATCGTCCGCCAGGCCCGGCTCGCGCGGGTGCCGTTCGACACCAAGAGCCCGGAGATCCGCGAGGTGCTGCGCGGCATCGGCCACGCGCATCGCCGCGACCCGCGCCAGGCGGCGGCGCTGACCACGCCGGAGATCCAGAAGCTGGTCGGCACCTGCGGCCCTGGCCTCGCGGGCCTGCGCGACCGGGCGCTGATCCTCGTCGGCTTCGCCGGCGCCTTGCGGCGGTCCGAGCTGGTGGCGCTCGGGCACCGGCACGTGCAGTGGACGGCGCGCGGCATGGCGCTGCGCATCGCCCGCTCCAAGACGGACAGCGAGGGCAAGGACATCGGCATCCCGCTCGGCCGCCATGCCGAGACCTGCCCGGTGACCCATCTGCGGCGCTGGGTGCTCGCCGCCGGGATCGAGGACGGCGCGCTGTTCCGCCGAGTGGACCGCTGGGGCAGGGCCGGCGCCAGGCCGATGAACCCGGACAGCGTGCGCCTGGTCCTCGCGCGCCTCGCCGCCGCAGCCGGCATGGTGGGCACCCCGCTCGAGCCGATCAGCCCGCATGGGCTGCGCGCGGGCTTCATCACCACGGCCTACGGCAACGGCGTTTCCGACGAGCGCATCATGGAGCACACCCGGCAGAAGAGTCTCGAGACCATGCGCGGCTACGTCCGCCGCGCCCGGCTCGACCGCGACAGCCCCGCCGGGAACGTCGGGCTGTGAGCGCGTTGCGCTGCCGACTGGGTCTGCTTCAAGCCAGACCTGGACCATCAATGCCAGCGCTAGATCTCGATGCGTGATGCACGCATCGAGATGCGTGCATTTTGGAGCACGACTGACGATGCGTCATGCCCGCTTCACCAGGGCAAGCCGCGCTCCCGCATGTAGCGCTCCATCGCCTCACCGAGGATTTCCTGCAACGGCCGGCGCTCCTGGATGCTCATCATCTTCAGACGCTCCCACCGCTCCTCCGACACCCGGAACGTGAGGCCTGGAAGCTCCCGGCTGGCACTATACGTCCGCACTCGGCCGGTGGAGGTCACCGTGCGGACGCGCCCATCCTCCGGCGAGGTGCCCTCGCTTGTGCTGGACGGGGCCCGGACATTGGCCGGTGGGCTCGACGAACCGTGGCGGGCCGACGTGCCTCCCCTGCCCTTGGCTGCAGGTGTCGCGCCGTCTGCAGCAGGGTCGGGTCGCGGCCGGATGAACGAGGCGAAGCCCTTCTTCTGTCCAGTCATGCCGCCGCCCCAAGCTTCCGTTTCGTTTTATTCCGCGCGGGATGCACTGCCTCGATCTCCGTCCACAATGCTGCGATCTCCTGGGCGGCTTTGCTGGACGGGTCGAACTCGGACACTGCCTGGCCTTGGGTCAGGGCGCGGCGATAGGCCTTGCGCTCGCAGATGCGGGTCGCAAGCAGCGTCACGCCGAGTTGCCCCAGCGCCTTCTCCGTCTCGATCGTCTCCTCGTCGCGGGTCGGCGGCGCCCGCGTCAGGACGGCCACCATGGGCACGCCGGCCGCGCGCAGGAGTGCGACGGTATTCTGGGTCGCGGCGACATCCAGCACGGAGGGCTGGACGGGAATGATCGCGAGGTCAACGCTTCGCGCGATCAGCTCGATCGCGGGTGCCGTATGGGGTGGTGTGTCGATGAACACGACTTGGTAGCCGTCGGCCTCCGCCGCCTGCAGGACATCGCGCAGCTCGGCGGCAAGAGCTTGGGCGACCGGAGGCGCCACCCCGCCCCGCGCCTGGCCCCAAACCTGCGCCGCGCTCGCCTGGGGGTCCGTGTCCACGATGGCGGTTTTCGAGCCGCTCTGCTCCGAGGCAACGGCCAGGTGGACGCACAGCGTCGTTTTGGCGGCACCTCCTTTCTGCTGAACCAACACGATGCGCTTCATAGCGGCGTTCTCCTTGCATCGTGCATCACGCATCGTGGTGCATCCGGTCGGTCACTTCTCTCAGCTTAGCTTGTGGTAGCATGGGCAGCCATCATCCTGTATTGCCCCACCGGCAACGTCCAGCCGGAACGGGCATCCTTCCGGAGGAAACTTGATGCGTGATGCACGAAGCGCGCATACAGCATCCATTGGACTGTGCCTTGGCACTAATACCAGACGCCCCATCCAATGACTGCTCTGGCCCAGGTTCGATGCGTGATGGAAGCGAACCGCCCAGGCGTGTTCATCAGCGTATTCCAAGCGGCGCAGCAGGCATCCACGATGGCGCCGTAGCTGTTCCAGACACGGTGGCTGAGAAAGTTGGCCCGCAGGTAGCCCTCGTCTAGCCATTCCATCCGGCTACGCCGGCCGGAACCTTTGGCAAGCCTCGCCCAGACTTGTTCCACCCGGTTCAGTTCCGGCGCGTAAGCCGGCGACGGCAGCAGGCTGATGTTCTCCGGCACGTGCAGCTGGGGCGACGTGTGCCAGCCGGCTTGGTCGAGCACGAGGACAGCATGGGCGCCGTGCGTCACGCTGCGGCTAACCTTGGCCAGGTGAATGTTCATGGCCTCGACATCGACGACAGTATGCCGCTGGTGTTCTGGCAGGGCCGGACTGGTCGTTCAGGACACCGACCTGGATCGTGCAGGCCTGAGCCCGGCTTCGCCAGGGGACGGACGCGGCGGACAGGCAGGGCTAACGCATGAGCAGCCTTGGGTTGAGATGCCTGGCAGAATACGAACCAGAATACGGGCATTTGAGGGTGGCGGCATGGATCTTCCAACGACTGCAACGCGCTCTTTGGGCTGGGTAGTTGTGCTGGCGCAATCTCATATGTTGGCTCAGGCCGGACAGGGTCGCGGAGCCGAGTAGAGTGTGGCGTGTGACCTGCATGGCACTCTCTATTTGCGGCTATGGAGGCGTTGGGGGACGCCTGGCTTGCCAGGGACGTGCGTCCTCGAACTGCGCTGCCAGCATCAGCAGGGTCGCCTCGCCACCCAACCGTGCGGTGATCTGTATGCCTACCGGCAGTCCCTCTGAGGTCCAATGCAGGGGCACGCTGGCGGCCGGCAGCCCAGCGACGTTCGCAGGCACGGTGAACGCAAAGGAGTCAATCACCCGACGCAGGACTTCCTCGGCTCCATGTACGCGGGCATCGAAGAACCCGAGGCTGGACGGCTGGCCAGGCATTGTGGGCGTAAGCCACACGTCGAACCCTTCCAGGAACTCGCCCAGCTTCCGCGTTACCACCTGGAACTGCGTGAGATCGGCGAGGTAGTCGGTCGCCATATGCCGCGAACCGCGCTCAGTGAGATATTGGTTAAACAGCTCCAGCTCAGACGCCAGCGCCGCGACCGGCACGCCCCGCTGCCGGGCCAGCGCGGTCACGGCGCGGGTGACAGTCATTGGCCAAAACGTTTCCAATGCTGCGCGCAGGGCTTCCCCTGCGATTGGCGGCCCAGCCTCGACCACCTCGTGGCCTAGCGCTTCGCACAACAGTGCCGCATCCCGCGCCGCCGCCGCGCACTTCGGATCGACCTCCGCTGCATATGGTGGCGTCAGCGACAAGGCGATCCGCAGCCGTTTGCCCCGGTCTTGCATCGCGTCCACGAAGGACCCGCCCGGCGCCGGCGCCACGTAGGGGTCGCCCGGCATAGCCCCATGCGTTACGTCCAGCATCGCCGCACTGTCCCGCACCGACCGGGTCACAACGTGCTCGGACGTGATGCCTCCGATCGACTCGCCCAGGTCCGGTCCTAGCGTGATGCGTCCCCGGGAAGGCTTGAGACCGAACACGCCGCAGCAAGACGCGGGGACGCGGATGGACCCGGCCCCGTCATTCGCATGCGCAACCGCCACATACCCTGCTGCGACCGCGGCGGCCGACCCACCGCTCGATCCACCAGTGCTTCGTCCCAGCGCCCAAGGGTTGCGTGTCGGCCCGAACAGCTCAGGTTCCGTGGTGCCCATCGAAACCATCTCGGGCACGTTCGTCTTGCCGAGCGGGATCAGCCCTGCCCGCCGATAGCGGCGCATCAGCTCGCTGTCATGGTCCACGACCGCGTCGCGCAGGATGCGAGAGCTCGCGGTCGTCGCCGTGCCCCGCATATGACACAGGAAGTCCTTCACCAGGAATGGGACACCCCGGAATGGCCCACCCATGTCCACCTGCCGGGCCATCGCCCGCGCTTGGTCGAACAGCCGCATCGTGACGGCGTTGATCCTGGTATCTTGGCCCTCGATCCGAGCTATGGCGGCGTCCACAAGTTCAGTTGGAGAAACTTCCCCTTTGGCAACAAGGGCCGCTTGGCCGAGCGCGTCGAGGTCGAGCGGGTCGCTGGACATGGACTTAGCGGTCAACCCGCGCTGCGAGTGCCTCGATTTCCAGCTTCCATGCTGGGCGGCCGAGCGCCTGGACCACCATCAACGATGATGCCGGGAAGGGCGCGCGCAGCACGCGATCGCGGACCGCGCGGATTGAGGACAGGTCGTCCTTGTCGCAGACGAAGTAGGTGAGCCTGACCAGGTCGGAAGGCGACATGCCGGCAGCGGACAGAACACGGCCCAGGTTCTCAAAGATCAGCTCCGTCTGCTGTCCCGCATCGTCCGGCACGACGCCGTCCCGGTCCGCACCGACCTGGCCTGAAATGTGCAGCACTCGCGCGCCCGGCGGCACCTCGATCGCGTGGCTGTAGCTGCCGAAAGGTCCGGCGATCTCTGGGCAATCTACGTGCTTGAGCATGCGTGCTATCCGTCCTGGGAGGTGCGTGCGAGGGTTTCGGCGTATTGGAGGTACTCTGCAAAACGGTCGCGGAACCGCATTGCCGGGGCCGATAAGGCAAGTGCGAATGGGGATTCGCCGCCGTCCAGCGCGACCGCGAGGCAGCAGACGCCGGCCGCGAACTCCTCGTCGTCAACCGCGTGTCCCTGCTTGCGTATCCTGGACAGCTCCGCGTCCAGCGCGTCGGGTTGCGTAATCGAACGCGGCGTCCGGGCTACAAGCGGGTGGCGGGCCAGGTAGTCGCGGCGGCGGGTGAGGGGCGCAAGGGCAAGCAATAGCTTCCCGGCTGCGCGAGAATGGGCGAACTCGTATTGCCCGTGCGGCACCTCCGCCGCCTGGATGGCGTTGCTTCCTGGCATGACAGCGAGGGTGACGATCTCTCCCTGCCACCAGCCGACTGCGTAGCAGGTCTCACCTGTTGCGTTGGCCAACTCGCGGACGAGCGGTCGCATGTAATCGGGGGCCGAAAACTGGTAACGGAACGCCTCGGCTAGGATGCCGACCCGCAGCCCAAGTTGATACTTACGACCTTCGTCGCGGGTCAGCATGCCAAGCGCGACCAGAGTATGCAGCAGGTGATAGACCGTCTGCCGCTCGATCCCGAGCGTAGCGCCGATCTCCTTGACGGACAGGCCGCGCTCGCTGCGGGCCACCGCCAACATGATGTTCACCCCGCGTGCGACCGAGTTGATGCGCTGCCGAGGCTCGGTATCGGAAGGGGCCCGCTCCGTCATACCGGTTCTGCTTCGAGCACGCGTGCCGGCACCAACGACTTCGCAGCCCGGACGACTGCAGCAGCGTCCGGCAACGATGCGCGTTGCAGCAACGGTGCCGCCGGCACACGGATATCAGGGCTTGCCACCCGACAAATCTGGATCGCTCCGGGACCATGCTGCTCGTGAAGGCGCGCCGCGATCTCGGCGCCGAACCCGCCGGTCAGGTTTGCATCATGGGCTATCACAGCGCGGCTGTGGCAACCCATTACTGCGGCCGACAAGGCCGCATCGTCGAACGGTGAGAACCACCGCAAATCCAACACCGCCGCCTCAATCACGTCCTGCCCGAGCTGTCGGCTCGCCTCCAGGAGCTGTGCCATGACTGCGCCCCAGCCCACCAGTGCGACGTCCCGGCCAGAAACGCGCAGGGCGGCGCTCCCAACTGGACCCGGCGTTGCTGCAAGCGTGACCGATGCCTTTGTTTGATGCAAGGCACGGGATTCGATGATGCACGGATCGGGATCGGCAACCGCTGCACGCAGCATGTCGTATACGTCCTGCGGTGTCGTCGGCAGCCCGACGCACAGGCCGGGGATATGGGCAAGCAGGGCCTCAAGGCTTTGCGAGTGCTGTGCGCAGGAACCCGGCGTCGCCCCATGCTGCGTGCGGACGACGAGCGGGGCCGAGAAGCGGTCCCGCGTCAAGTATCGGACGTTGGCGGCCTGGTTGATAAGCTGGCCGAGCGCCACAAGCAGAAAGTCAGCCCACATGATTTCGACATCGGGACGCTGGCCGCACATGGCAGCACCGACTGCGGACCCCAAAATGGCGCTCTCGGCGATCGGCATGTCGAACACGCGGTCAGCCCCGAACTCGCGCTGCAGCGAGCGAGTCGCGGCGAAGATGCCGCCGGCCTTTCCAACTTCCTCGCCACAGACCAGAACCTCCGGCCGGGCAGCGAGTCCCGCCCGTAGACCTGCTACGGCCAGTGCGGCCGTATCGCGCACGGCCAGCGGGTCAGTGCCGTCGATCGTGAAGCCCCGGATGCCGTACCAGCCTGCGCTCCAGGCGATCCGGTCGAGGGGCACCATTTCCGACACGGGCGTCATCTCGGACCAGCTATTGTTCTCGCAGATGAACAATACCGGAAGGCGGCGGGCGGCGGCGAGCACCAGCCCTTCGCGCAACGCTTCCTGGCTCGTCGCGCCATCCCCAAACGAGACGACCACCACCCGGTCGCTTCCTTGGGCAACCGCTGCCATCGCCGCACCGCACGCGATCGGTATGCCGGCACCGACGGTGGAGTTCTCACATAAAAATCTGTGGCGCGGCGCCATCACCAGCGCGGAGCCGGCGCGCCCTCCGTTCACCCCGTCGGCCCGATGGCACAGTTCGGCCAGCAATTCGTAGGGTTCGATGCCGCTCTGCAAAGCCCAGCCGTGGCCCCGGTAGGTGGCGACGACCTAATCGTCCGGCCGCAGCTGCAAGCGTGCCGACCGGCACCGCCTCCTGGCCAATGCAGGTGTGAACCGAACCCACGATGCTGGGGTCGGCTCCGGTGCTCAGGGTGAGGGCAAGTTCCTCGAAGCTACAGATACGCGCGATCTGGTCGTAGGCAGACATCAAGAAATCCCGCTCTGTGATTACAAGCACGTCTCAGTCCCTCTCGCTTGCGTTCTGATAAGAGGAGAGAAGCACAAACAGCTTGTGTCAACAGATTTATAACATTATCATAATATGATGTTTAATCTCTGGATGCCGGGGTAATCGAGTGAACGATCATGTCGTTTGTTGTATGACTTAGGCGAGGTAGTCGGTGTTCCATCCGGCTCATTCCCTGCGGTTCTTGACGCTGATGGCTGGCTTGACCTGGTGCAGCAGGTTCAGCGCCATGTGCTATGACCACGATCATGTTGGCCGGGCCGTGCCTGGTGCGCAGGCATGCGAGGTTGTCGTGGAAGACGACGTCGAGCATCCAGTGCAGGCGGTTCTCAATGCCTTATACCGGTAGCCCTTCAGGCTAACCGGTATGCGCGCGGGGTTGGTGTGGCGGCCGCGCCCCGAAAACGACTCTGACACCGGTCGCCCGTTAGGCGGTTGGTATAAGATCGTCCTGTGATGTGGCCGCCGATGGCGCCATACAGCCCCGCGGAGTTTATGCCACTCATCGGCACAGGTCATGTGCAAGGCCCTGACCATTCCCTACATCTTCGCGGTAGCCTGTTACCGTGCCGCTTGGGGCAGCGCATCCAGGTCGAGTGCAGCAATGGTCGCGAGTGCGGTTGCGGTATGCCTTTCCTGCCCATTTACGATGGTGAACACATCCGCAGCGACGACGACCAGCGTCCTACCCGGCTTCACCACGCGAGCACGGCAGATGAGCTGGTCGCCCATCGCAGGAGAAAGCAGGTTCAGCTTGTATTCGGCCGTGAGTGCAGCACGGCCGGGCTTCATGGCGGCCATCGCCGCCACCGTCGTGCTGTTGTCCACGAGGAATGCCGTCACGCCACCATGGAACATCCCGTACTGTTGAAGCAGCTCGGGACGACGCGACACCGACAGCGTGCATTGGCCTGGCGCAAGCGCCACCAACTCCGCCCCAACCAGCTTCATGAAGCCCTGTGCGGCCAAGTGTTCGCGGATGGTTTGAGCTACCCTTTCGAATTCGTCCGCGGGCGGCGTGATGCCCTCTGGCTCCCGACCGGTCACGGCTCCTGCATTCCCTGTTGCGGTCCTGGGCCGGGATGGCTGAGAGCGGCAATGCACGCCTCGCGTATGGCCCAGGCCGCATTCAGTCCAAGCTCGGCATGGCCCACAGCGCGAAGCCAGTCATTGAGCACGCGCCGATGCACGGCAGTCTTGTAGGTGCTGATATCTTCGGGGCTGATCGTTTCCTTGTGCAGGAAGCGCCGTTCGGCCCCGCTGGGCGACCCCTCTGGCATCGTCACGTCAATGACGCCATCCTCTACGCGCAGGTAGCAGTGGGCCTCGGGTATGCTCGGAAGCCCATGCTTGGAGAGTTCGCCGCCGACGCCGGGTGTGTTTGCTTGCGTCATTTCATACACGCCCAGTATGAGATGGACGGCAAGGCCGTTCTCCCGCGCGAGTGCGGCAAGGAGGGCGTGCTTGGTGCTGCATGTGCCCCTGCCTTCGCTCAGCATGAGACGATAGTCCGACCGCTCTGTCGTGCGCCCGTATGGGAGACTTTGGACGTGGTGGACGGCGGCCGCGAAGGTTTTCAGGCCGTGCGACCGGGCGAGACGGCTGACCTCGCCATTTGTCAAGATCAGCTTCTCTGACTCAGCCGGAATAGCTTGCGACACCGGGGAATCTCCAAGACGCCCCAACTATGCCCGGCTAGGCCGGCGCGCAACAGCCGGCGTGCCTGACCTGACGGCGGGCTGTATCACTTCGTCAAAGGTCGGGATACCGTTGGCGAAATCAGACAGGCAACAAAGCAGTCCACGCGATGTGCGCCACGGTTGAGCAACTTAAGAATCTTTCGCTAGAAATCTCCAACTTCTAGTTATGAGGTCAACCAGACTTCCCGCAGCAGTTTATGCGGCTGGGTAATCCGGCGACTTCGCCAATGGTATCCATCGGACTGTCAGAGTAGTACACGCCCATTCACAAGTGCCTTTGGCCAATGCCAACGCCGGTCCCAAACGTATAGTAGGAGAAGCTCCATCCATCGAGGTCACTGAGATGCGCTAATAGCTTCCGCGCTTTCTCTTCATGCCCATCCGGCCAGTCCCTGCTGTGGTTCATGTCATCAATTACGTAGACCCCGCCGGGCCTCACCATCTGTAGTACCTCATCCAATAGGAAGTACTTTCCTCGCCAGGTGTCTGCGAAGATTAGGTCATATTCCTCTGATCCAAGCACATCACTGATGAAGTCCTCGCCGAGCCTATTATGCAATTTTAGGCGCTTGTCCCCGCCAATTGACTCCCTGGCAACCTCGATCAGGGCCTGGTCACTCTCGACGCTGTCCAGCATTCCAGCCGGAGAGAGGTTGTTCAGGATGTGATAGGTCGTCAGCCCCATCCCGGTGCCAAGTTCGAGTGCCCGGCGCGGACCAGCCAGCCGCGTCAGCGCACCGATGAAGCGGGCCACCTCAACCGCACCTTGCTGGGTGAAGCCAGCAGCGGCGGCGCTGTCAGCCAAGTGTTTTTCGATATCGAACATGAAGCCTATTCCTGTTCATTTTGTTTTGGCCTCGGCCAGCACGCGGGGCACGGGCGCGAACACGGCGACGTTGCCCAGCACGACCAGCGGCACGCCCAGCACAGCCCAGGCACTCCAGGCGTAGCCCTCCAGCCCCGTCGAGACGGCAAGGGCGACGAGCGGCGCGGTCACGGTAGCGTAGGCTGCGCGCTCCGGCCCGACGCGCGCCGCGAGGCGCAGGTACGCGAGGAAGCCCAGGACGGAAGCGACCACCGCCAGGTAGGCCAGCCCGCCAAGATAGGTCGGTGTCAAAGCCGGGGCGACCGGGCCGCCGCGCAAGAGCGCAACCCCTGCCAGGAGGGCGCTGCCCCAGGTCATACCGCGCGCCATGGCGTTGGGCAGGTCGGTGCCGCCCACTGTCGCCTGGCGGACGGCGAAGTTGCCCAGGGAGAACAGCAGCGTGCCCCCGAGCGCCTCCGCGACCCCCACCGCTGCGCCCGAGCCGGCTTGGCTGATCTGGCCGGCAAACAGCAGGGCGACGCCCGCCGTGCCCAAGGCCGCCCCCGCCAGAACGCGCCCCGGTGGGCGCCGGCCTTCGAGCAGCCAGGCGAGCAGCGCGGTGAAGGCCACCGCCGTGCTGAACACCACGGACACCAGGCCGCTCGGCACAGAGGACTCGGCGGCGTAGAACAGCAGGAAGTTGCAACTGAACAGGCACGCCCCCATCGCGGCGAACCAGCGGTGCTGCGCGGGGCGGGCGCGGTGCAGGCGTCCTGACAGGCCCAGCCCCATCCACAGCAGGACCGCGGCGAGCAGGAAGCGCCACAGCACGGAGGACTCTGGCGGCACCGGACCGAGCTGCATCCGGATGGCGTACCAGCTCAGACCCCAGGCCAGGACCACGGCAGCGAACAGCAGGACGTTTTGGGACGCGGGCGCGCGGGTTTGCATGGTGGTCAGTCTGGGCCGCTTCCCGCGCGGCGGATGTCACGGAACTGCGGCGGCTTGTCAGGGTCTTGCTGTTCGCCGCGGACGCCCACGGCGCCGATGCTTGCCGCCGGCTCCGGCTTCGGGTCCCATGCGCGGCGGGGAGACCTGCGATGACCAACCTGAGCGGCCACACCGTGTTCGATCACCTTGCCGGGGCCGGCGTGCCGCTGAGCGCGTCCGCGGTGCTGGCCGACGGGCTTGCTGCGGCCGTGTGGGACCGCGTCGCGGGCACCAGGGCGCGCTACGAGTGCCCCGGCCACCACACGCTCAGCCTCTACGTGAGCGGGGGCGAAGGCTACGCGCGCCGGGTGGGCGGCGGCTTGCTGCGGAGCCTGGGCAGCGGCAGCCTGTGCGTGATGCCACGGGGCGCCACGAGTGACTGGGAGTTCACCGGCGCGGTCCGCCTGTTCCACCTCTACGTCTCGCATCGGACGTTCGAACGCGCGGTCGCCGAGGCGCTGGACGCCGACCCGGCGCAGGTGCGCCTGCGCGAGGCCACCTACGTTCGCGATCCCGTGCTGGAGGGCGTGGTGCGCGGGGCCTTGCTGCCGCTGAGCTGGGACGAGCCGGCCGAGCGCGTGGCCCTGGGCCACGCCGGGCACGCGCTAGTGGCCCTGCTCGCCGCGCGCATGACGGACCGCGCTCCCCGTGTGCCGGCCCGTGGCGGCCTTGCCGCCGCGGCGCTGCGCCGAGTGGCGGAACTGGTCGAGGCGCGGCTCGCGGACCCGCTCGCCGTGGAAGACCTCGCCGCCGTAGCCGGACTGAGCGTGTTTCACTTCGCGCGCACCTTCAAGCAGGCCACGGGCGAGACCCCGCACCGCTTCGTGCTGCGTCGCCGCTTGGAGCACGCCAAGCAGGCGCTTGCGCGTGGCGAGCCGCCGGCCCAGGTGGCAGCCGCATGCGGCTTCGCCAGCCAGAGCCACTTCGGCGCGCGGTTCCACGAGGCGACAGGCCTCACCCCCGGTCGCTATGCGCGCGTGTTCGGCCGCTGACAGCGCCCCCAGGCGCGGTCATCGAGAGTGGTCAAAAGTCTCTAGGTGCTCCCGCGGCCCCCCGCCGCCGAAGCGGTATTCCCTCAACACGCAGAGCCCCTGCGCGCGCGGCCCCAGGCGGCCGGGAAGATGATGACCACAAGCCCCATGACAACCAGGCCCATGCTGACCAGGCGCATGGTTCCAAGGCTCTCACCAAACAGGGCCGATGCGGAGCCGACGCCGAACAGAGGGACCAGCAAGTAGAAGGGGGCAACGACCTGCGCCAGGTAGAACTTGAAGAGCCGCCCCCAAATCACGAACGCGACCAGGGTCGCCGGGACGGCCAGGTAGAGCACACCAGCCGCGGCTACGAGATTGACGGCCGCGAAGGCCGCGCCAATGCTCCGTGGACGCTCGACAAGGAGCGATCAAGGGACTCTTGAAACCCGGGCAGCCACAGCCTGCACCTTTACTTTGCCATCATATGGCAGGCGCGCGGCTTGATAGACGGTTCGCGCCGGGCGACGTCCATCAAGGAACAGCCGCTCGTAGAGCCGGTTCACGCTGGGCAGGTCATCGAGGTCACGGAATGCCAGGTCCACGTACACGATGTCATCGCGCCCGAAGCCAGATGCCTCAGCGATACGAAACACGAGTTCAAACGCGCGCTCCGCCTCCTCGCAGGCTGTGCCCGGCCGATAGCGCCCGTCGTCTCCGACCGAAAGCTGGCCGCTGATCCAGCAGGTATCACCCACCACAACCGCGTTGCTTATGGGACTTGGCGAGGTAGGGACTCCTTCGACAGCGCCGATGAAGCGACGGTCAGTGGGGAGGTCGCTCAAGCTGGTGTCCTCACGATGCTATGTCGTCTTGAAATGACGCCAGGCCCTGCCGTTTCCGGTTCACCACCAGGCGGGTCACGTCGGGGCGGGCGTAGTGTCCAGCTTGATCGAAGTTCTGGCGCTCGCGCCGCACCTCCCGGTGATCGAGTGTGGCTACAATCAATTCCTCCCGTCCCGTCACCGGCGCGACCAACCATGAGCCGTCCGGCCCCGCGATGCACGACCCGCCGTCGGCCAGCACGTCCGGACAGCGGTCCAGCATGGAAGCGGCCGGGCTGCCTGCCGGCACGTCCTCGCGCCGCATTAGGCCAGACACGGCCAGCACGTAACTCCGGCCCTCCTTGGCTAGGAAGCGTGTTGTGTCGTCGGTGTTGCGGAGGTTTCCTGGCCACAGCGCCGCATGCAGGTCCTCGCCCTGTGCATAAAGCGCTGCGCGGGACAGCGGCATCCAATTCTCGTAACAGTTCAGGCCACCCACGGTGAACGGACCGACCCGATGCACCTGCAACCCATGGCCGTCGCCGGCCGCCCAACTCAGCCGCTCCTCATAGGTCGGCATCAGCTTGCGGTGGACCGACGCGGCTTTGCCATCAGCGCCGATGTGTACACGCGAGCAGTACACGCTATGCCCGCCCCGGTCGGCTGGGCGCTCGATGATGCCCAGCATGACCGCAATGCCCAGCCGGGCCGCGGCTTCG
>JAABUQ010005612.1_pt1 | contig 19766 bp, 30 predicted proteins | sample 5560001 | NCBI WGS metagenome assembly JAABUQ01 (sample SAMN10711888, study PRJNA513371) | rock metagenome | isolation source: Antarctica rocks | place: Antarctica: Victoria Land, Finger Mt nord | collected 2015-12-18
GCGGCCGACGAGCACGACGCTGTCGCCGCGCAGGAACACCTGCGCCAGCCGCCGCGTGCGCCGCTCCTGCCGCCAGCCGGCGCGCTGCACCTCGACGAACTCGGGCGGCGCGCCTGTGCGCGGCAGGCGCACGATCAAAACTAAGGTAGGGTTAGGGGTAGGGTATGGTACGCTCCATCAAGGCTGTCTTCGTCATTGTCGCCTTCCTACGCGCCCTGGAGGGGCCCTTGCATTTGACGTACATGGCTGCTGCGCTTGTTTTGGACTCGCCCTCGGCCACTGTCTGTGTGGCAGCGGTGCGCGTCTGGCCGGCAGGCGCGGCGCGAGCGCGCGTATGCAAGGCCTGCACAGCCCGGAGTCCGGGCCTTCTCTCGGCAAGGGCCTGCTGCACTCCGATGCGACAAAGCGGTGCGCACCTCCTTACGTGCCAGCGTCTCTAGCCGCTGCCACTCCCCTGACGGCCATCGGTCCGAGTTCTCAGCTTTTACAATATGCAGCGCAGTGCCATGCGGGGGCGCCTCCACCACATCCCTGGCGGGCGGGTGCGCGCCACGGCCTGACCTCAGGCCCTGCTGCATCAAGCATGCCGCGCACATGCTGGGTCTGTCGCGACGCAAGCGGGCTAACACTTGGGGCGTTCATGACATTGACATGACAGTGCAATATTGGGTCCGGAGTCAAATCTCACGCCCTGGCTTTACTTTGTAGTGCCGCCATGCAGTAACACACAGGGCGCGTGCTGCACAGGGCGCGTGCTGACACACCGCTTCCTGCTTTGCCACAGTGCACACCGCGCGCCCTGGCGCGGCATACTGCCTAATGCTGAGAGCACCGCCCTGCAGGCAGGGCGGGCACCAGTAGTCGCTGCGTTTGTAGCTCGCCAGCATGGCTGCCGCGCCTGGCCACACCGCGCAACAGGGTGAGGCATTGCACATTCATAGCTGCTGCCACCCTGTGTCGCGGAAAGACACGCAGGCTACTGTGTGCCCCATGCAGGGCTGCACGGGTGTGGCGGCTTGTTGGTGCCCATCCTGGCCCGGCAGGAAGGCACTTCCCACGCATGAGCAGGACAGCCGTGCTGCATGCTCTGCGAGCCAGGGCAGCGCATGGCCAGGTCGAACACGGATGTGTAGGCACACCACCGACATCAAAGGCGAACACGAGGCCGTCGCGGCTGCGCGCGGGCACAAGGCTGGAGCCCAGCCAGTGCTGCACGCCCACATTGTAACCCAGCGCGCCCACCGCGTCATAAAGGGCCTGCTCCACCAGGCGGCAGAGTCACTCTGGCTGTGACACAACCTGTGGCACACATGCATTTGTGCATGAGCTGCAGAGCCCAGACATCAGCACGCTCATGCGGTGCTGTACTGAAGCATCACTGCGAGCACACCGCCACTGGTGTAAAAAGCTGTGAAGCGGACAAAGAGCCACCAAATTCACATCATAAGCACCACATGCCTTCCTCCGCCGTGACGCAATGTGCAGTGGGGTCAGGCGCCATTCTTACAGTTGCCCCAAAAGTCAAAGGTACCTTCCAGGACCGCCGCGCACCTGCCGCGAGGGCAACGGCAGGTCCATGCACCGCAGGTCCTCCAGCACGCGGTCCGCCTCGCCCGCGCGCACGCCCGGCTTGGCGCGGCTCACCGGCGAGTCCAGCACCCACGCCTGCCGCGCAGCGCGCGGCACGGGTGCGGCGGTGGTGGTGCTGGGCGGGCCGCGCTCGTGATCCGCCACGGTCACCACATCGGCTTGTTTTGTGTGAGGTCGAGCAGGGCAGGAGTACGCAGGCGGCAACGGAGATAACTGCATTAACGACCTGCCGTGCTGAGACCCTCCGCGCTGTCGCACGTGCCGGGGGCCTTGACAAAGCCCACAACCCTCGTCATAAAGCTGTGGCGTGACCACTTGCAAGTTGGTGTACTGGCTGCAAGCAAGGGGCACACCTGCTGCGGCACGGGAAATGCGTTGCTGTCCGCGGCGCAACCCCGCAGGTACTGCAGTACCGCCTTGCCACCCAGGGAGTGGCCTGCGCGCCAGCAGCGCTTCCCACTCCTTGGCGCATGTTCAACGCGTATCACCCAGCTGGGTCGTCCATGCAGCCGTACTGCCAGTCCGCGTCTACCCCCAAGATACATGAGACATGAGGTTGGTTGCATTCATTGACAGATGTGCAGACGGACCCGCCACGCTGCAGTATAGCATGTATTATCTGAAAGGGGCTACACCGCATGCAGGGGCTTGCATTGGGGCTTGCATTGGTACCCTCTGCAGCGGGGCAGGCATGGCAGTCCAGGCCTGTCCAGGATGGACAGCCTTCTCTTGGACAGTCTAGGCCTGTCCAGGACGAACAGGCCTAGACTGTCCGTCCTTGCTTCACGACCAGGGCGCACCGACGAGCGCGGCAGGCGCGCGGCCGCCCAGGCTCCGGTGGACCAGGTTGGCCAGGTCGCCCGCCGCCGCCTCCATGTCGTGCGGCGGGTGCAGGCCCGGCAGCGCGGCCGAGGCGCCGTGGCAGCGCTGGTCGACCAGGAGCACCCGCCACCGCCTGCAGCGGGCTCGCACGCCTGAGACCGCACCTACGATTCGTCTGAGTGAGGTGTTCGGCGCCAACGCAGGCCCGGCAGCCGGCCAAGGCGCTGTGCGCCGCTGTTCATTCGCAGCTCGCCACCTCCTGCAGGTGCGCGCCTCACCAGGCCCCGAGGGTCTGCGCCAGCAGGGTGCTAGTGCAGGCAGCACACCAAATGACCCGGCACTGCATTTTCAACCACAGCAGTGATACACTGGGCCAACGCACAGCGACTCACAGGAAAGCACAGCTTCTAGCTGAGCACAGCCAGCTCTTGGCGTCCTTCCTCGACGTGATATGCAAAGGACTCCTAGCTGCCACAAACCTCTTATATATGTCGTAGAAAGCAAATAAGTGCACATACGGGCAGGTGTGGCCAGCAGCAGCAGCAGAAGTAGTTGGGCGAGGCCTCGTGCCTGCCGGAGGCGTTGAGCGCATCGCCGATCAGGCGGCGAGCAAAGGAGCGCCAGTTGCGCCCGCTGCCGAGCAGCCCGTGTACGAGCACACACGTGTCTGTCGTGGAGTCGCTCTGAGGCGATCCGGGTGCTGCAATCTCCTCGTATGCGAGGGTGGCTCCTGCGCTAGCTGTGCTGAAGTCCCGCACAGCAGGGGCCAAGCTGCCTTGCAGCTGGTCCCAAACGCCTGTCAGCAGGTCGCGCAGGGCCTGCGCACACTGGCAGTGGCTAAGTGACACGTTGTCAGTGAAGCATTGCCACAGTGTAGGCAAACTACACTGGCTATGTTCTACAGGATGCACGTTTGCAAGGCAATGCACGGGGCGGAACTGACCAGAGCACCTCGCACTGTCGGCAGCCGGCATCTGCCTCCTACAGCAAACATGTGTGAAGGCACACACGGTGATATGTGTTGCAAAACACCAATGCGTCTCACACAGAAGTGTGTACAAATTGCATTGACAGCACACGCCTGACCAGGTAGCAGCGTCAAGCTTGCGCACAGACATGTGCGCACAGACAAGCTCGGCTGCCAGACAAAATACACCCTCAAATTCACACCCCGCTCGGGTACTACCGGGTAGGAGGTCAGAGGGCTTTCGCTTTTGTATTTCCAGCATAATAACAAGCATAATAAGCGCATAATAACAAGCAGCTGCAGTGGGGTTTACATGCGTGCTCAGCTTCCTGTCAAGGTGCAGGAGTGGGTGGACAATAGATGCTCGCGTTTGTGCAACGTTATCCTGTCGGCGCCTGCTGGGCATGAAAAGTCACGTCATCAACCTGTGTTGCAGCCTGCGCTGGTCGTGCGCTATAGCAAGGTGGGTGCGTCCACTGGGCTTGCTGAGCAAGCCTTGGGTAATTCACCATACACAGTGCTGCTGGCATGAATACAGACCATGGGACACCGCAGCAAGCCCAGCGGGCGCCGACATGGTGGTCATAGACAGGAAGTGCTGGGGGAATGTGCATGTGTTCGTGATTGAGGAGGCGAGCCATGGTGGAGTATTTGTGCTACCGCATGCCAACCTGCTGACATCCTCAATGACAAGCACATGCACCTTCCCACATTGCTTCCTGGATATAACCATTTGCCGTCCGCATTCTGCTTCGGTGTCCTATGGCCCGCATTGGCGCCAGCAGCACTATGGATGGTCATTGCCACCCAAGGCTTGCGCGGCAAGCCCAGTGGCGCAGTAATGCACACACTCTTCTTGCCATAGCGCGCAACCGTCGCAGGCTCCAACACACTCTTGATGAAGTGACTGTTTCCATACCCGGCAGACGCCGACAGCAAAACGTTGCCCTTATGCGAGCATCCGTCGTCAGCCCACTCCTGCACCTTGACAGGCGCAACATCCTCACCAACAACCCTCAGTCCTTGCGCCTGGTTGTGCACTGCACCCCACTCTGGTGCATCCCACTCAGGTACCGCAGACTAATGGCTCCCAACTGCAGCCCTCTCCACCCTCGACAGGCGCACCGTCGCCTTGGGCTTGCGCCCCATGCTGGCAAACAGTCATCCCGCGCCAGAAACAGACAGACACATTACGCAACACGCATGCAGAGCAGCTCAAGCACTACCAAAATCCATTCACAGAGGAATGCAAGCCACAATAGCATGTCAGACATCATCGTCGTGTTTTGGCATAGGTGAGGCCCATGGCGCTGATGCTGTGGGTACCTATGATCTGTTACATATGATGTGGTGCAGCTGCGTTCCGCAACCGCTAAATGCACTTGAAACCACTTCAATCATGCCATATGCACAAGCAAAGGACCTCACAATGCATGCCCTGTTTATAAGCTCACAAACTCAACCACACCTGCTGCCCCTCCCAGGAATTAGGGCAGCAGAACAGGGTCCACAAGTGTCACAAACCATGTGTCTGGTTTCCCGATCAAAGACATCAATCAGCTATCGTCAACACCTCACAAAGTATTCTCACAGCATCGCCATTGCACATGCCTTTTTTGGGTTGAGTGGCGCGCGCGCACATGTGCTGCACTTCACTGCTGCGGCATGGAGCCCGCCTGGCTGCGCTCGAAGCGCGCTCTGTCGTCCTCAGACTGACAGCACACCTCCTGACCCGAATGCAGCATCTTCAGCTCCACCACCTTATTGGCCACCTGCGCAGCCCATGCACGGTCCCGCTCACTGATGCTTACTTAGCGGATGTAAAGCACAGCGTCGTCCTGTTCACAGATGCGATAGCATGCCAGTACTTAGTATTCAGAGCAGAAATACTGGATGACAGCAACAAGCGCAATCATGGAACCGGGGTTGCACACGCATGCTCGAGCACAATGCAGCACTTTTGCTTTGCATGCATTGGGGCAGACTCTACGCATTTGCATCAAACATCACTCTGCTCTGTCACTGCTTTCTTAGAAAACACGCCAAAGTCAATGTGTGCTTGGCCAGGCGCCTCACGTCAAAAGCATTGACAAACGTGTCCCGATAGTCAAACTGCAGCAGCGCCTGGCTCATGTCCAGGAGCACGTCGCCTGCATCGGCGCTGCCCTGTCTCCTGGCCGACACGTATGCCTGGCAGGCGGCATAAAGGACGTTGCTGTGTAACTCTCGCAGAGCCACGGCTTCTTTGCCTCAGAACTAGCAACCAATATGCAGAGTTTGCATGTTAAATAACAAGCAGTCACCTGCCAGCACAGCTGGGTCCAGGTGAGCGGGGAGTTTTGCATGTTCGAACGGGTGAAGCACGTCGCCTACAGTTTTTTATCATAGGCTGCAGTGCACAACACCTCCATAGCTGGTCAGGCTTGTTGCACGTTGTTCACACCTGGCCTGCAGCATCGCCCAGGTCTCTGTGGACGCTCTGTGGAAGCCACTCCTCATCGAGCCAGAGAGCGACAGCGTCAGACACCCACTGAACCTCCGCTGCGACGTCAGCAGCCAGGGGTGGCAGCATGACAGCCTCTGGCTGAGCGTCACTTGCCTGCGTAGCGTGAAGATGTTGAGTTTACAACAAAGGCAGGTGCACATGCGAAAGACAAACACAGGAAGTCATTGCTCCTTACCTGAGCGGCGTACGCACATACAGGCTGCATTGCAGCAGGTCCAGTCGTGGCCAGCCACACTGTCTGCTTCTCCATAGCGAATAGCTTTCTGCGCTGACGATGTGCATGCTGCTGGCATGCATGCCGCTGCAGGACTTGGGGCGGCCGTGCTACGCCTGACGTATGTATGCATAAGTGCTTCATTGCACAGCCCGTTGTGCGCTGCTTTGAATCCATGCAGCCGGCTCATACAGGCGCCTGTTTTGGCACATCATGGCACGGCTTGCATGCTCCTGGCCCCTCTCCTACAGTCTGTGCAGCAGGCTGGGGCTAGATTGACCGTCAGGCTTCGGTGGAGCCCTTGGGCTGCTTGGCAGAGAGTGGAGCCTATTTAACGCACGCTGATTAGAAACATCACAGTTATTATGAGCGGCCCGCCGCACCTGAAGGCTGTTTTCTTCGGTGCGGACACAGCAGTCATGGATGTGCTTTGCCTTTGCCCGTAGTATGCACAGCCCCGCTGGACCACATGTTGGACCAGCAACACCGTGAAAGACACAAGCGCAGCGCTTAGTGCTGCTTTTCACTGCGCAGACCTGGATGACACGCTGGTGCTGACGGGCGAGGCGGACCTGAAGGCATACGCTGACGTCGCAGCCCTGGCAGAGGAGCGCTATCCAGACGTGCGGGCCCGCGCTCTCACCACAGCTTGCTGCAGCACGTCCGGCACGGGTCGAGCAAGGTGTCTCTTGGTACACATCAAGGAGTCTGGGGACTCGGGCAAAGGCTGCCTGCTTGTCCCGGGACGCGGCGTCCTTAGCGGCTCCCAATTTGTGACCAGTTTGCCAAGCTGGTGACCACTGGGAAGCCGCACAGGACGCTGCATCTTGGATTATGGATCTAGCCCATGCCCAAGCCCCAGCCTCTGGTCTCCCAGAGTGTACATTGCTGGCGCATGCCCCCGCTCGAGCCCGCTCTCTGCCGCACACCCTGTCAACGCTCACAGGGCGCCTGGTGCTTGAACCAACAAGGCGCTACTGCTGCGCTTGTGCTGATCCTCACATATGTCAGCAGACAGCGCCCTCGGGTGCAGCAGCCTGATGGCTGCCGCGCTCTCAGGGCGTAGGTGGATGTGAAGCGGCTGCTGCAGGCGTGGCAGCGGCTGTTCGTGCAGGCGCCCTGGGACCCCAACGACAGGGTGCGCCCACGCGTGCGGTCCGGGCTGCTGGGTGCGACCAGGGGGCGGGCGTGAGACTCAATGTGCAGTCGTGAGGTGCGGAGGCTATTATGGGGCCTGGCAATGCGATGCGGTGTGCACGGGCTTGGCCGCTTATAGCCACAGCCCCAGATGCTGGGGTGCTGTTTTGCATGAGACTGGTTAGTGTAGACCCCGGCGCACGGCCGCCAAGAGCTCAGACGGCAGGCCGTACGCCGCTGCCGCGCTGACGCGCGCCGGCGCCGGGACAGCAAGCAAGCGAGCCCCCTCAGGTTTCCCTGCGCAGAGTCCTGGGCAGAGAGAAGTATTAGGGGCCGCACAGAGCCGCGCCCACCGCATGCAGCGGGCTTGTCCAGTGCTCCCACCGCTTCCTTGCGCATGTAGCCGCCACTGGCTATGCGCTGTCGGCCATTCGCACCTGGCTTGTGCGAGCCAGGATGCGTAGGCCTGGGCTGCAGATGGCTGGCAGTCAATAGCGGCCACTCTGTGCTCTCCGCAACGCTGCACACCACGCAGCCGAGTGGCGGGCGGGCGGCCACGTCAGACCAGGCACGCGAAGCGGAGCGCGCCCGGCGGTGAGGGCCCCAATCGCGGCCACCGCGCGGCGCAGGTGCACGTGGAGCAGTGGCGCGCCGCGCTGTGGGCGCGCGCGCTGGCGGAGCAGGGCGCGGCCGACGCGCCGGCCGGCGGCGCCGCGCTGCAGGCGCGCTTCCGCGCGGCGCGCCTGCGCCACTTCCGCCTGGAGCCCGGCGCGCGGGTGCGCTGCCGCGCTGGCGCTTCCTGCCCCCGGGGTGTGAGCGTGGGTCGCACGCCTGCACCGTTACCGCCTGGAGCTTGCTGCGCGGGCGCGCCGCGCGCTGGCGCCCCCTGCTGCGGGGCATGACTGTGCGCCGGCTGGTGCCTGGTGGGAGCATGCGCGCCTGGATAGCGCCCAGGGTGCACGAGCAGCTCGCGCCGGCGCCCTCCGCGTCTCTGGTGTGCATGCGTCTGGGGTAGATTGGGACCCTAGCTCGCTGCTTCCCCTGTAAGTGAAAAGGCGCCCCGTGTGCTGGCCCATCAGACCAGGCTCGCAAGAGCAGCCGCCACAATTTTAACCTAATGCCCAGCGGCCACGCCGCAGGAACTCGTGGAGGCGCTGCGCAGCAACGGCCTGGCCACCGCCATCATCACCAACGGCCACCCAGAGATCCAGGCGCGCGCGCTCCACCCTTTGCGTGATGCCCAAGGCCTCGATAGGGTATGTCTATACCCTACCTTGTCACTGTGCTGTGAGGAGCTACAGGGTGACATGGGCCGTCAACCAAATTTAGCATGGGACAGGCAGGCCCTAGCTTGAGGTGTTTGGCGGTGTGGCGCGACAGCCAGTCACGGGCGCGCTTGCAAAGCCGGCTAGCGAAACTAGAGTCATATGGAGTTAGAGTCATATGCCCAAGTCACAGGGTCTGGGGCTGACACAACTCGGTGCTGGTGGGCGCGCAGCGCGGCAAGCTGGCGCGCTGCGGCGCTGAGCGCCTGTTTGACGCGCTGCTGGTGGGCGGCGAGGAGGCCGCGGCCGGCGCCGCCGGCAAGCCGGACGCGCGCATCTTCCGCAAGGCCGCGCGCCTGGTCGGCGTGCAGCCCTGCGAGGCGCGCGCCCCGTCAGGTGCATGGTGATGTGGCTGACGCTGCCATGAGGCCGCGCGCCCAGTCCGCGCGCGGCCCGCATGGCTGACGCCGCCATAGCACTGTTGCTGTGCGCCCTTCTCCAGAAGCATGTGTGGTTTTGCAGATGCGCGCGGGCAGTGCACACACTGGTCTGCAATTGAGTGAGACCTCTCATGGTGCAACCTCATGAAGTGGATGCTGAGCCTTGTTCCCGCACCGTGCGCCGCTCGCCGCAGCCGGGCCACAAGCTCAGGCCGCGCATGTGTGGCGCTTGGTGTGACAGGCTGTGCTCAGCCCTGAGTTCAACACATGCTCGCGACTTAGTGTGAGACGGGGCCGCCGCAGGCCGTGATGATTGGCGACAGCCTGCCGGCCGACATCCAGGGCGGCCAGAACGCGGGCCTGGCGGCGACCGTCTGGGTCAACCGCGGCGGCGGCGCGCGTCCGGCCGAGGTGCCGCCCGCGCCCAGCCAGGCCGCCAGCAGTGCGCCTCGTGTGGCAGGGCTAGGTTTATGGTAGGTCACGCGTGATCAGTCGGCCAATAGGTTGAGGGGATGACGTCGGCCGCTGTGGTGCGTCGGGTGCTTGCCGCTTGCAGGGCGCTGCGGCGCCAGCCGCCGCTGAGGGCATGCAGCTGCGGAAGGTTCAGTGACCTCCTGGGCGCCACGTCAACAACCCGCGCTCGGCATGGCCACGCGCTGCCTGTGCTGGAACACAGTCGCCCCTTGGTGTTAGCGTGTTGCAGGGCGCAGGGCGGCAGGCGGGCGCGGCCGTGCGGCTCAGCGTGGCCGTGCGCGGCAGGCGCCGCAGCCGAGCGAGGAGGTGCGGCACGTGACAGAGCTGCCGCGCGCGCTGGCGGCGCTGCAGAGGCGCGCGCTGCTGGCGGGTGTGCCCGACGCGCTGCTGCGCGCCGCAGCGGCGACGGCGCAGGGCACCGTGATGGGCGCGCCGGCCGGCGGCCCGGCCGGCGGCGTCGCAGGCAGGAGCGCCGAGGGCGCCACCGTGGATGCTGCGGCCGCCTAGGTGCCCGTGACAAGCAGGCGTGTAAAAAACGCTGTGCAGGGGTAGCTGCAGCCTATCATGGGTTGCCGTGAGCATGAGAGTACCATGGGGCCTGAGCGCTTTTGTACATGGACCAACACACCTTATATAAGCGTGTAGCCTTACGTGTGGCAGCGTGTGCTTGACTAGGAGTGAAGTTGGCAGCGACACTCATGATGGATTGCTGCCTAAGTGCGCAGAGAGATGCTGCACTTGCGAAGTAGATCTCCGCTCGTGCTTGGCGGCAAGGACCTCACAGCATTTTGCTGTCACACCATCTCGGCGTTTCAGCTGTAAGACACACACTTCCGACGTCTGTTACTGTGCACTTACGAACCCAGGCTGTGGGCACTCACTTTACACGTACAGTTGCCCGCCCTCAAACTACCTCCTTAGCAGTCACTCCCCATCTTGTCGTAGTGGCCACGCTGCACAAAGCAAAGCGTTGCCTGCCAATGAGCAAGTGCACAGCTACCAACCGTCACAGCTTCACACGTAACATTCCTATACACCCGCACCTCACATGACCTTTTCAGGACCTTTTCAGGACCGACCCACCCATGAGCCCAAAGTTTTGTGCTTCAAGCAGCCCCCTGCTCACTCCCCACTTACCCTCAAATAGGAGCTTCCGCAAGCATGTACGAGAAGCTTTCCCAGTCAACCTCCAATTGGGACTGCATAAATGAACGACCGCTGCCCACCAATAAGTCACAAAGGCGCCTATTGTGGCCCCTGCCTGGCACCCGAACTATTGCCCCTTGCCTGGCGCCCGCCCGCAGACCACATGCTGCTGTGATGCAGCCCCATGCAGGCTTGGGTCAACACCCAAGCCTGAACCCAGCAGCCACCAGGTCGCAGCATACCCTGACACTCGCTGCTGGCACAGAGCTGCAATGCATACCTGGTAGCCACCAGCAAAGAGCGCCTCGCTGGCAACACGTCTTTACAGTGCTGACATGGACGGTCACCTATACTTGGCAGCCATGTCGATGGCGCTCAGGTTCTTGCAAGGCCACTCACCATAACAGATCGCCAGCGCTCACGCGCTCACGACACATCTTGACCAAACACTTGTGGGGCTCGGTCTGCGAGCGGTGGCAGCAGCTGCACCAAACGGGCGCACTGCCCTAGCTCTGCAAAAATTGCTGGCGTGGTTACGCTGCCATCCAAAGACAGGCTAGAACAGCTTCTATCGAGCCTGCAGCCGGCAGCACCGCACGGCTACGACAGCGCGCCGCGCTCACACAACCACAACCACGGGGTGATCGTGGGGCCCGGCAGCAGGCTGCGCGGCGGCGGCGCCAGCCGCGGGCGCGCCCGCGCCCGCGCCGGCCGCCGCAGGCGCCGCAGGAGGCCCGCCGCGCGGCTCCGCGGCGGCCGCGTCGGGCGTGCCGGCGGTGGCGGCGGGCAGCGCGTGCGGGTGCTCGCGAAGGTACTCGCGCTGCGCGCACGCACATGCGTGGTGAGGGATGCGCCTGCACCATGGTTTCGTCCCGGGCCAAGCGTGCGAGGATGCCACAACTGCTATCAATCGACGCCTGCGGGCATACCAAAGCAGTACAAACATGGTTGGAACACTGATCAAGTGCACACAAGCACAGCAAGCGGAGAGAATTTGACGCGTGCATGCGAAGGCTGTCAGTGCGGGGGGCACGCGTCCCGGCAGGAACCCGCGCTGTAGCCGCCCAAGTCTAAACATACCGGCACTGCAAGCTGCCCCCGCCCTTACTACTTGCCAGGCGAGGCGCCTAGTGCGGCCACTTCGCTCAACTGCCTGGCGCGGCGGGCCTACATGGCCGGGCCCGCGCCTGCAGCGCGGCGAGCTGCTGGCGGTACATCGCGCGCGCGAACAGCGTGTAGCCGACGCCCACGATCAGGCCGGCCACCAGCGCGGTGGGCAGGTTCAGGTTGAGGAACAGCACGGCCACGATGGTGGCGATCCAGGTTATCTGCGCGCGGCGCGGCGCGCGGCGTCAGCGCGCCCGCCGCAACGAGCAGTGGCGGCGCCACATGTCATCCGCAGCCCCGCCGCGTATGACATTTGCCCTACGACATTGCCCTAGGCGAGCCTCTGCAATACAATCTCAATGCATCATGAAGGCGCCGCAGTCAGCATATCAGCGCACTCCCGCCTGCCAACACTCGCGACACACACCCGCAACCCCGAAAAGGCTTCCACCGTTCGCAGAGCTGGCCGGGGTCGCCTCGAGCAGCGAGCGCCCGCACCCGGATGCAGTCAAACACGATGTCGGCGGAGCCCGGCATCTGCTCGCCCAGGAACAGCGGCCCTGGCGTGTGCGCGCGGTCGTCCGGGTCGAAGCCCTCGCCATCGGACGCGCCGTCGGACGGCGCGCGCGGCGTGATCGCCGGCAGGTTCCGGATCGGCGCCTTGCACACGTCGCACACGCTGTCGCCCTGCCGTGCGCGGCGCCCGCATCAGCGCACGCCTCCAAGACGCTGACCGCGACATATATACCTTGCTAACTGCTCAGCACCCTCTCAGGGCACAGCTCTCTCATTTTGAGCGCGGCCCGCCCCCGCAGCGGTGCTGGACGCTGCGCAAAGTGCTCGCCCGGGTCGAACGGCAGCCAGCGACTCCCTTTGTCTGCCACCGCCACAGGTTGCGCGCACAGCGCGCGCCCGACGCGTGCGAAATCCCCGCGGCGCGCGCCTTGACGCGCGCCCACTTCTCGGCGCAGGTGCGGTGCCGCAGCGCCAGCTCGCCACGGCACTGGCACTCCAGCACGATCGCCTCGCCGCTCTCAAAGTCCGCCGGCTCCAGCGCGTCCAGGCAGATCAGGCACACCTGGGCCCCCAACGTCACCTTGCACGGTCGGCGCAGCCCAAACAGAGGTCTGCAAGAGTCAACTCGAGGACCCTGCAGCCTCCCGTGACCACACCTCCTCTAGCCTTGTTGACATGCAAGCACAAGCAGTAGCCCCATCCGCATTTGCGGCAACACAGTACACAGTACCCATGTGCTCACCCTCTGTCAGTCCTGCCTCACCATGCAGCAGGCTGGGGCACACCGGCTGCATCTGCCCATTGCTGGCGCTGCGCTTCAGGCTGCCGCGCTCGCCGCTCAGCCGGCGGCCGAAGAGCGCGCGCAGTGCGCCCGCCGCGCCGCCCGGCGAACCGCCTGACGCGTCGGGCGAGCGCGGGCTGCCGCGCTTGCTGCCTGCGTCACTGCTGCTCGGCGCGCCGGCCGCGCCCGTGCTCACCGCCTGGCATAGCACACATGCCCAGTCAGCACGGAATTGTCCGGCAGGCTGGCCTGAACCAGGGCACGGCGGGGACCGCGCGCCCTGCGCCTGCCACAACCAAAGCATGGTGGTTAACAGGCACCTGCCCTGCCCGTGCCACGAGCCGCCCTGGCCACGTCTGGCAACACACGTCCTTGGATGCAGGCAACGCATGACGCATGAAAAAGGCGATACAGAGCCATATGTGAGGCTGTCCAAAACAGACAGGCGTCCCGCCAGCCACAACTCTACAGCGTTGTCGGCAGCAGCGCCCTGCTGTCGTAGCAACCCCCCAACCCGTCGCAGCTTCGGCGCGCTGAGGCGCGGGAGACACACAGTTCAATACCGCCTACTCCCCGTCGAAGAGGAGCAGAGGAGGCGCGCCAGGCCGGCGTCCGCAGCGGCGTCGGTAGATGCGCACGGCGCTTCGTGTATCTCGCCGCCGGGTGCGGCCGCTGCGCCGGGTGCTGCCGCCCCGTCTGCGGCGCCGGCCGCCGCCGCGCTGCTGCCCGCGGCCGCGTCGCCGTCGCGGCTGCTGCTGCGCTCGCGCGACAGCAGCTGCTCGCCCGTCTCCACATCCCCGGTCGTCGTGGGCGTCAGCGACGCCCCCGCGCCGCGGCGCCAGCCCAGCGCGCGCCTGCAGAACAGCACATGAGTGAAGTGTGGAAACACAGTCACCGCCGCAGCCACGGCTGCCATGCCTGCAGACCGTGGACGGGCGCCTGATTTGCACCTACCTGCGCAGGAGCCTGTAGAGCAAAGCACACAAACAGTGTGCGACGTGGCGCCGGATGTTAACACGAGGACTGCTGACAGGCAGGTTGTCCCCAAGACGGCGGCGCAGTCGGCTGGGAGGCGTACCAGAACCCCCCAGGCGCACGCGACGCCTGCCCCAGCCGCGTCATGTAGCCCGGCAGCCAGCCGTCACGACGCCCTGCGCACATCCAGCCGCGCGCTACCGTGACGTCGAGTCCCATGCAGAGCAACACGATGGCAGGCAAGTGGGTGTGCTGTCCACCAAACAGCGCAGCTGTCGGCCGCACACAAGCGGAACAGGCTCGCCCCAGCCCGTGCAGCGGCAAGGTACAGAGCGCGCAGCCAGGCACGCGCAGGGGAAGCCAGCGGAAGCTGACAAGCCCTAGGCGCGCAGTGCTGCCGCGCACACGCGTGCGCACGCACGCGCCGCCTACCCAGGCGATGTCTTCCGCACACTCCTCGCAGCCTGGCAGAGGTGCGAGGTGCAGGACACGGTGGCCGCGCCCCCGTCAGCAAACCCCCGCTCGCCAGGCAGGGGCGCGCACTCAGCAGCGGGTCCTCGGCGCTGCCGGCCTCACTGGCGCTGCGAGAAGCTTCGCGCGCCGACATGTCTGCCGCGCGCCCCCCGCGTACTCAGGTGCTGACCTCTTGGAGCAACAGGGAGTCGCCGCGAAGTGGCCGCCGGTAGTGTCTCCTTTCCTTGAAGATGAGGGGCCACATATGCAGCTTGCGCCTGACCAGAAGCCCTGTAGGGCCTACCTTTAGTCAGCAACCAGCCATGCAGAATGTGAGATCAACTGCGGTGGGAGAGGCGGATGAGGAGGTTGCTTGGCCGTGTTTGCAACGAAGTCGCTGGTGCACGGACGACTGGCGAGCCTGGCTGTTGCAATCTGTGTGTCCGCATACTAAGGCCGCACAGAATATATTGCCACAGCTCAGAATGACGTGATAGCGCAGCTGGCGCACCTCGGCATGCGTGCCTGATGCCCGGCCGGTCAGAGCGCCGCGGACACCACTTCCCGCCACTGGCGCCGCGGCTGCGCCAGCTGCTCGACAAGTTCCACAGACACCACGAGCATGCAAGCGTGGACGGCTCCCCGTCCGCGGGCCTCGACCACCGCGAGCGGCCGCTCTCGCGCGTGGGGCGCTCTGCCAGCCACGATGGCCTGGATGGGCAGCACTTTCCTGCGGCTGCCAGCGCGTACCAGCTCCTGGAGACTGTCGGGGCGGGCTCGACCTCCAAGGTGTGCCGTGTGGGGCAGGAGTTTTGCTCGCAACAGCCAGCAACCAGCTAGGCGCCAAATGCGTACCCAGCTCACGGTGCTCCTGGGCGAGGCTGAGCTCCAAACTTGCGTTCAACCACTGATCTGCAGCAATGTATATCTTTGCGGTTGTCACCATTGACTATGTTGAGTGCGCACAAGCTGCAGCGAGCAGCTGTAACTCCCCAGGTGAGAATGGGGAGTTACGCCACACGAAGCTCCTCACATCTCACAACGGCCTTCAGAACGGCCTCAGGGCGCTCCGCAGCGCACAGCGGCGCTCACCACACCACACTCAGCGAGCCCATGGCCAGTGGCCGCCGGCGGCCAGGGAGCTCGCCTGCCGCAGGACCCGCGCCGTCGGCTGGCGCGCCTGTGAGCGGCGCACGCGCGGCGCAGGTCTGGCGCGCGCTCTGCCGGCCGCTGGCGTGCGACGTGGCGGTGAAGGTCATCGAGCTGGAGCGGCAGGATGTGGACCTGGTGCGCTGCGGCGCGAGCCTAATAAGGCTGTGCCTGCGCGGTAGAGCAGGCGCTGGGGCACGGCAACGAGCGCTGGCCCGGTCCTGTTGTACTCGGTGAGCCATCGCGGGGCGAGAAGTGTATGGCAGACATCGGCACATGACACGCTGCCATGCTGCCTCTATGATAACTGCTTGACACGCCTGAGAGCGCGTGGGCCGTGGTAGATGGTGGAATTCAGAGGCGCATGGCGGCGGGGCCCGCTGGTGCTCCATGCAGGGCGCGTTTGGCGCGCAGCAAGCACTGGCTTGCAAAGGTAGTCTGCGCTGACTGTGCCGGACTGCACGCCCCGCGCGCAGGACATGATGGTAGGCGAGGCGCAGATCGCGCGGCGGCAGCGCCACGCGAACGTCATGCCGCTGCTCGCGTCCTTCCTGCACGGCCAGGAGCTGTGGATGGTGCTGCCGCTGTGCCGCTGCACGCTGCGCGGGCTGCTAGACGCAGCCTACCCCAGGGCGCGGCCCCGCCCAGCTCCAACAGCATTTTACACTGCCGCTGCTGACAATACTCGGCCAGCCTTGCACTGCACTTCAAGCGCTCCTCCTTTGCAAGTCGCCCCTTCTGCGTGCCGGTCGCGCTGTCTCCGCGTGTGCGAATGCCTGTCCATGGCTCAACGGCGCATGCAGACTGCCACAGAGCGACGAGGGCAGCCGCTCTTAGCTGACGCCAGACCCTGGGTGCAGGGTCTGGACGAGCGCGCGCTGGCCACCGTGCTGCGGGAGGTGCTGGCCGGGGTCGCATACCTGCACGGGCGCGGCATCGTCCACCGCGACATCAAGGTGCCGCGCCCGCTCCTACCAGGCGCCGGTGCGGGGCAGCCGTGTGCGTCACGGATGCAACCTGCCTGCAGCTCAGCGCGCTGACATCGTCTAGCCTGTATGGCTTGCTACAGGTGCGCGAATGTTTTTTGGCGTGATTCGGTGGGTGCAGCTGTGGGCCAGCAGGGTGGCAACGTGCCAGAATGTCCATGCGTCGGGGAAGCAGGAACATGGCAACGCACGGGGCAGTGGGAGACAGCCCCGCGCGCAGGGTCAGGGTTAGCGCTAGCGCCCAGGCCAGCAACGTATGCGTCATGGACGGCGGGCGCGTGTATCTGAGCAACGTCGGGCGGACGGCCGCGTGCACAGGGTCAAGTCTTGGGTTAGCGCGCAGGCCAGCAACGTGTGCGTCACGGGCGGCGGGCGCGTGTACCTGAGCGACCTCGGCGCGGCCAAGAAGCTGCAGACGCGACTGTCCAGCGGGCCGTGCGACTTTGGCTCCTTCGTGCGCCTGGCCACCTTTGTCGGCAGCCCGGCGGCGATGGCGCCGGTGCGCGCGCAGCGCGCCCTGCGCCCACCCTCGGATGCGGAGGTGCCTTTTGTTCTGTGGTTTGCGGACTGGTTGCCCATCGCATGCTGTCGCGCGACTGCAACCGTCACGTGCGATCAGGAGGCTGCTTAGGCTCCAGCCTCCACCGGACATGCATCAGTGCTGGCAGCCAATCGGCTGTTGCGCAGAAACAGAGCGAAGACATGAAACATGGAGCACAGCCAATATCATCAGATAGTACACTACAATATCTGTGTCGTGTCAATATTGTGCAAACATGCACAGTTGAATGGTGGCTTGTAGGCTGCATGCAAGCTCATTGATGGGAACGCAGTGCCACATTGTGTCATATAAGTAAGCATGCAATGCGCTGCATGTGAGCGAACGCGCCCGGCGGACAGGAGCTTTTCGGCAACGAGGGCTACACGCAGCTGGCTGACATCTACAGCTTTGGCGTGCTTGTGGTGCTGGCCCCGCTCTCGGCCCCTGTCCGGCAACACCAGCCTCGAGCGCATGCACTGCTTGCACCTCGCGCATGCGCGCATACAGCTAGCAGCCTGCAAGCCTCCGCGGTGTTGGTTGGCCTTCCTGTGAGCCAGCCTCGCGTCACCCCGCTGCCCAATGAGCGTGTGGTGTTCACAACAGAGTTAATTCACACCAGAGCAATGGATGCTGGACCGTGACCATGGCCTGCATCAGCGCCCCAGCCTTCCAGCAATCCAGGAGGTTGATGTCTGCGAGCAGGCTGCGGTGCAGCAGCGCGGAGCCCCGCAGGCGGCGCCAAGCGCGCAGCCGCGCGCCTGCTGCGGCTCAAACATCATCAGGCGGCTCGGCAGGCATGGCTGTAGAGCGCGGCGCGGCCGGCGCGCACGGGCGCCCGCCGCGCGCGCGCGCTCACGCGGCTGCGCTTGCCCGGCGCAGATCGAGCTGGCGGTGGGCGAGCCGCCGTTCGCGCACATGCCGCTGGACGCGCTGGCGCTGAAGAAGGTGCAGTGCGCGGCGCCGGTGCTCACCGTCGCGGCCGGCGGGCGCGACTTCTCGGAGGCGCGCGCCCCGCGGTTCTGACACCGGGTGGCGCGGGGACATGCGCGTGGACGCAGGGCGCTGCTTGCTTGTGCGCCAGCGTGCGATCGGCCGGCGCCGGCGGCGCTTGCACGCGGTGCTGGGCGATGGCAGAGGCGGCGCCAGCGCTCTGCGTGCTGCAGAGCACTTGATACGCCACTGGTGGCTGCTCCGTGGAGCGCCTCCTCAGGTTCCCGAGTCAGGTGCACCGCCTGCATGGGGCTGGAGAGGCCCCCCCGCTCCCCGGCACAGCGCTGCCATCCTATTGCTAGTAGGCTGCACTCATGCCGCGGGGGTTGCGCGCGCGCAGGAGCTGTGCGACGTGCTGGCGCAGTGCCTGATGACCAACCCGGCGGACCGCCCGTCCGCCAAGCACCTGCTGCGGCACCGCTTCTTCTCGCGCCGCGCCGCGCGCGACGCCGGCGGCCTCGTGTCCGCGCTGCTGCTGCGCCTGCCGCCGCAGCCGCCGCCGCAGGGCGCGGCGCCCGCCGGCGGCGCGCGCCTGGCGCGGGTGCGCGCGCGGCGCCGGCAACGGCCCCAGTGCTGCCTATGGGCGCACATGTATGCCGCAAATGCGATGGGTATGGGTTACCCAGCACAAGTGTACACCGCAGTGGCTCGCCATGCAGGGTAGCAGGCGGTGTGCCTGGCATGGCGTGCTTGGGCGCAAGGGAGGGGACCCAGAAACAGCCCTGCGCGCATCGCAGGGATTCGGGTTGGGCCTGGACGCCAGGCGCGGCAGCGGGGAGCTCGCGGCGCGGCACGGCGCGGAGGCGGGCTGGGCCAGCGAGGCCGACCTGGGCCGGCTGGCGGACAGCGGCGCGCGGGGCGCGTCCGCCACGGGCGCCGATGGCGGCTGGATGGGTGCGAGGCCCGCACCGCGGCCACCTCGTGGCAGCGCGCGCCTGTGCCTTTGCGGCACCAGGCTGTGCGGGCCGCTGCCCAGCTGCCCCCGCTGCATCCTGCATCATGCTGTCCCTCGGGTGCCCTGCGTCGCAGGTATGGCACTTTTACGCCACGGCCTCACGGCTGTCCGGCGGTGCGGCAGGCGGCAACAGCAAGTCGCTGCGCGGCCATGACCCCTTGCCCCAGGGCCATTTTGATGGCACATACGCGTGCGTGCTCCTGCGGCGGCTGGTCCTGCGCGGCGAGGCGCCGCGCCCGGCGCCCGGGCGCGGCGCGCCCGGGCCCGCGGACGCCCCGGTCGACCCGCGCGTCGCATCATTTATTGCCGCGCATGAGGGGGGCGCGCGGGAGGCCATCGCGCCGGGCGGGCGCCCGGGCGAACAGGCGGGGGGAGCGAGTGGGGGCGTCGGAGAGGGCGCGGTCGCCATGGCCTTCGAAAGGTTCGGAAGGTCTCTTGGTGCCGTCGCAGCCCGCTCCGACCCGCCTGGAGAAGCGGCCCCGGCTTCGACGGGCGCGGCGGCTGTGCAGGCCGTGCAGAGCCGCTCAGACGAGGCGGGCGTGGGCGCCGCGGCGGGCGGGCCCGAGGCGGGCGGGGCTGCGACGGCGGGCGGCCGCGCGTGGCCGCCTGCAGGCCCCGCTGCAGACCCGGCTGCCTGGTCGGCGCCCGCCGCGGAGGCCGCGTCCGCGGGCGCGCTCGGGGCGGAGCCTGCAGGGAGCGGCGGCCCGTTGCCGCAGGCCTCCTTGGACCGGCCGGCCGCACGCGGCGCCGGC
>JAABUQ010005613.1_pt1 | contig 19759 bp, 15 predicted proteins | sample 5560001 | NCBI WGS metagenome assembly JAABUQ01 (sample SAMN10711888, study PRJNA513371) | rock metagenome | isolation source: Antarctica rocks | place: Antarctica: Victoria Land, Finger Mt nord | collected 2015-12-18
TAGTTCACATTTTGCGGAAAACACACATTTTCCTATACAGGCTTGAAACGGGCCTATTTTCGCCTTCCTGCACTCGACTTAAAAACTGCTCCCATGCGCCCTTGACAGTTAACGATATATCGTATATACTCCGAGTGATGATAACGATATATCGCATTGTATGACAGAGGTAAAAATGAAAGGGGAAAACAAACATGGAACAACGTATTACCATTATCGGTGCTGGTCTTGGTGGCCTCACCCTTGCCAGCGTACTGCATAGGCACGGTATTGACGCCACGCTGTACGAACTTGAGGCATCGCCTACTATCCGTCCTCAGGGGAGCATCCTGGACATGCACGAAGAGTCAGGTCAGCTTGCTTTACGCAAGGCTGGACTTTTTGAATCATTTCGCAAGATGGTTATCCCATCAGGCGACGAGATGCGTATTCTTGACAAGGCCGGGACCGTTCGCTGGGAAGAGAGTGGTGACGGTACTCGACCAGAGGTTGATCGCGGGACACTGCGCGAGATATTGCTCCAATCACTGCCAGCCAACTGCATTCATTGGGGAAGCAAAGTGACTCATGTCGTCAAACTGGAAGGGGGAAGACATGAGGTAAGACTGGCGAGTGGAGAAACGTTCACAACGGCGTTATTGATTGGCGCGGATGGTGCCTGGTCAAAAGTCAGGCCGTTGCTTTCAGACGCGCAACCAATCTACTTAGGTGTCTCATTCGTTGAAACGCATCTCCTCGACGCAGATGTGCGTCATCCTGAAAGTGTTGCCCTGGTCGGGAGCGGCTCGATGTTTGCGCTGTCCGACGAAAAGGGGTTGATTACGCACCGCGACGGCGATGGACGAATCACCGTCTATATTGCGCTCAAGACCCCTGAGCAGTGGGTGACTTCCAGTGGGATCGACTTTCGAGATACTGAGGCAGCCAAGCTACAACTGCTCAACCACTTTGCTGGCTGGAATGACCAGTTACGTACACTCATTGCTGAGAGTGATACAGAGCTTATTCTTCGCTCCATCTACACGCTACCAGTTGGTCACCGCTGGGAACGCACCCCTGGGGTAACGTTGCTTGGCGATGCTGCTCACTTGATGTCCCCATTCGCTGGCGAGGGGGCCAATCTCGCGATGCTCGATGGCGCGGAGTTAGCAGAAGCCATTCTTGCTCACCCAGACGACATGGAAATAGCTCTCGCATCCTATGAAGAAGCATCATTTCCTCGGAGTGAAGCCGCCGCCACTGAAGCCAATAGCAATATCGTTAGCAGCTTCCGCGCCGATGCACCTCAAGGCATGCTTGATCAGATGGCTCGTTATACCCATCAGGAAGGGTAAGCAACGAGTCGTACCCACGTTGGTACTGCTGAAATGCTCTATTGCATAGGCAACATCCTGCGTTCCGAGTACGGCTCGTTAGCAAGAATCTCTCTATACAAAAGTCAGAATGACAAGCCTGATGGCGAACTAAAAATTTTATTCTACATTCTTATGCAAAGTTGCGACACGCACCGCATCATATGCTTTTTCAAGCACCTTCGCAGCATTCTTGCCCTCAGCTACAAAAGGAGCATCTCCCAATCTTCTGAGAATGGCGTTCTCAACATCAGGTAAACCTGGATGCACCGCAAAAGTTTCCAACGCCTCTCCCGCTACCCAAAACGTGCTTAGCTGGTCTTCAAGGCGTACCGTCGCCTCCTCTTGCTGAACTTCTTCATGCTTCCCACGCTTATCAGCATTAATGTTCTCACTCTTGTTTTTCGGCTCAAGCTTCTCGACACGCTTCTCTCGCAATGCCGCAATAATCGCATCTTTATCGCGTCCACGCAACTTAAACAGCAAGAAGGGGTCTTCGTCGAAGCGTTCAGCCAGGATATAATACACGGCGGCAATATGTTTGCACGGATTCGCCCAGTCGGGACAGTTACAACTTGTTTGTAAGTCTTCCTCCGTCTCTGGAAAAAGCGACAGGTTGACGCTATCAAAGGCTTCCTCGATGTTTTTCGGCATCTCACCCGCCAGCAACTTCGCGGCAAAGAGAGCTTGTGACGCCATCGCGGTTGTTACCTCTTGCCAATCGCGTTTAGACAATGGTTGCAATTGTATTTTGATAGCATACGGCTTTTGCATTGACCCCTGCACCTTCGCCTTGACCAGCCCCGACTCAATCTCGATTGACAGGACCTGCCCCTGACGCGCATAGGAACGACCTCGTGTGAGACGTGTTCCCATACCAAGCGACTCTAGTGCCTTGACCCAACGTTTAGACCACCACGTTTCACCAATTGCTCCGCGCTCACTTTTCGCCTTGATACCGCCCTCAACCTTACGCGGCTTGTTCTCAGAGTAATAATCCCATTCAAAATCATCATACCCACTCCGCCATCGTCTACCCATACTATCATTCTCCTACTGCCTCGCGGCTCAACGCGAACAACTCTTTTAGCTGTGAGGTTGACATCTCGGTAAGCCAGTTTTCGCCATTGCCGATAATGCTTTCGGCAAGCTCTTTTTTCTGCTCGATCATCTGGTCAATACGCTCTTCCAACGTGCCGACACACACAAACTTGTGGACCTGCACATTCTTCTTTTGCCCAATACGAAACGCTCTATCCGTCGCCTGATTTTCTACCGCCGGATTCCACCAGCGATCAAAGTGGAAAACGTGATTTGCTGCCGTCAAGTTCAAGCCAACACCGCCAGCTTTGAGCGACAAAATGAACAAAGGTGAACCACGTCTCTCTTCCTGGAAACGCTGTATCATCACGTCTCGCGGCCCAATCGTTCTTGCAAGGTTGTACGTAACAACCTACCCATCTCGGCGAATTGCGTGAAGATCAACGCCTTATCGCCAGCCGCGAGAACCTCCTCCAACATCTCTTCAAGTCGATTGAGTTTACCTGAACGATACTCCAACCTGCTACCATCACCCACAAATTGCGCTGGATGGTTGCATACTTGCTTCAGTTTCATAAGTGTCGCAAGCACCAGTCCACGCCGCTCAATCCCATCTGCCGCCTCGATCTTTTCCATCATCTCTTTCACCACAGCCTCATACAGTGATGCCTGCTCTTGTGTCAAATTACAAAAAACCTTCATCTCCATCTTATCCGGCAAATCTTGAATAATATCTTTATCCGTCTTCAAACGCCGCAAGATAAATGGTTGTGTCAGGCGTTTCAATGCATCCGCCTTCTCCGCATTGTGATAGCGTTCGATAGGCAACGCGAAATTCTTATGAAATTCTGTACCAGACCCTAGATAGCCAGGATTCAGAAACTCCATAATCGACCACAGTTCAGAAAGTCGGTTCTCAACCGGTGTTCCTGTCAACGCGATTTTATAGTTCGCGTCCAGCTTCTTAATCGCCTGCGTCTGTTTAGCCGACTCATTTTTAATATTCTGTGCTTCATCTATCACCACCTGTTCCCACGTAATCGGTGCAAGATGCTCTTTGTCGCGCAACGCAAGTGAATACGTCGTAATCACCACATCGTGCTTCTTGACCTCATCGACAAACGCCTGACCCGTCAGCCGCTCCATCCCATGATGCACCATTACTCTCAAAGAGGGAGCAAACCTCTGTAGTTCACGTTGCCAGTTGCCCACAATCGACATTGGACAAATCACAAGTGTAGCATTTTGTTCAATACTTCCATTTCTATTTGCACGGTCATAGAGGAGCAATGCAATAAGCTCGGCGGTCTTGCCAAGGCCCATATCGTCCGCTAAACATGCCCCTAAGCCAAATCGTTTAAGAAATGCCAACCATGAAACACCTTTAAGTTGATAGGGACGAAGCGCACCATGAAACGTATTTGGTATATTGATAGTTGACCAAGCAACATTCTGTGTCAATCCATCGAGCAGGTCATTAATCCAACCTTCACCCTCAACCTCCGCAACTTGTAACCCTGTCTCAGACACACCTTGACCGAGACCAAGCCCCAACGCCTCGCCCAACTTCATCTCACCGCGTTTCCGTTTCTTTTGGAAGAAGCTAATCGCCGCCTCGATCTCTTCTGGGCGCAGCTCTACCCATTGCCCACGTATCTGCATAAGCGGGGTCTTCAAGTCCACAAGACGTTTAAACTCTTCATCCGTAAGCTCTGAGTCCCCAACGGCAGCATTCCAATCATACGAGACAATACTATCCAACCCCACGAGTCCTAACGAAACACCTGAGTTTGACTTGGGCTTGAGCTTCAATTTCACCTTCAGACGTGCCGAACTCTTTGACCACCACGGTGGCACAAGGACTCCAAAACCACTCTGCTCTAAAAGTGGTGCCGACTGGCGCAAAAATGCATATGCCTCTTCCGTGCTCAACGCTAATTCGTGTGGATGTGCCGTTTTCAGGCTCTCCTCAAGAATGGGAAAGAGGCGAGATGCCTTACCGAGATCAGTCAATAGGCGTTCTTGTGGATTCTCGAATTTATGATTGAGAAAGGTTAATGTATCAGAACGTTCCTGCCACACATCGTCGGCTGGCACAAGCAAGCTTCGATCATCGTTCGCTTGCAAATGGAAACTAATATGCCACGCCTCCTGCTCGGTTTCAGGTGTATCTAGGCGAAAGCAGGTACGGAATGGCGCGTTTTCAGTAACAGGCTGTAGTGTCTCAAGCCATGAGGCAAGAGATTTCGCGAAATGTTGTAATTCTTCCGTTGACGCGGTAAGTGTCGAGTTCTCAGAAGACAACGCACGCAACCACTGCTCTGGCAACGTTGCCGCTTTCCGACTAGATCGATTTGAAACAAGGACGTTCGCGGGCAAGCTCTCACGCACAAACGCATCGACGCCCTGGTCAAGAAACTTTTGTACGACCTCGCGTAGCAATGACACCTTCTTTTCACCTGGAGGCATGAAGGACCAGCACAAAGGCGGCATGGCTTGTATCAATACCCGCAAACGTTCGGTATCTTCCTGGGAGAGAACCACCTTCCACACAGCCTGATATAGCGTTGTTCTTCCCTGCTTTGTCTCTTGCAGTGAGGGAATAAATGCTTGCTTCGTAAGTAACTCAAACGCAAACGCCGCTACCGTCATCCAAAAACGTGAGGCACCCCCATACGCGATACCATATGGTGGATTTTCAGGAAGCGCAAGGAGCATATCAAGGGCAAGCCCCGCCGGAAAGGTCAGCGTCTCAACATCCCACCATTTCAAGCTTATTGTACCTTCGCGTGACTCCTCCACAAGCAATTCGGGTGAATATGCAGGTGATTTTGGTGTCGAAGGCAAGCGCAGCGATAGGCTGCCTGTATTCGCTCTTTTCAGTAGAGGTGTACTGACAACCTCTCCTAGTGCTTCTTTCAAAGCGGCATGAGACAGCGCAAAGGGATGCTTTCGTGTTGCTACCTTCTCTGCCTGCTCCTGCTTGGAAGTTGATGGTATGTTTGTCTCATCAGACGACTCAGCCCACACGTGCAGGATACCTGACATAAGGCTATCACAAATGGCATGTAGTACTATCAACGTTTTTCATCTATTAATTATACGTAGGGACCGATGTATCGCGTCCTTGCTGATAATGACCCCGACAAGGACGCGATACGTCGGTCCCTACAGGGCTTCTTAATCTATAAAATTTTGTTATTGGGGTAACTCGGCAACCGAAGATTTGACCTCGATATAGCGTGCAAGTATAAAAATCAGGTCGGAGAGGCGATTGAGATAGCGTACAACCTCGACATTCGCAATAACCCCATCGTGCAGCAATTTGACCGCCATACGCTCTGCCCTACGGATAATTGTACGCGCGAGGTCAAGCGCGGCTCCGTCTAGTGAGTCGCCAGGAATAATAAACTTATTAGGGATATCCACTTCCTGCTTGAGTTGTTCCTCGATCTGCTCAAGATGCTGCACATGCTCAATCGTCATACGCAAGCCCATCTTCTTATAATTTTCTGGCGTCGTTGCCAACTCACCCATCAACAAATAAAGTTCTTGCTGCACCCGATAAATGATATCCTTGACCTTCTGATCTTGTGCCATCGCACGAGCCAAACCTAGCGCGGATGTGGCTTCATCAACCGTTCCAAATGTATCAGGTCGTGGGTCATACTTCGCGACACGTTCCGCCCCCAACAATCCTGTATATCCTGTATCGCCCTCGCCTGTTGTCACCTTCGCCATACTATTCCTCTTCTGTTTAAGGGTACTGCATTAAATATTTATATGCTCGGCTCATACGCCGCCAGTCCATTTCACGCCCGCGCACAGGCCGCTCTTCATCTATCTGTTCCAATGCACCCGTCGCCAGGAAACGCCGACGTAAATTCGATAGATCAATTTGCTCGTCAGGTGGGAAAAACGCGCGATAGAGCAGCGTCGCTTCAGCCAGTGTTAGTATACCATTCCCTGTCACAGGCTCTTTAGATACTTCCATCCGATGCATCTCTTTTCCCTCGTCAGTGTTCTGCTGTTGTTGTATATCTACATCGTTCTCTGCTACTTGCATTGTTTGCATATCAGCAAGGAAGCGTAGCACAATCTCTGGATTGCGCTGTATTTGTGAACGCAAAGTATGAAGCGCGGTCTGCAAACCAGGAAACACGTCGGGATCGATCATACGTCGTCCTAACTCAATTTCCGCGACTGGCACCCATTCAACACGTAAGCTCGGTATTGCGTGTTGTCGCAGATTAGGACGTAACACATCATAGTTTGCCCGCAACAAAATACTATGAATAAGCGAGACTGCCGCTCCCTGTTCCGTGCTTCCCCATACACATACCTGCTGCTCTTGCCAGCCAGCTTTTAACTGCACAAGTGAAGCGTACTTAGGCCAAAGTAATAATGCATCAAGTGTGCGATCAACCGCGTCCGTCACCGTCTCCGTACCAAGTACCAGACGCATCGGTGGCCCCCACGGTCCCTCACGCAACAATACATACAGGGACCAATCGCGAATCGCGAATGTAGCAACATTGGCCGTAACAATCAAGCGTTTAGGAGCCGTATCAAGAGTGGAAGGTGGTGAAGTTGGATGTGAGAAAGGTGTACTCATAAACTTGCACGGCTCCGTTGACTACATAGCTAGATGGTCACAATACTATTGATTGTACTCATTTTCACGAAATGGTGCAAGTGGGCGTGACAAGCGCAAGATTATCCCAAAAATACACACAGGCACTTTGTGAAAGGTACCTGCCGATTTTCTATATGAATAAACACGTTTGGGAAGTGCTCTAGCGTCCGAATACGAGATGGAGACCGAGAGCAAAACCAGAGGTGAGAAGTAATGCAACAATTTGAAGGACGCGATATCGTGCGATAGTAGCACGTTCATCAATAGTAATAGCCTTTGCACCGCTTGAGCGACGCTGAGTGGATCGTTGATCTTGCATGATTGTGTCCCCTTATTTAAGAACAGGTGGGAAAGTAACATTCTTGTAGTTACCCTTACCATTATATACGATATACAACACTTTTTGGTTGCGAATCCATCCCAATTTCCGCGTTTGCAAAAAAGTCGTATAAGCTAAAACAAATATGAGCTAAAACAAAAAAGTATGTGAGAAGTTGTACATAAGTTACGTAGTCTGTGTATACGTCGTATACACGTCAGCTCAACTTCGTTGTGAACAAGAAGTTATCTGGTTGGCGTTTATTCTCCGTGTTTGACACAAAGAAGAAAGCTGCCCCTGGCACCCCTGATGGTTTCCTTTATGCTGAGGAAGCATTGCTTTCTAAGTAGTTCTTATTTTCGAGGAGGACATGATGTTCAAAAGGCCCAAACCACGATTTCTCGCAATGACCTTTTCCCTCCTATCGGTACTGATTTTGCTGCTCAGTGCCTGTGGTGCAACGGGAACACCAACATCTTCATCAAGCAACAACGGTAAACCTGTGAAGGGCGGCACCTGGGTCGATGACATTCCATCTGGACCTGGGTCATTGCTTCCCAATGGCTCGGATACAACGTATTCGGTTGCTCTTGACCAAGTTCTTTACGCCCCACTCTTCTATGGTGATGATCTCGGTCACATTCACGCTGGTATAGCACAGGACATCCCTACTGTAGCAAATGGTGGAGCCAGTGCTGACTTGAAGACTTGGACGTTCAAATTGCGTCCCAATCTCAAATGGTCTGATGGTCAACCTCTGAATGCAGATGACCTCGAATTTACTTTTAAGCTTTACAACAACCCTAAGTTTGGCGCAAAGTTTACGACAGGCTTCCAAGACATCACCTCAATGGATGTCTCGTCCGACAAACTTTCGCTCACGATGCACCTCGACAAGCCTATTGGACCATTCGTTCCGCTTTTTGTTGATGCCAATCCCGGTGCTCCACTGCCCAAACACGTATTCCAGAATACAGCACCTGAGCAAATCCTCAAAACTCCTGACAACCAGCTTCCAAGCGTCGTGAATGGCCCCTTCATCGTCAAAAAAGACGGGACCACGCCGCAGCAACAGTATACATTTGTACGCAATCCAAACTACTACATGGCCTCAGAGGGCCTACCCTACCTTGACCAGATCGTGTTCCGTGTCGTAGATGATCCTAATACCATTTTGAAAGATGCTCAGGCGGGTCAGATCAACTCAAGTTGGTTCATTGATGTCAGTAAGGTTGACGCATACAAATCTGCTAGCAATTATACTGTGACATCGGACAAGGTTTCCGCGGGCTATGAGGCTCTTTGGATGAACCAGAACAATCCTGCGCTCAAGGATGTCAATGTTCGCAAGGCAATCGCTATGGCGATTGATCAACAGAAGTTAATCACCACGGCCCGTGCTGGCTTAGCCAAACCCCTCTGCACCGACCACCCAGCCTCGTTGGTTCCTGGCTATCAAGCGGATGCGCCATGTCCCAAATATGACATAGCAGCCGCGAATACCGTGCTCGATCAAGCTGGATGGGTCAAAGGCAGTGATGGTGTTCGCGCCAAGAACGGTCTACGACTGGACTTCAAGTACACAACCACTCTTCTTGGGTGGCGTAAGACCGATCAGCTCATTGTACACGACGAATTGCAGCAAATCGGTATTAAGACAACTCTCGTAAACACTCCTGGTAGCACATTCTTTGGCTCAGTTCTCCCGCAAGGAAAACCCGGCACATATGATATCGCTGAGTATGAGCAAACGTATACATACGATGCCGATGATTCAAGCACGTTGAGTAAAGCTGGTATTCCCTCGGCGGCCAATAGCTTTGGTGGGCAGAATTATGCCTTCTGGTCCAATCCGCAAGCTGAAACTCTGTTTAACAAAGAACTGAGCACAAATGATCCAGTAGTTCGCCAGGATGCCTTTAACCAACTGCACCAGATTTACCTGACCGAGTACCCGTTTATTACAGAGTACGCACCAATTAATGCCTCTGTCGTCAAAAATGGGACGCACAATTACGCTCCCGGCCCAATGGGTGCGCAAGAGACAGTAAATGTATGGAACTGGTGGTGTGATGGCGGAAAGTGTTAATGTAAAGTAGCATGACAAGGGCAAGCCTCTTGTTTCACAGGAGGTTTTTAAGGAGCCTTGTTGACATGACAGGGGCAAGCCTCTTGTTTCACAGGAGGTTTTTAAGGAGCCTCGTTGACATGACAGGGGATGCCATACCGAATTTTGTGTAACGGTGAATTCCAGAAAAGCCTCGAAGCTAGGACTGGTGTGGTTTTAACGCTTTCTCGCTTTACGCCATTACACAAAACTCGGTATGGTGTCTGACAGGGGCAGAGCTTTGTCACTACTATACACCGCGTATGCCGCTCCTACGTCTATAGTAGTGACAAAGCTCTGCCCCTGTCATGCTCCTACTCGATTTTTGAAAAACCTCTTTGCTTCATGAAGAAACGTTGACAGCAGGCGGAAATGTGATACACTGTGCTCAACTTTTCCTTATCCTCAGCTTTGCATCTTGGAGGCAGTCATGGGACGTTACATCATCAGGAGATTGTTACAAGCAATCCCACTCCTGATATTGGTCTCTATCTTTATGTTCACGCTAATCCATTTACTACCGGGTGGACCAGATAGGCTCTTATTTAATCCTCGTTTAAGTGCGGCAGGACGTGCAGCCCTACGAGCTAATTTTGGCCTGGATGATCCTTTACCACTTCAATATGTCAAATGGCTAGGACGTATTGTGGTGGGCGACTTCGGCACGTCCTTTACAACGAATCAACCTGTATCAGGCATCATCGCTCAGCGTTTCCCGCTTACGTTAGAATTATTTGCGTATAGTCTCTCTCTAGCACTAGTTATTGCTATTGTCCTGGGTATGATCTCAGCTGTACGCTATGGAACATTCACCGATTACATTGTGACAACGCTATCTTATTTTGGTATTTCTATGCCAATCTTCATCTTTGGTCTTCTGGCCCAGGACATCTTTAGTGTTCAACTTCATCTGCTTCCTACTTCAGGAACAGCAACGGCGGGTTTTACCTTTGATCCTTTCAACGGATTTCTGGACCATTTCCTACATCTTCTCTTGCCGATGTTGGTCCTCTCTATCACATTTATCGCCGGGTGGAGTCGCTATATGCGCTCTAGTATGATAGAGGTCATCAAGCAAGATTATATGCGTACAGCTCGTGCGAAGGGCGTAGCTCCCATAACTATACTTATACGCCACGCACTACGAAACGCGGTTATTCCGTTGATTACCATTGTGGCTATAGACTTTGGCGCGATAGCTGGTGGAGCGGCGATCACTGAAAGCATATTTGCATGGCCCGGTATGGGTTCCCTCTTTATTAGCTCTCTTGACTCTGACGACTACCCAGTATTGTTGGCGGTATTAGTGCTAGGGGCGATATTCGTTATCGTCTTCAATTTGATCGCTGATATCCTCTATGCCGTCATGGATCCACGTATTCGCTACGCATAAACACATTGTGGCCTGTCACCAAAGGAGACTGTACAATGGACACATCACAACAACTGATTGGCACAGAGGAAGAGTTTGAACCCTTCTTAGAGGTGACGCCCGCCTTGGTGCAAAAAAGGCGCGGTCAGGGTCGCATTATCTTCGACCGTTTTATGCGAAACCGCGCGGCTATCATAGGTAGCATAGTTTTGTTGGTGATTTTTATCTTTTGCTTCCTCGGTCCCGTGTTCTGGCGCATTGATCCTGATGCTATCAACATAGACAAGGTAGCGAGTGAGTTTTCCGCACCATCACTAGCGCACCCATTTGGTACTGATTGGGTTGGGCGCGATGAGTTCGCTCGCGCGATTGCGGGAGGAAGAATTTCTCTCCTCGTAGGACTCGCCTCGATGTTAGGAGCAATTGTGCTCGGCGTCGGTATTGGCTCGTTCGCTGGCTATTATGGTGGCATCGTTGACAATTTACTGATGCGTGTAACGGATATCTTTCTGGCTGTCCCGCTTTACTTGCTGCTCTTTGTGCTCTCGGCATCTGTTGGCGATGGTAGTCCCAGAATCGTTATCATCTTGATCGCCGCCCTGACCTGGACATCCGCCGCACGCCTCGCGCGAGGAGAATTTCTTGCGTTGAAGGAACGTGAGTACGTGTTGGCCGCACGAACAATTGGAGCAGGGAACCTACGACTGATGTTTCGTCATATTCTGCCAAATGCAGTTGGACCAATCACAGTGAACGCGACGTTGTTGGTTGGTACTAATATTATTCTTGAGTCGATCATGAGTTTCTTCGGCTTTGGTATCCGAGCACCTACGGCAAGCTGGGGCAACATGGTAGCTGATGGTCAGGGCTACTTCGATAAAGCACCCTGGCTTGTGTTCGCACCCGCGATCCTCATCTTCGTTACAGTACTCAGCTTTAATCTAGTGGGTGATGGTCTGCGTGACGCACTCGATCCCAACATGACTGAGCGTTAATTGTAGAACATCAAAAAGGAGCAACGACTTTGGGAGAGTATCTGTTAGACGTACAGGACCTCAAAACCTACTTCAAAACGAAGGCAGGTCGAGTGCGTGCTGTGGATGGCGTGAGTTTCGCGATCAAGCCGGGGGAGAAGGGTGCAATTGTGGGAGAGAGCGGATGTGGAAAAAGTGTTACGGCTCTCTCTATCATGCGTCTCGTAGCTCAGCCGCCAGGAGAGTATGCTGGTGGCTCTATGCTCTTTGAGGATAAGGATCTCCTGGATTTGCCAGAGAGTGCTATGCGCAAAGTGCGTGGTGGCAAGATTGGTATGATTTTTCAGGACCCAATGACCTGTCTCAATCCCACAATGACTGTTGGGAAACAGATCATGGAAGGTCTGCGGATTCATCTGAAACTCAGCGAAGGTGAAGCACACAAACGCGCTATATACCTACTGGAACAGGTAGGTATTCCAGCAGCGGCGGAACGTGCCAATTCGTTTCCTCATCAATTTAGTGGAGGTATGCGTCAGCGCGTCATGATCGCTATGGCCCTGGGATGTAACCCCAAGTTGTTGATTGCTGATGAACCGACTACAGCCCTGGACGTGACAGTGCAAGCGCAGATTCTGGAGCTAATCAATGCAATATGCAATGAGTTTGGCACATCTTTGATTTTGATTACACATGATCTAGGTGTCGTTGCGGGTATGGCTGATCGCGTCATTGTAATGTATGCTGGCAAAGTGGTTGAGGAGGGACCTACTGAAGAGTTGTTCGCCAATCCTCGGCATCCTTACACACTTGGCCTCTTAGCCTCCATACCTCGCCTGGATGAGAAGCGGCAGAACGAATTAAAGACGATTGAAGGCTCACCACCCGATTTGTTACAGCCACCTTCAGGATGTCCTTTTATGCCACGCTGTTTCTATGCTCGCAGTATCTGTCGTACTATGCCTCCACTTGACCCATTGCCGGGGAATACTGCTCACCACAAAGCCTGTTGGCCTAATATTACCGATCCAAAGGAACAGGTATATGCGGAACGAAGACGATTGGCAAGAGTCGAGGCGCAAAAAGCTACAACCGTTGAAGCAGCAAAGGTGTTGTAAGGAGCAAAAAGATGGTGGACACGCTGGTAAAGAGCAAAACGTTGATCGATGTGCGCGATCTCAAGATGCACTTTCCATTAACACAGGGCATTATTCTACAACGCACGGTTGGCTATGTACGAGCGGTTGACGGCATCAGTTTCAGTATTGAACGTGGACAAACGCTTGGCCTTGTAGGAGAGAGCGGATCAGGCAAGACGACTATTGGGCGTACCATTATACGCCTATACAAACCAACGTCAGGACAAATTCTTTTTGAAAATGAAGACCTGGCAACAATGCATGGAGAACCCTTACGACAGGTACGACGACAAGTGCAGATGGTGTTCCAGGACCCCTATGCCTCGCTCAATCCTCGTTTTACCATTGGCGCATTGATTGCTGAACCAATGCAGATCTATAAAACGGGTTCGGCTCAAGAACTGCGTGACAGGACAGTAGAGTTACTGCGCGTTGTGGGTCTACGCCCTGAGTACATTGATCGTTATCCCCATGAGTTTAGCGGTGGTCAGCGTCAGCGTATCGCGGTCGCTCGTGCCCTTTCAATCAATCCTGAGTTTGTGATTGCTGATGAGCCTGTATCAGCCTTAGATGTTTCGGTGCGTGCGCAAGTATTAAATCTGTTGCAACGCCTGCAACAGCAGTTCAACCTGACCTACCTGTTTGTGTCACACGATCTCAGCGTTGTGCGTCACGTCGCTGACCGTATCGCGGTAATGTACCTCGGCAAAATCGTGGAGCTTTCTGACCGCGACGAACTCTATACATCTCCGAAACATCCCTATACAAAAGCTTTGCTCTCGGCAATCCCCATTCCCGACCCCAAACTAGAGAAGAAACGGCAACGCATTATTCTCTCTGGTGATCTACCCAGCCCAATCAACATTCCCTCTGGCTGCCGCTTCCACACGCGTTGCCCAATGGCGCAGCAAATTTGCCGCGAAATTGAGCCAGCTTTCGAGTTGAAAGAAGGACGAGAACATTACGCTGCCTGCCACTTCGCCGAGGAGGTAACTCCTCCTGTCGCTTAAATAATGTAGTAGGGATAACATTGTCGTCACTCTATAGGGGTCTCATCCTCTTCAAGCAATACAGCATGTCTCTGCTCAATTCGAGCGATAGACACAAATGAAAAGAGAATTTCGTGGCTCAAGTCAACACTAAAGAGGCACTCGATCAAACACGCGCTAAACTTATTCAGATATTTCGTTATGTGCAAGCATTTAATCATCTCCAAAATCCAGTGCAACAAGATATTGAAGCACAAGCATGGATGATGTGGTTCCACGATTTCCCTAATCACCCATGTGTTCGTGTCGGCGCAAAGCAAGAGGATAATAACTCTACCACGCATCAAACAGGCAAAGCGACAAAAGATACGACAGGAACAGACGAGAGTTTTATTCTAAAAGTGCGCCGCCCTAAGCTGACAGAACCACCAGAGCCACCAAAAGAGATTGCACCATTCTTACAGAGCGGCTGGCAGCATGTTGACAACAAAGTAGCCCTTGAACCATCTACAAGCGCAAGTTTTGCTAGTGATCCCAGGCGAAAAAGATTGCTAGATGAGTGGTTTTTGCGTCGAGACGCATGGGTAAAAACAGAACGTCCCAATATCCGTGTATTGGATATGTACAATCGTCTCTACACACTAAGTGCTCAACTCACGCGTGAGGCAGAACATATAGAACTCGTACTAGGTGATGGTGTTCTTTCATGGTATCCTACTCTTACCAGTGGTGTTCATCATCCTGTATTACTGCTTCGTCTACAACTACAGTTCAATCCACAGATTCCTGAATTTACAATAACCGAAACTGAACATCCTACAGAGTTATACACGGCCTTATTTCAAACACTTCCCGAAATTAACGCAACTGATATAGGCCGGAGCCGTCAAGACTTTGAGCAAGGTGGCTATCACCCCCTCGGTGGGAACGAAACTTCACAATTTTTACAAAGACTCGTTAATCAGCTTTCCTCACGAGGGCAGTTTGTAGAAAAAGCTATTGAGCAAAAAGATAAACGTATCCCACTGATAACGCGTGACCCAGTACTCTTTTTGCGAAATCGCACACTTGGCTTTAGTACAGCAATAGAATCTATCCTTGAAACGTTGCCAACAAGTTCCTATTTACCACAATCGATTACAAGCCTTGTTACAAACGATACTGATATGCATCAGCAGCAAATGAGCAACTCGGTCAGTTCACAGTATTCGCCCAACGGCGAGGATGAAGATGTACTGTTGAGCAAGCCAGCCAATGCGGAGCAGTTAGAGATTGCACGACGACTGGAAAAGCATGGAGCGGTTGTGGTACAAGGTCCTCCAGGAACAGGAAAAACTCACACTATCGCAAATCTTCTTGGGCATTTCCTGGCACAGGGCAAAAGTGTCCTTGTCACCAGCCATACTTCCAAAGCATTGAAAGTACTCCGCGAAAAGGTGGTAAAACCTCTACAGCCATTGTGTGTAAGCATCTTAGAAGACGATAGCAGAAAGCAAATGGAGAGTGCCATTGACGCAATTACCGAACGACTCTCCTATGCAAATGGTGGGCAACTTGAACGAGACGCTACGTTATTAACAAAACAGCGTCTCGACGTGATAAACGAATTACAACACACTCGTGAGCAACTTAAACATGCTCGTAATAGCGAATATCAATCCATCGTTATTGCCGGGCAACACTACACACCCTCTGATGCCGCTCGTTATGTTACCAGTCACCGTCAAGCATTAGGCTGGATACCGACGCCGATAGTACCAGGAACACCTCTTCCCCTATCGTTGGAAGAACTTATACATCTTTATAAGACGAATAGGACAGTTTCACTTAAAGACGAAAGAGAAATGGCACTCGGTCTTCCAGGTGCTCATACACTACTAATGCCCGCAGTCTTTACACAACTTGTAGCAGAACGCAACCGATTACTAAAAGAGAACCTGGCATATCGGCGCGACCTCTGGACACAACAAGCGAACAGGACCTCACCAGAAAAGTTTGTAGAACTACAAGCACATCTTACAAAAGCGGCTGAACCACTACGCGACACCACACGCTGGCGTCTAACAGCACTTATGGCAGGTCGAGAGGGCGGCTTACGTCGTCAAGTATGGGACGAACTCATCACAAAAATTGAGCGTGTACATGCCTTAGCACTTCTAAACTACGCTTCACAACTCGAATATAACCCTATCATCGCTGATGCGTACAAACAAAACCAGCTTGACAAACTCCTCAAAATAGCGGATGAACTTATCAATCACTTTGAGCACAGTGGAAAAATCAATGCCATCACGCTTTTCATGCATAAAGACTGGAAAACGTTCATTGAAAAAACGCAGGTAAAAGGTCGAGCACCAGAGACACTCGCACATTTTAAAGCACTGCGAACACTCCTCCAACTCATTTCAGCACGAGAGGATTTAGTGGACCGTTGGCAAAGACAGATGACGGTGCTAGGTGGACCTGACGCTACAGTACTTGGTCCAGAACCTGAACGCCTCTGTCAACAGTTTATCTACCCCCTTCGTCAGTGCCTGGATTGGTACAACACAGCATGGACACCCTTAGAGCGTGAACTGATGCAGCATGGACTCCTATGGGCAAAACTTCTAGCCGAAATGCCTGTCAATATGACAGAACATGGCGACCTTTTACGCCTCCTCGACGCCGTACAGATACAATTATCGCCCGTACTTAGTGCCGAGACTCATCGCCGTGTATACGAAGTAAACGAAGCAAAGCTGACCGAACTTCACGCTACTATGCACATGGTAACAGGTGATGCCGCGAAAAGCGAGGTAGTACAACGGTTGCGCCATGCCATCACTTCACATGCTGTTTCAGCATATCAGGAAGCATACGAGCGTTTCGTCGATTTGCAGGAACGCCATCAGGAACTACAGGACCGTTCTATGTATTTAGTCAAGTTGGAGAAAAGTGCGCCAGTATGGGCAACGGCGATTCGACGCCGCGAAGGGATTCACGGCAACCCAGAACTACCAGAGAAACCAGAAGCGGCCTGGCTCTGGTGCCAACTTTCAGATGAGCTAGAGCGGCGTGCAGATGTTTCCTTGGAGAAACTACAAGACCGTATTATGCATCTGAGCACGACACTTCGTACCATTACCGCGGAGTTGGTCGAAAAAAAGGCTTGGGTCAGTCAGATACAGCGCACAACGGGAGAACAACGTCGCGCCCTTCAAGGATGGAAGGAAATTACCCGCAAGATTGGCAAGGGTACAGGCAAAAGGGCCGCTCAGTTACGCACGGAAGCACAAAAACTTATGCCTCTTTGTCAAACTGCTGTGCCTGTCTGGATTATGCCGCTAAATCGCGTTGTGCAGAATTTTGACCCGCGTCATAATCACTTTGATGTTGTGATTATCGACGAAGCGAGCCAGGCAGATATCAAAGCATTAACCGCACTCTACATGGGGCAACAAGTAGTCGTTGTAGGCGATCATGAGCAAGTCACACCATTAGCCGTTGGACAACGTGTTGACGATATTGAACGACTCATCGACGAGCACCTACAAGGCATCCCACTAGCAAAAATGTTTGACGGGAAGCTTTCTATCTACACACTCGCACAAACTGCTTATGGTGTCCCTGTTTGCTTACAAGAGCATTTTCGCTGTGTTTCACCCATCATTCAATTTAGCAATAACCTGTCTTATCAAGGTAAAATCAAGCCATTGCGTGATGACAGCGAGGTCAAGCGTCTTCCAGCAACCGTTGCATATCGTGTAAAAGCTTCTGAAGTCAAAAGCTCTCGTAATGAGGAAGAGGCGCAAACCATTACGTCACTTCTCATTGCAATGACAGAGCAACCAGAGTATCAAGATGCAAGCTTTGGTGTCATCTCAATGGCAAAAGAGGAACAAGCACTGTATATTGATACGCTACTCCGCAGACACCTTACAGAAACAGAATACGCAAGGCGCGAGATATTGTGTGGCAGCCCTGCGCAATTTCAAGGAGATGAGCGCGACGTTATCCTTCTCTCTATGGTCGATACACCAGAAGGCAATGGTCCCCTCTCTCTTCGTAGTGAAGATGGCAATGACTACATGTATAAGAAGCGTTTCAATGTTGCCGCGAGCCGTGCCCGTGACCAGATGTGGGTAATACATTCCTTAGACCCAGATATACATCTGAAAGATGGCGACATTCGCAAACGTCTTATCCTCCATGCCGAAAATCCGAAAGCGTTTGCCATAGAGCGCGATGAACAAGAAAAAAGGGTTGAATCTGAATTTGAGAAGCAAGTGCTCCGTAGATTAATGCAAGCGGGATACCGTGTCGTCCCTCAATGGCACGTTGGAGCGTATCGCATTGATCTTGTTATTGAAGGAGGTGGGAAGCGTCTTGCAGTCGAGTGTGACGGAGACCGCTGGCACCCAGTTGAGAAACTCGCGGAAGACATGGCTCGCCAAGCCATTTTAGAGCGTCTTGGCTGGCGATTTGAGCGTATCCGAGGTAGCCAGTTTTTCCGTAATCCAGATAAAGCACTAGAACCTGTCTTCACTCGTCTTCGTTCCCTCGAAATACCGCCCGAAGGGAACAAGACAACGATAAATCACACGAACCAGCATACGTTCCAATTGAAAGAAAAAATCATACGTCGAGCAACAGAGGTTCGTCAAAAGTGGGGACAACTACAAATAGTAAAAAGCTAGCTGTTGTCTGCTTTGTCTCGTTACTTTCAGCTATTGCCTAGCTTTTTCATTATTTGCATGGTATCCTTTGTTTTGGGCTACTCAGCCGCTTTCAAAGAGAAAGCTCATTTACAGTAGACATACGCATAGAGAAGGGGCATATTTATGAAACCAGGTCGTCGTTCTCTTTTAGGTGCCGCGAGTGCAACAGTATTAGGTTCTGCCACGATACTAAAAGGCATTTTGGCACATCCTGCCCAGGCTGCTACAACAACCTCAGAAGATAAGCATGGCCGCATCGTTAATACATGGATTGTCGATGTCACCTTTGAAACAGGTCAGTTCAAAGGCCAGACAAAACAGTCTGTGTACACATTTCACATTGATCTTTCCCTTGCGGTCATCCTCCCAGACAATCGCGCAACCACGCGACTAGGAAAATGGACATACGATTTTGCGAAAGATGTCTACAGAACAACAGCACGCGAAATCACATTTCAAGGCACTGAGTCAGGCTATATCACAGTACAGGAAACGATTACAGTTAAGAATGGCGTTCTCACTGGACAGGGGCAAGGCATCCTCTATGTTCCAGGACTGCCACCGTTCAACCCTAACAAATTCTCTCTTAAAGGGACACCTCTACAAATCATTCCGCTCTAAGGCAACATACATCTTCACCTGAATGCCGCAGGATGCCCCTGTTTTGTCAACATGGGGAGGAATGCGGCGTTCCTTTGGGGGCGTGATGGGTAGGGACTCCTTGCCCATAGAGGACAATTTACTCATCAAGTACGTTTTCCTTTACCTGTTGTTGAAGAGGTAGTATACTTGTTCTATGAAGACAACCATCAGCGCGAAGCTCAAACTGCATACCACCCCTGAGCAATTTCAGGCATTGCGGACCACGCAATTGGCCTATCGGGATGCGTTGAACTTTGTGTCTCGTTATGCCTTCGCGCATGGCAAGATGAGCAACAAAGTCGGCTTGCAAGATGGCACCTATGCAGACGTGCGTCAGCAGTTTCGCCTTCCCTCGCAAATGGCCTGTAGCGTTCCCCGACACGTCGGAGCGACCTACAAAGGCTTGTGGACCAAGGTCAAGCAGAATGCACAAGCTCGACGTGAAGGACGCACCAAGAAACGCTATAAGGGACTTGACCACGCTCCCA
>JAABUQ010005614.1_pt1 | contig 19759 bp, 11 predicted proteins | sample 5560001 | NCBI WGS metagenome assembly JAABUQ01 (sample SAMN10711888, study PRJNA513371) | rock metagenome | isolation source: Antarctica rocks | place: Antarctica: Victoria Land, Finger Mt nord | collected 2015-12-18
CGCTTGTACAGGTCGCGCGCTCCGTCGGGCTTCGCCTGCCAGAGCAGCACGTCGCCCGCGGCGATCACCGCCCGGCGGTAGGCGGCGCGGGTCTCGTCATCGAGCTTCACCCCCTTCATCGACTCCTCGACCTCGGCGACGACGGCCCCGGCCTTCTCCGGCTGGTTCGCCTCGATCCCCAGGAGCCGGATCAGCCTCGCCAGCACGTCCAGCCGCTCGGCAGGCGGCGTTTCCGCCGTGATCGACGCCCGATAGTTGGCGATCGCCTCGTCGATCCCTCCGCCTCCTGAGCGGAGGGCGCAATCGGCCATCAGCCGCCGCACGGTCGAGGCCGTTTTCGGATCGGAGTCGCCGAACCGCTTGACGAACTCCTGCCCCGCCTCCGCCGCCCCGGCGAAGTCGTCCCCCTCCGAGAGCAGGAACGCGAGCTCCGCGAGGTTGGCGGCGTCGAGCCTCGGGCGGTCGTAGGACTTCACCAGCTTGAGGTCGGCCGCGAGGTCCCCCTCGGGGAACTGGTCCGTCACATGCTCGATCTCGAAGACCTCCAGCGGCCACTTCGCCGGCGCGATTTCGGGCCCGCCCTTGGCGGTCAGCGTGACGCCGTACTTGCCGAGGGCCAGGTACACATGCTCAACCTCGGCCCCCTCGCCCACCTGGCCGTCGCCAAAATCCCAGGCGTAGGCCGTCCCCCGCGGAGGGGCGGGAGCGGAGGCGTGGAATCGGGCGCGGGTGTACTGGCCCCGGTGCCGCTCGACGGGCCAGATGGAGTCGATGATCTCGGGCTCAAACGACGCGAGCGGCCCCTCGGGGCCTTCCAGGGCCGTGACGACGGCAGTGTGGGGCGCGGTGTACACGGACTCGGGGATCTCGGAGAAGGGGCCCTCGTCCGCCGACGGCCGCCAGCCGAGGAAGGCCATCTGCTCCAGGGTCACTTCCTCCTGGTAGTACTCCACGTAATGCGGGCCCGCGGCCAGCTCGACCGCCGCGTGCTTCTCGCCCCGCAGCCCGCGCTCGACCGTGTGCCGGCCCGGCCAGTGGACCAGCGTCTTGCCGTCGAGGAACGAGAACGACGCCTCGTTCGACGCCGTGCAGAACTGGTACGTCCCCGCCTTGGGGACCTCGATCCACCCCCGGTAGAGGCTGATGTAGTTGTCGGATGGCCCGAACGGATTGTACCCGTCGGAAATCTTGCGCTGATAGCGTGCCCCGTATTTGTCGGAGGAGCCGTCGATGAGGGCCTTCAGCTCCTCGACGGTCTTGGGGTTCTCCCCTTTCGGCCGGGCGATCGTTTGGAGCACGAGGCCCTGCCTGGGGACCCATTCCCCCTTGGGCGGGCCCGCGCCGGGGCGGGAGTCGATCGCGATTTGCTCCGGCGCGCGCTCGGCCCGCGGGTTGCCGAAGTCGACGTAGTAGCGTCCCTTCGGGTCGGCGCAGCGGAAGGCGATCAGCGACGACCGCGCCGGGTCGTGGAAGACCAGGGCGAACGGCAACGGCTTGCCCGACTCGTCGCGGACGCGGTAATCGCTGCCGTCGGGCTTTCCGCGCCCCTGGCAGAGGATACGGACCGCCGCCGTGTCGAGGCCCGCGCCCGCGTTCGGAAGGGGTTTGGGGATCTGCACGACGGCACGCGCCTGCCAGCCGGCCTCAGGCTTGGTCGCGGCCGGGGCGAGCGCGGTCGCAAGCAACGCGGACCAGAAGATAGCTTGGATCAACGGGAAGACTCCCCTGGGCATGGAGATGCGCCGATCTCCCGGCGTCGCGCGGGGTCGGCGTATTTCCTCCGCCCTACCCTGTTATTCCTCGGCGGTGGAGAGGGCCTTGTAGTAGCTCTTGAGCAGCGTCTCGTAGCCGGCGGGGTATCCCTCGTCGGCGGCCTGGATCAGCTCGGAGCGGAGGGCGCCGGGGAGGTCGCGGGCGCGGCTCAACTGGGCGGCGGAGGAGCCTTCAAGCTCCAGGGGGATGGCCTTGAGCTTGCCCTGGGCCACCCGACGCTTGCGGGCGGCGTCGTCGTAGCGAAGGTCGCGGAGGTCGTTCTCGGCGGCCTTCATGAGGTCGATCCCCTCCTTGAGGCGGCGGCTGACGACGCCGGAGGTTTCCAGGGTCTTGGCGACCTGCTCGGCCTTGGCCCGCAGGCCGGCCTGCTTGTCGGAAAGGCGGCCCATGTCCTTGGCGAAATCCGGCGGGGTGCCGCCTTGCAGCCCCTTGCGGCCGGTGCCGGCGCGCTTGCCGCCGCCGGTGGCGCCATTGGGGTCGTCCTGGCCCTCCTGCTTGAGCTGGCCGGGCTCGTAGCGCTCATTGCCGACGCGCGCCGGCGTCTTGCGGCCGGGGAGGGCCCGCGCGGTGTCGCCGGTCATCTGGCCGGACGACTTGCCGCGGCGGCCGTCGCCCGAACGGCCGCTGACCTCCATGTTGTTGGGCTGGTCGTTGCCGGTCTTGCCCTTGGCCGAGAACGAGCTGATCGGACCATCGCTGACGCCCCAGCCGGCCTGGTCGAGGTTGTCGCCCCAGGCGGAGGTGATGTCGTCGGCCTCCTCGTCGAACTCGTCGGCCTTCTGCAAGAGGTCGCCGACCATGTCCTCGGTGGCGTTGGGAAGCGGCATCTCGGGGACGTTGATCGGCTTCTTGTTCAGGGGCTCCTCCATCACCCATTTCGATGCGTCGGGGGCATCGGGCATCCACATCTCAAGGTCTTCCTTCATGCGAGTCGCCAGGCCAACGCCCATGTCTTCCAGGGCGACCTCGATCTTCTCGGCCTTGGCGCGGGCGGCGGCCTTCTCGATCTCCTCGAAGATCTTGTTCACGTCAGGGCGCACGTCGAAATCGTCGACGAAGCCGGTGGGCAGCTTGGCCAGTTCGGCGACGGAGCCCTTGGCCCACTGCTCCCAGGCCTTGCGGAGCGCCTCGGCCTCCTTGTCGGACTTGGCGCGCTCTTCCTTGGCGGCGTCGTCGGTCTTCTTGGGCATCCGCTCGAACTTCGCCGTCAGCTCCTTCTGATCGTCGATCAGGCGGCCGAGGTCGTTGACCATCGTGTTGAGGGTCTGCGTCGTCGCCTTGTGGGCGGGCTGGTCCTTCTTGGCGAGCTTGCGAAGGGCGTCCTTGGCCTGCTCGTTGCGCTGAAGGCGGGCGAGGAGGGCTTCCAACTCGGCGATGATCTTATCCTGGACGGGAAGCGACTGGTTGCGGAGGTCGGTGGCCTTGGCGGCATTGGCGGCGTCGCGGCCCCCTTCCAGCAGGCTGACGGCCTCGGCCATCGAGCCGGCGAAGAGTTCGCGCAGGGACGCAACGATCGTGGCGACGGGCAGGGCGTCCTTTTCCATCGCGAGGGCGAGCTTGTCGGTCTTGCCGCGGATGCTCGCCTGGCGGACGACCAGGGCGTCGAACCCGAGGCCCGAGGCCGTCTGCGCCCGGTTCTGGCGCTGAAGCTTCAGCAACTCTTCCAGGATCTGCGCGTAGTCCTGAATCTGGAGGTCGAGCCTGGCGACGGCCTGCTCGGGGGTGGTAAGCGTGAGGGTGTACTTGCGCGACTCGCCCCGCCCGGGGCCGTTGAGGGGGTTGCGGTCGGTGGCGGTCGCCCAGTACTGCACCACGTCGCCGCCCTTGAGCTTCGAGCCCGAGAGCGCCCAGTCGAATCGGTGCGACTGCTGGAGGACGGGCTTGCCGGCGTGCGGGAAGGTTTGAAGGTCGCGGACCGTCGGCTCGTCGTTGACGCGGAAGTGCAGCCGGACCTCGGCCAGGCCGAAGTCGTCCTTCGCCTCGATCGTGACGGCGACGGTCGCGTCGGGCTTGACCTGGAGGTCACGCCCGGGGGCCGAGATCGACACCGAGGGGGGCAGGTCCTTGAGCACGACGACGGGGCGCCAGAGCGTGTCTGCGCCTTCGTAGCCGTCGGCGTCGACCATCTTGACCTGGTAGCGCGTTGGCCCCTGGATGACGGGCATCGCGGCCACGTTGGCGAGCTTGAGGTCCCGGCCTCCCAGCAGGAACGAGGCCCGCCAGGTGCGGTCGTCGCCCGCCTTGTTCAGCGTCAGGGGCTCGCCCCGCTCGGTGACGATCGACGCGCTTTGCAGCGGCTTGGTAGCCGTCAGTTCCAGCGCCACGGCCGTCCCGGCGACGGCCGCGACCTCGCCATCGGCCTCGGCCTCGGCCGCCTTGCGAGGCACCAGGCCGGTGTAGGGGGGGAACGTGTACGTCGGCGCGATCTTCGCGACCCGCGGGCGCTTCACCACCTCAACGCGGAACGTCCGCGATCGGCCGTCACCCGCGGCGATCGCATAGTCGAACGAGGCCCCGGCCGGGGGCGTCGACGCCGCGAAGAGGTCACGAGCCTTGGTGTCGGCCTTCATCTCGATGGGCACCCAGCGCCCCTCGCCGTCCTTGCGGAGGAGCTGGGCCGTCCCCGGGATGACCCCGTCGACCTTCGCCGACACGGCGACGGCCGTCCCCTCGGGCACCTTCGCGTCGCCCGGCACGACCGTCTTCTCGGGAATCTGCGTGGCCGTGTAGGGCGGGATGTCGGCCCAGGGCAAGAGCACTCGCGAGGCGCCATTCAGGAACCGGGGCAGGAAGACGAGGGCATACGTCCCGACAACCAGGGCGACGGCCGTCGCCGCGATGGCCGCCCGGCGGGTCGGGCGGGTGTCAAGGCTCGCCCCCATGTCCAGTTCCGACGTGTCCCGCGCGGCGTCGGACACGATCGCCTCGATCAGCCGGGGCGAGTGCCCGTCCTGGTTGCCTCGGCCCAGTTGCAGGGCGTTGATGAGCCGGTTGCTCAGGCCCGGATAGTGGCGCTCGACGAGGATCGCGAAGAAGTCGTCGCGACGCTGCTCCAGCCCGCGGGTCGCCAGCCGCGAGGCCCCCCAGGCCAGCGAACCCCACAACCCCGCCGCCAGGGCGCACCGCCCGAGGGTCCCCAGCGCGAACAGGTTGTCGATCGCGACGACCAGCAAGAGCGTCGCCAGCGACACCGCCAGGGCCACCAACGCCCCTTCGGCGAGGCGCCCCGCCCGCCAGCGCCGGCGCAGGTCGTCCAGGGCGTCGATCAGCCGGGGGTAGTCTTGCGTCATGCTCATGGCGGACCTCGCGGGGCGGTTTCGTGCGGGATTAGACCAGATGATAGCGACGCCTCAGGAACCACTCGGCCGACACGGCTCCGAGGAAACCGAGGAAGAGCACCGGGCTGTCCCAGAACTCCGAGCGCCGTTCTTGATAGGTCCGGCGCTCCTTGCGGGTGAACTTGGTCGCAAGGCTCGCGGCGTCCTCCACGTCCACATAGGCCCCGCCGGTCGCCGCGGCGATCGACTGCAACGCGGCGCGGTTCGTGCCGGGGTCGGCAAGCTCCAGGCCGGGGCCGTTGACGAGGAACTCGGCCGCGCCGTTGGCGAGCGGCTTGCCACCGGCGGCGAGGCTGGCGGCCACCTCGTACCGGCCGCCGGCCGAGGGGTAGAGCGTGCCGTTGAAGACGTCGGGCTCGGAGGAACTCGCCTTCAGGGGGACGGACACCGGCTTGCCCGTGGGCCCGGACACCTCGGCCGTCACTTCCGACTGGGCGAGGTCGACGCCCGGCCGGGGCTGGCGGACCACGCGCAGGTTGACCGGCTTGCCCACGTCGACGGCGGGCTTGTCGGTGCTGGCGACCAGAAGCGGGCGCTGATCGTTCAGGCCGCGGCCCGAGAGCCACCGCAGGGCCTGGCTCCAGAAGCGGGCATACAGCGTGTCGGCCTGCCCAGCGACGCGGGTCAGGCGGCTCCAACGCCAGGTGGTGTCGGCGGCGAGGACCATCGTGTGCCCGCCGCCGAACCGCTGCGCCGCGACGACCACCGCCGGCTGGCCGTCCACGCTGAAGGAAGGATCGACCGCCAGGACGTCGGCCCCCGGCTTGGCGCGGCGGACGATCGCCGTGCCCTGGAGCCTCGGCGCCGAGGCCCACGCCGCCGAGTCGCGCGCCCGGTCGCCCGAGAGTTCGAAGACCGGGTGCTTGCGGCCCAGGTCGGTCAATTCCAGGGCAAACGGCTCCTCGACGCGGAAGGGCTCGCCCTCCGCGAAGACGACCGGCAGGGCCTCGGCCAGCGGGGTCGAGCGGAAGCCGTCGGCCCCGAACGAGTGGTAGCCGCCCAGCACCAGGACCGCGTGGTTCTTCTCGTCGAGCCAGGCCAGCAACGCCCGGTACTCCGCGTCGCCCAGGTAGCTGGCCTCCATGTCGCCGAGGATCACCACGTCGAAGTTCTTCAAACGCTCCTCGGTGAGCAGGCCGTTGCCGGCCTGGGCGTCGGCGATCTCTGGGTTGGCGCGGCGGACGACCGAGACCAGGCTGACGTCGGGGTCGTCTTCCAGGCGGTTCTTGAGGAATTTGGACTCGAAGCGCAAGAACCCTTCGAGGTACAGCACGCGGATCGGCTCGGCGTCGACCCGCAGGGGGAACATCGCCGAGTTGTTGGCCTTGAGGCGTTCGCCGACCTCGGACTCCACCACGGCGGTGAAGACGAAGCTGCCGGCCTGGGCGGGCGTCAATGAGAGGCGGACCGTCCGTTCAACGTCGCCGGCGCCGAGGTCCAGGGCCTCGGAGGCGATCGGCTCGCGGTTGCGGCGGATGACGACGTGGGCCTTGGTGGCGGGGCCGCCGGTCTTGGTCAGGGTCACGTCGACCTTGATCTCGTTGTGGACCATCGCCCGCTCGGGCGCCTTGACTTTCCGCAGCGCCAGGTCGAGCCCCGCGGCCCCGGCGTCGGCCCGGAAGCCGACGGCGAAGATCGGCACGGGCGAATCCGCCAGCTCGCGCAGGTCGGCGCGGCCGGTGTTGTCCATGCCGTCGCTGAGGAGTACGACCCCCGTCAGCGGCTTCGACCGCTCCCTGGCCGTGGCCCCGGAGACCCCCCGCGCCAGGTCGGTGCGCTCGGCGGCGGGCGTCTCGGGGATCTTGCCGTTGGCGATCGGCTCGCCATTGACATCGAACAGGTCGACCTCCGTCGCCGGGCCGGCGCGGTCGGCGGCGATCGCCGCGCGCAGTCTGGCGATGGCCTCGACCGCCAGGGCGTACCGCGGCTTGCCGCTCGGGTCGGGCAGGGACATCGACGCGGAATTGTCCAGGACGACGGCCAGCCTCCCGGGGTCGACCTGCTCCGACTCCCGCGTGTAGGTCGGTTTGGCCAGCGCCAGGACCAGGGCCAGGAGCCCCACCCCGCGCAGGAACATGAGCAGCCAGCTCAGCCGCCCGCCCGCGCGTCGTAGGGCCCCGCGGTACGTCCCGAAGAGGACCCCGGCCCCGGTGAGGATCAGCAGGAGCCAGAGCCAGGGACGCTCGACCCCCTCGAACCGCAGGACGGCGAACGGGAAGATCGGCCAGGTTGCGGTCATCATCCGAAGGTCTCCACCGTCGCGGGCTCGCGGGGACTCTCCCGACGGCCGGCCCTCGGGGCGTCGGCGCGGGGGGGTTCGCCGGGCCGGGCGTAATGCTTCTGACTGATCCGATTCGCGAACCAGGGCTCGAACAGGGCCAGCAGCAGGACGGCCCAGAGCGCGAGGTCCCAGAGGCGAATGCCCCGCCTCGCGGTCTGCGCGACTTCGGCCGCACGCCCGGGGTCCTCGACGTAGCGGACGGTCGGGCGGCCCGGCAGGAGCGATCGCAGACCGGCTTCCACCTTCGCCAACCGGTCGCCGGACCCTTCGCGGGCCGCCAGCTCGTCATCGAGATACAGCAGGTTCGACTCGGCCGCTTCCAGGTTCACGGCGAAGAGGCGGGCGGCGTCGGGCTTGTCGGGGGAGAGGAGCGAGTAGACGCCCGCTTGCTTCGTGTCGTCGAAGACGAGCGGGCGCGCTGGGTCATTGGTCAGGGTCGGGCGGCCGACGGTCGCGTCGGGCTCCTTGACCAGAAGGCGCTGAAGACCCTCGCCGGCCGAGACCGGCAGGGGGACCTCGTCGCCGGTGGCGTAGAAGCCCTGCTTGCCGAGGGTGCCCTGCGCGAGGTAGCCCACGAGCCGGTGGACCCAGGGCAGGAAGGCTGGGCGGACGGGGAAGTCGGACCAGTCGCGGTCGCAGGGGGCGGCGAAGAGCAGGACGCGCCCCTTGCCGAACGCCTTCTCGCAGAGCAGGGGGGGCCCGGTGTTCGCCCGCATCAGGACGGGCGAGCGGCCGGGGTCGATCCCCCAGAAGGCGCGGAAGCCGATCCCCGAGAGGCTCGCGAACTGCGGGTCCTGGAACGCCGAGAGCGCCGGGTGGTCCAGGTCCATCGCGCCGACGGTCGCGACTTCCTCGGTCGCCGCCGGGTTCCCCTCGATCGCGAGGAGCCGGCCGGGGAGGAGCCCGCCATGCAGGCGGGTCGGGGCGGCGAGGTCGCGGTTATAGGCCGACGCGTTGACCTTGTCGCCCAGGAAGACCAGGACGCTTCCGCCCCGGTCGGCGAACTGCTCCAGCTTCTCGACCGCCGCGGCGGGGATCGCCTCGACATTGGCCAGGATCACCAGTGGATATTTCGAGAGGTCGGCCCCCGCCAGGCCGGAGGGGGCGACGGTGTCGAGCTGGATCGGCCCCTTGCCCTCGGGCGCGGCGGTCAGAGCGGTCTTGAGGAAGAACAGCTCATCCAGCCGCGCCACCCGCGAGGGCGCCCCGTCGACGGCCAGGACCTTGATGGCGTCGAGAACTTCGAACGCGAAGGAGCGGCGGTTGTCCTGCGGGAGGCTCGGGTCGACGACCTCCACGCTGCCGGAGTGCCAGCCGCCGTCGGCGAAGATGTGGTGGAATCGGGGGACGGCCCAGCGGCCGTTGGCCAGCTTCTCGACCCGGCGCTCGCCGACCGTCTTGCCGTCAACAATCAGGCGCACGTCGCACGCCGCGGCGTGGTCGCCCTGGGCCGTCAGATGCGGCCGGATCGCGAAGGGCACCCCCGCCATCGGCCGGGCCGCCGCGTATTGCACGGCCGTGATCGCGAGGTTCTCGCGCCCCTTGGGCCGCACGCGGACGAAGAAGAACGAAACGTCGTCGCGGGGGGCCTCGGCCCGCCCCGGCGGCTCCCAACCCGACTCCTGGAGGTCGCTGAGCACATACACTTCCTTGCCAGGCGATCGGCCCGCCCGCGCGATCGCCTCGGCCTTGGCGACGGCGCCGGCCAGGTCGGTCCCGAGCGTCTGGACCTGCACCCCGCCGATCGCCTGGAGGACGTCGCCCAGTTCGGTCGTCGCCTCCGGGAAGAGCACGTCCGGGCCAGCCGCCCTCCGCCCCGCCAGGACCACCGACGCCGAGTCGCCCGGCTTCAGGCCCCCGATCAGCTCCTTGGCGACCCCTCGCGCCCGTTCCAGGAGGGTCACGCCCCCCTCGGTGTACCCCATGCTCGCGGAGTCGTCGATCACCAGAACCACGGCCCTGGAACCCGCGATGGGCGACGACCCCCCGCTGGGCAAGACCATCGGCCGCGCCAGCGCCATCGCCAGCAAGGCGCACAGCGCCATCCGGCAGGCGAGCAGCAATAATTCCTTCAGCCGGCTCATGCGGTACGACCGCAGGAACTGGTCGGTGAAGAACCGCGTCGTCGAGAACTTGAGCGTCTTCGTGCGGCGCGAACGGCTCAGGTGGATCAGCAGCGGGATCGCCGCCGAGAGCATGCCGAACAGGAAGATCGGGCTGAGAAACGTGAACATCGGTGCCTCGGACGGGACGGGGTCGAGTCGATCCGGCTCAGGAATTCCACGAACTCCGACGCGCCAGGTAGGCGGCCAGGAAGTCGTCGAACGGAGTGGCGGTGTCGGCCAGGGCATAGTCGATCCGCGCGCCCCGGCACCCGGCGCGAATCGCTTCGAGGAATTTGGTCAATTCGTCGAGGTACGCCTTGCGGAAGGCGCGGGGGTCGCCAATGACCTCGCGGCGGCTTTCGAGGTCCTCGATGCGGGTCACATCGTCGAAGGGGAAGGTCAGCTCGGTGGGGTCCAGGGTGTGCAGGACGATGACCTCGTGCTTCTGGTGTCGCAGATGCTTCAGGGCCCCGAGGACGGCGTCGGGGTCGTCGAAGAGGTCGGAGATGACGACCACCAGGGCGCGCCGCTTGATCGTCCGGGCGATCCGGTGGAGGGTCGCGCCCAGGCCGGTCTCGCCGCCGGGCTTGGCGCGATCGAGGGTCTCCATGATCGCCCGCAGGTTGCCCGCCCCCTGTCGGGGGGGGACGCGGTCGCGCACGCCCGAGTCGAACGTGACGAGACCCGCCGCGTCGTGGTGCATCGCCATCAGGTAGGCGAGGCTCGCCGCCAGGAACGACCCGTATTCCAGCTTGGTGGGGGCCCCTGGGGAGGCGTATCCCATCGAGGCCGAGGCGTCGAGCACGATGTACCCGCGCAGGCTGGTTTCTTCCTCGTACTGCTTGACGTACAGCTTGTCGCGACGGCCGAAAACGCGCCAGTCGATGTGGCGGATCTCGTCGCCCGGCCCGTACTGCCGGTGCTCGGCGAATTCGACCGAGAACCCGCGGTCGGGGCTCTTGTGCATCCCCGCGAAGAACCCTTCGACCACCTGGCGCGCGGACAGCGAGAGGTTTTTCAATCGCCCCAGGGCGGCGGGGTCGAGGTATTTGTAGGGCGAGGCGGCGGGCATGGTGGAGGCTCTCGGGGTTCAGTCAGCCTTCCCGGGCGATGTACTCGTCCTCGCGACGCTTCTCATCCAGGCATTCGGCATAGTCGCGCCTGAGGGAGGCATGGAGCCGATCCGCGTACGACTCGTCAAGTTCGTTGAAGCGGATCAGCTCCACCACGTCGCCGAAGTCGCGATGCCTGCGGGCGGCGAGCTTCAGGGTGATGAGAGTCGGGAGGTCGACGACGCGGATTTCGCCGACGACCTGGCCGACCTGCGCGGGGTCGGGATACGCGATCGGCCCCGGCTTCCCCATCCCTGGGAAGCGGCCCGTGACGAGGACATCCACGACGATCCCGTTGGCCCGGTCGACGAACCTGTGGGCCCGTCCAGGAACCTCGTCGTAATACTTCCCCACGAACTTCTCGCGGAAGTGCCTGAAACCTTCGGGGGTCAGGAGGAAATCCACGTCCCCGGTCGTCCGAGGATATCGGTGCGCGTTGACGGCCATTCCCCCCACGAGCGCATAGGGAATCTTCGCCTTCTCCAGCCTTTTCGCGGCCCGGTTCATGGTCCGATGGACCTGATCCTTGCCTTGAAAGAACATGTCGATCTCCCACAGCCGCTGCTGGAAATCGAAGGGCTTCGACCCGGCCGTTTCCGCGTTTGCCCGTGTCATCGGAAACTCCTCGGACGGGACCGCGGGGCCGGGTTATCCCGGCCGCCTTCGCAACCGTCGCGGCGGCCGATCGGCCCTCAAGCGTAATGTTCCGCCTTGGGCTCGGACACTTCCTTGAGGAGGCGCGAGACGATCTTGTCGGGGTTCATCCCCTCGGCCTCGGCGTGGAAGTTGGTCAGGATGCGGTGGCGGAGGACCAGCGGGGCGACCTCGCGGACGTGGGCGCAGGTGACGTTGTACTCGCCGGAGATCGCGGCGCGGGCCTTGGCGCCCAGCACCAGGTACTGCACGGCGCGGGTGCCGGCGCCCCAGGCGACGAACTCCTTGGTGAAGGCCGGGGCGGTCTCGTCGTCGGGCCGGGAGGCCCGCGCCAGGTCCACGGCGTACCGGCCGACGTGGTCGCTGACCGGCAGCTTGCGGACGACCTGCTGGAGCTGGAGGATCTCGGCGCCGGTGAGGACCTTGGCCACCTCGGGCACATGGTCGGAGGTGGTGGATTTCGCGATCAGTAGCTCTTCCTCGGGCTTGGGGTAGCCGATGCGGATGTCGAACATGAAGCGGTCGAGCTGGGCTTCGGGCAGGGGATACGTCCCCTCTTGCTCGATCGGGTTCTGGGTCGCCAGGACGAAGAAGGGGCGGGGCAGGTCGTAGGTCTTGCCGCCCGCGGTGACCTGCTGCTCCTGCATCGCCTGCAAGAGCGCGGCCTGGGTCTTGGGAGGGGTGCGGTTGATCTCGTCGGCGAGCAGGATGTTGGTGAAGACCGGGCCCTCGATGAAGCGGAACCGCCGGCCGCCCCCCTCGCGGTCCTCCTCGATGATCTCGGTGCCGGTGATGTCCGAGGGCATCAGGTCGGGCGTGAACTGGACGCGATTGAACCCCAGGTCGATCGCCCGCGCGATCGTGCGGACCATGAGGGTCTTGGCCAGGCCCGGCACGCCAATCATGAGGCAGTGGCCGCGGGCGAAGAGCGCCGTCAGGAGGTCATCGACGATCGACTCCTGCCCGATGATGACCTTGGCGATCTCGTGCTTGAGCCGCTTGCGGGCCTCGCCCAGGCCGCGGATCGCCTCCATGTCCCCCTCGGTCGCCTTGGGAGACGCCAGGAGGGGGTTGCTGGCTTTCAGCGGGTTGCTCGTGCTCGGGTTGCTCAACACCGACATCGTCGCGTCTCCTGGGTGACTGGCAAGGCTGCCCTCGGCTCCACTGCGATCAATCGTCCGTCCGACCCGCGAACTCGACGGGCCAGACGGCGCCGAGGGGGATCTCCAGGCCGGGGAACAAGGTCGGCCCGAAGGTCTCGTTGCCCGAGAACACGTCAGGCATACGGCCACTGATGGCCGAGATGCGGAGCTTCGCGTTCCCGCTGACGATCTGGCCCATCCGGTTCTCCTCGACGTAATTGAGGAGGAACCGGACAAAGTTCATCAGCAAGACCTCATGCCACAGGGCCACGTCGGGCTTTTCCTCCAGCCGGCCACCGACCAGTTCGAAGGCGGGCGGCCCTTCCAGCGCCGCCCACTCCCGGATGTCGATCAGTGTCTCCGCGGTGGCGGACGATTGCGGCTGGGTGGCCATCCGGTCTCCGCTCCCATCAGTTCTGGAGGGCGTAGGCCACGATGTTGACGGCCAGCTTGCGGCAGGATTCGGCGTCGTAGCCATTGCCGTAGGGGTCGCTGACCTGCTTGAGCTGGCCGACCATGTCGTTCTTGGAGTAGACCAGCACGAGGCGTCCCTTGACGGTGATCCCTTCCAGTTCCAGCGGCCGGGCGGCGCCCCCCTGGCGGTCGTGAACCTCCGAGACCTTGAAGAACGAGCGGAGCAAGGGGTGCTCCATCGCAATCGTGGCGAGGTCCTGGTCGGGGTAGAGCCGGCCGACGAGGGTCCGCGCCTGGCGGTCGAAGGCGGCTCGGCCGCAGCAGTTGTTCACGAACAGGAAGCCCCCGGCGTCGAGGTGCCTGCGCAGCGCGGCGACCTCCTCATCGGAGAGCTTCGGGTCGCGGTGGCCCGTCAGGTAGACGAAGGGATACGGGGCGAGCTTCGACTCCGTGGCGTCGACCGGCTTGAGGTCGAACCCGACGGCCAGGCTGGAGTCGGCGGCGACGTGCCGGAGCCACTGCTGCGTGCCGTTGGGGTCGGGGTTCCAGTCCCCCTGGTGGCGGAGCTGCGCCAGGCGGAACTGCTGGCTCGGGCGCTGGGAGGGGGCCTGGATCTCATGAGTGACCGCCTGGACCTCGCCCAGGGGCTTGAGGCCCGCGACGTAGCTGACAATGTTGATCCCCAGGCGAATGGCATCGCCGGGGATCACGCGGCGGCCACGCTCGTGCGAGTGCTCGTCCCAGCCGCAGCTCAGGTCCCAGGGGGAGAAGATCACCGCGGTGCGACAGCCGACGTTCATGCCGACCAGTTGCGGCGGCCCCTGGGATTCGGTCTTCGCGCCCCCCTCGCCGTCATACGAGAGGAAGTGCACGTTGGTGTAGGGGTAGAAGGCGCGGAAGATCGGATGGTCAACGTCCAGGGGCTCGAAGGAGCGGTCGGGGAAGAGGGCGGCGACCTCGGCCCGGAACGACGCGACGAACTCGGGGCGTCCGCAGCAGGCGTCGCCCAGGAGGGTGCCGCCGTCCAGGACGTAGCGCCGCAGGGCCTCACGCTGGTCCTGGTCGAAGGTGAAGGGTTCGTGGCCGCTGATGTAGAGGATCGGGATTTTGGACTGGCCACCGGCTTTATGGAGCTTGACGAGTTCGTTGATGTTCCAGGGCTTCCAGCCGTACCAGGTGCCCAGCTCGTATCGGCAGTGGCGCATCAGGTTGTCGACATCGCCGGGGTCGGTGTTCCAGTCCTGCGACGTCCCGTATTCGAGCTTGCCGATCAGGATCGGGGGCGCCGGCTCGGCCTTTGGCTCGCTGCGCCTCAGCGGGGTAGCGGGCAGGGGCAGGGGGGGCATCCCCTCCGCCGACGTCTGCCGCTGGGCGTCTTTCCTCGGGGGCGGGCCGCACGTCCCGAGCTTTCGGGTGGGCCCATCGGCCCAGGACGCCAGTCCGACCGCGGCCACTCCCGCCGCCAGCACAAACCCGCGCAGTGTCCATCGTCGCATCGCAACCTCCCAGGGTCAGGGTTGGTTCTCGGGCTCGCGTTCGCCTTCGGCCTGGCGCAGCCGGACACCCGGCGTCGCCTTCGGGGGCTCGATGCGGCCCAGGTCGGCGGGGGTCTTGGCGTCGACGCCGACGCCGCCGAGGGCCGGGTCGAACGTGACCGCCTTCTTGTCGTAGTCAGCGCGCCTGAGGCGCTCGCGGTACAGGACGAGGAACAATTCGTCCTGGACCTTCACCCAGGTCTCGTCGGGCTTCTCGAAGTGCCAGACCTCGGGCCTCCAGATGACCTCGCCCGGCCTCGACCCGAAGAACGGGGTCGTGCGCAGCTTGGTGACCAGCACCACCGCGTGCGCGGAGTTGCCCCGGACGGCCAGGACCTCGACCTCGTCCTCGAACTGGTTCAGGGCCTTCGTCGTGGCCTTCAGCGCTTCGAGGTCTTGGGACGTGAGGGGATCGGCCTCGTTGCCGTCCTCGTCGGTCGCGGGGACCTTCAGGTCGACCCCTTCCAGCCGGGCCGCGTCGAAATCCAGCACGCAGTCGAATTTCGTCTTGGTCGGCAATCCCTCGATCGTAAACCGCCCCGTCCGGGCGTCGACGTTGCCGGGATACTTCTTGTCGGTGGCGCGGTCGATCGCGAAGACGGCGGTGGCCCTGGCCGCGACGCCCGTGATCGCGCCCGACTCCGCGGCGAACGCGAACGCGGGCGCGGCGAGCAGGACCCACAGCAGGAATGGTCGCTTCAGCGCCATCGGTCCAATCACCTTTGGTAGGCCGGCAGGAAGTGCATGTAGATTTCCAGGCCGAGGGACGCCATCGCGGTCCAGTAGATCTTGTTCGGCCCCACGATCCCCTCGTTGGCCTCGGAAGAGCCTGGGGGCGAATCCCAGCTCCCGTCGGTGTTCTGCTTCGAGAGCAACAGCTCGCGGATCTTGGGGTGCCAGTCATTCCAGCGCTTGCCACCCGCCTGGTAGTGGGCCTGAACGGCATAATAATGGAAATAGAAGAAATACGGGGGAACGGCGCCCCACTGGATCGGCGTCGCCTCGATGAAGTCCAGCGCCTTGGGGATGCTGGGGTCGTCGTACTTGCCCAGCAATTGCAGCGACAGGATGCCCGCGGCGCTGGTGGGCAGGCCGGGGCCGGCGCCGGCCGTGTAGCCGAACCCGCCGGTCGGGTGGGCGCATGAGCGAACGTAAACGATGGCCTTCTCGATCGTCGCGGCCGGCACGGGGATCTCCGCGTTGCCGGCGGCCCGCAGGGCCACGATCTGCATCACGCTGACGCTGAGGTCCTGGTCGTTGGGCGTGGGGTTGTACCGCCAGCCGCCGGTGGGGGCCTGCGACTTCACGATCAGGTCGACCGCCTTGCGCAGGGCCTCGCCGACCTCGGGGTCGGGGTCCATGCCGTACATCTCCGCCAGCGCCAGCGCCGCCATGCCGTGCTCGTACATCTGCGCGAACGAGAGGTAGCCGTCCGGCCTCGCGGCGGCGAGCAGGAACCCCTTGCCGCGCTCCAGCACGTCGCGATAGGGCCCGCGCCCCGGGACGTGCCCGCGACCCATGAACGACAGGAGCGCCAGCCCGTTGACCGCCTGGTTGTTGTGCCAGGAGCCGTCGGGCTTCTGCTTCGACGCCAGGTACTCCAGCGCCTTGTCGACGGAGCCCGTCACGCGCCCGATGACCTTGATCTCGCTGAGCGGCTCCGCCGTCGTCGCGGGCTCGGCCGCCGGGGCCTGGCCCAAGGCGGGCGCCGCGAGGGTGGGGGCCAGGGTCGCCAGCAGGATTGCCAACCGTGTCATCGACCAGGCTCCCGTCACGACAGGCCCGCCAGCCGGCGCAGGCCGACATCGAGCGAATAGATCAGCACCAGGATCGCGAGCACCAGGCCGTTGTCCCACAGGGTCGCCTCGCTGTGCAGGCTCATGGTTTTGGTTTCCCCCTTGAGCAAGGCGGGAAGGCCCGCCACGTCGGACAGCTCCACCAGTTGCCCGCCGGAGGCGTTGGCCAGGCTTTCGAGCTCCATGCGATTGACGTTCGGGCGTCGCAGCTCCTCGGCCGCCGCGACGGCCCGGACGCGGGCCTCGACCGGCTTGGCCTCGCCGCCGGGCTGGTACGCCACGCGGTATTCGCCGGCAGCCGCGGGCGTGAACCTCCCCGTGTAGCGCCCCTTGGCGGCCGGATCGGCGACGAGGTCGATCGACTGGATCGAGCCGCCGCCGGAAACGCGAATGGGGAGGGTCGGATCCGAGCGCGGAGTGCCGTCGGGCCCGACGGCCATCAACTCGACGTTGGCCGGCTCGTTGGGCTGGACGCGGGCGGGGCGGACCTCGATCCAGCTCGACTTGGTACGCGCATCGTCGCGGCGGGCGACGGAGCGGATCGCCTGGCCCCAGAACTTGTAGAAGAAGCGGTCGCCGACGTTCTGCCGCCAGAGGAAGGTGGAGTCGGTCCCGACAAACATCACCCGCCCGCGACCGGCGAAGTGGTGGGCCACCAGCGGAAGCTTGCCGAACCGCCCATCGACGCTCGGGTTCCAGGCCAGGACCGTCGCGGCAGGGGCGGCGCGTTCCACGGCCGAGCACCAGTTGTAAGGGGGCATATGCTCCCAGGTGGCGCGGTTACGCTCGGGGTCGTCGTAGAACCGCGTCGCGTCGTGGACCGCTCCCTCGGGGCTCAGTTCCAGCTTGAACGGCCGCGCGACGGGCGCTTCCAGGCCGCCCGCCTTGCGTCGCATCTTCACCGGCAGGAGGTCGAGCAGGCGCTCGTCGAACGCCTGCGGCATCGCCAGGGGGCCGGCCGCCACGACCAGGCCGAGCCCACGCTCGCGCACCGCCTTGCCGAGCAGGTCGAGGAACCGCGAGTTCAGCAGCTTCGGCGAGGCGTCGCCCAGGATGATGACGTGATAGTCGGCCAGCTCGTCGAGGGTCGCCGGCAGCGCTGAGGACTTCTGGGCGTCCGGCAGGCGCCGCCACTCGGTTTCCAGGACGAGGTCGGGCTGCTCCTTGACCGCCTTGCCCCCGATGCCGTGGTCGCGCCTCATCGCGTTCTTGAGGAACCGGAAGTCCCAGCGCGGGGGCCCTTCGATCTGGAGCACCTTGAGGCGCTCGTCGCCGACGCGGACAAACGCCACGTCGGAGTTGTTGTCGCGGAGGGCCTCGGGCTCCTCGGGGGGGGGAGGGATGCGGACGGTCAGGTACTTGGCCCCGGGCTGCTTGGCCTCGAAGGTCAGTTCGATCTGCTGCGGCTCGGTGCTGTGGAGGGTCAGGTCTTTCTGGTCGAGCACCGTCTCGCCGTCCAGGAGTTGCAGCTTGGCGGGCCGGCCCTCGAACCCTTGCGACTCGACCGTCACCGTCACCCGCGCCGTGTCTCCCACGGCGACGAGGCCGGAGGTGAAGACGTCGGTGATCGCGATGTCCTGGAGGCGGGCGGCCGAGCCGGTGGGAACCGCGAAGATTGGCGCGGGGATCGCGGCGGCAGCGCGGGCGGCCTCGGCGGGGGAGCGACCGCCGGTGTTCTGGCCGTCGGAGAAGACGACGATCCCGGCCACTTGCCGCCCGGCCGCGTCGTCCAGGACCTTGGCGACGGCCTCGCCCAGATGGGTCGAGGAGGCATCTCCCCCCGCGGTGGACTCGGGGAACTCGGGGTGGGCCAGATCGACGCCAAGGGGCGTGGGGGCCTTGGCGAAGGTGTAGTAGCGGAGGTCGTACTTCTCGGCCAGCGGGACGGTCAGCGTCTTGGCGTTCGCCCGCACGACGCCCTGGGCGAGCTTGTCGCGGCCGATCCGGTTGAGCGCCTTGCGGGCGTCGGCGTCGACCCGGCCTTCGGGCGTCGCATAGCCGGCGGCCCTGGCCAGCTTCAACACCTCGGCGTCGGTCTCGAACGGACCGGCCGGAAGCTGCATGCTGCGCGAGCGGTCGAACACCAGCGCGACGACCGGCTTCTTCTCAACCGTCTGGTCGAGCTTCAGGTACGGCCCGGCCAGCACCAGCACCAGCAACAGGAAGATGAGGATCCGCGTCGTCCCCAGCGCGGCCCGCAGCGGCCTGGGCGTGCTGGCCAGGTTCGCCCGCTGCCTGCGGACGATGAACACCGCGACCGGCACGAGCAGGACGATTCCCATGACCAGCCACGACGGCCGCTGGAACGCGACGGTCGCGTGGTCCAGGTGGACGACGAGGTGGTCGCTCACGCCGATCGTCTTCAGGAGCCACTTCAGCATCGCTCGGCGTCCTCGTTGGGAATTCCGCGCGGCATCATTGGGCCCCCTTCACCTTGGTCAACCTCCCGAAATAGTCGCGGATGAAGGTGCGATAGCCCTCGGGTCCCTCCTCGCGGAGGCCCTGGAGCAGTTCCTCGCGGAGCTTCGGCTGGAGTTTCAGGATCGCGGCCCGGGTGCCGGGGTCGAGTTCCCGGAGGACCATCGCGGGCGACAGGGTTCCGGCGTCGGTGCGTTGGGCGCTGGCGTCCGCCACCTGCCCGGGCTGGGGGGGCTGCGAGGGGCCCGGCCTGGACTGGCCGGCCTGATGGCCCGGCTTGCCCATCTGCTTCATCCGCGAGGCCATCGACCGGGCCTGGTTCATTGTCTTCGACTGCAACATCTTGGAGATCTGATCGGCGGCGTCCTGGTCCTGGGCGTCCTTGGCCGCTTGCAGGTCTCTCATGAGGTCCGCGAGCGTCTTGCGGTCGGAGTCGACGCTCTGCTTGGCGGTCGAGAGTTCGCCGAGCTTGTGCCGCTGCCGGTCGCCCAGCTCCTTGCGCTGGGGCTTGGGGGGGTCGTTGCCGTCCTTGGTGGCGGACTTCTCGGGCTCGGGGCGGACCTTGTCGGCGAACCGGGGGTCGAGCTTCGGCTTGGGGCCCCCCAGGGCCGGCTGGAAGAGGTCTTCCTCCTTGTCCTCGTCGGCCTTGTCCTGGTCCGCCTTATCCTTGGCGTCCTTGGGGTCGCCCTTCTTGTCCTTGTCCTTGGCGTCGGGCTCGTCGGTGTCCGACTCCTTGGGGGGGACCATTTCCTCGCCCTGGTCGGGGACGTAGGGGGCGTCGGGGAACTCGGGGTCGCGCTTCGGCTTGCGGGCGGGGTTGGTTTTGAGGAGGTCGCGGGCCTCGTCGAGCTTGGGGTCGGCCTGATCCTGCTCGAACTTGTCCTGGCGCTTGTCAACGTCGGGCAGCATGACATCGGGGACCTTGTCGGCGGCGTCGGCCAGCTCGACCTGGTTGTTTTTGAGTCGCTCCAGCTCGGCGGCCATCTGCTTGAGGAACTCGGACAGATCCTTCATGTCGCGGGCCGCGTCGTCGGCCCGGTCCTTCATGAGGTCGCGGTTCAGGTCGACGAGCGCCTTGTCGGGGTCCACCTTGAGGTTGTCGCGGGCGTGGTCCAGGGCGTCGAGCTTCGCCTTGGCGGCCTCCAGTTCGGCCATGAGGTGGTCCCCCTGGCGCTTCATGTCGTCGAGGTC
>JAABUQ010005615.1_pt1 | contig 19756 bp, 23 predicted proteins | sample 5560001 | NCBI WGS metagenome assembly JAABUQ01 (sample SAMN10711888, study PRJNA513371) | rock metagenome | isolation source: Antarctica rocks | place: Antarctica: Victoria Land, Finger Mt nord | collected 2015-12-18
GCGCCGTTGCGAACTCGACTCGTGCGGGGCTGTTTTTATAGATCCTGGCCACGGTAGGCCACGCAAATGGTGCTCGATGGAGCGCTGCGGCAATCGGGCTAAGGTCCGAGCCTTCCGTGAACGGGGCATTTGCTAACTGATTCAGGGCCGCGTCGTCCCGTAATCGGAACCCTTTTTGAACTTCAGTCTGAGAGCGGGTGGGATCAAGCATTTTAGCTCACGTAAGCAACTTTGGGGCTAGCGCGTTCCCCGCAGCATCCAGCGCGGTCGTGACCCACGCTACCTCTTGCCAATTACCCGTGCCAACACCAGCGTCGTTGGCAAATCAGATCCATCTCAACGCAATGCGGCAAGCACGTCTACCGCGTTGCGGTCTGGCGGAAACACCGGGTAAAACACGTGAGTGATCATGCCGTCATACGCAATCCACGCCAGACGCTTCAGCAGCGTTTGCCCGGCGACGACCATCGTCGGCAAATCCAACGCATTAGCGAGCGCAAGCTCCGCGTCGCTTAGCACGGCGAAGGGAACGTGCAGGCGCTGGACCATCTCACGTTGATATGATCGGTCTTGCGTCGAGAGACCGTAGACCCGCGCGCCAAGCGCGGCAAACTCAGCGTGCAAGTCTCGAAACGCGCATGTATGCGGCGTGCATCCGCGAGCGCCGGGGATCATGTCCCAGTCTTCGACCAACGGCGATTCACCGGGCCTGCCAGTGCGCGGGTACGCAAAGACAACAACGGTGCCTGTCAGTACCGATAGATCGACCTGCGTCCCGTCCGTTGCAGCCAGCGGGACCGGCGGCACGCGCATTCCGCGGAGATGCGCCGCTGCGCCATCGTCTGAAGGGACCGGCAAATTCGGTGGCACAACGGACAAATCTCGCACGGCGACGTCTTTCTTGAATACGAAGGCTGAAGAGCAGTGGGTTGATGCAAATTGCGCGCACGGCCGTCCGTTCCCCGCATCTTACCTTCTGTCTGTCAGTGATCGCTGCATAGCGGCGGCAGTAAGAGCTTCTAGCGGTTTGTCCGACAATCGACCCCCTTTCCGGACGATTTAGTGACATCGGCGCAGCGGCTCTGCGGTTCCCAAAACCCTGGGTCGAAACGGTGTCTTAGCCGTTCCGCGAGTCGGTCTTAGCGCGTGTGCCGCCGATGGTTGACGTCTTCGACGATTTGGTCAACGGTATAGTTTCGCGGTAGCTCAACACGGAAGTGGTCACCTCGGTCAGGTGGTGACGCGATCTTTTTCATGGCGACCTTCGTATGCAACAGCAACGCCATGAAGCCAAGCGCCACATGGGTCATGCGATCTTGCTCACGTCGCGCGTACGCCTCTCGGCGCGATACAACACTTCCACGTACGTCGTAGCTCGCGTCGGCGACAAGCGCTGCTTTTTCTCCCGTTTGCACGTTCCACTCAAGACCCGTTGTCTGCACGGCTTCTCGCTCGGTGGTCCGATCGCGAAATCGAACCCGCTCGCAGATCACCCACAGCGGCGTCCGGGCATCGACCAGCAGATATTCCGTGCGGGCAAACGTATCCGGATCATCGACCAGGGGCACAAAGTCCTCGCCATCGACAACGATGCAGAAAGCGAGCCCCGTTTTCACGACGCTTCCGCGAACCGTCGTCCAGCTCGAACGTTCGAGATCGTCGTACAGCGGCCCAGAGACGTGAAAGGCCGGAACCAGCGGCAGGACGTGCTTCTCGAGCTCCTCGACTTTGGGGTGACTGTAGCCGGCCATCGCACGGCGTTGTGCTTCAGCTTCAGGTGGCCGCAGATTGCGCAGATCACCGTCTGCGTATCGAAACGCCACTTCTGTATCGACGTACGCGATGATCCGATCGCGTAGCCACTCCGCGTCTTTAGACAAACGGCTTGCAAAAGCGTCAAGGAACTCGCTCGTTAGTTCCTCTGCCGTATAGCGCTCACCGGCCGCTTGCCGTCGACGCGACGCCTCGAGAAGGAGCCGGTGCACACGCTCACCAGTTTTGGTGCGCTGATTTTCTTGGTCCAACACGTAACCGATAAAATGCACGGCGCGTCCGGCACGGTATGCTTCCCTGATCGAGAGATCGTCAACGGCAAGCGCGGGCAGCGACTCCATCGCTCGTTCGTTCGGCCCACTTGAATCGCCGATAACGTTGACGGTACCCTCGGGGATCGCGCATGCCCAGCCGCGTAGGCCCGCCGCATACGCCTCAACCGGCGAGGTGACAGGTCGACCAATCATGCGGTTTTCTCGTACTTCCGGAACCGCGCGTCGATGCGCGCAAGGACGGGCCGCGTCCGGATCGGTGGCTCACCCTTCTTTGCGATGATGATCTCCGGAGCGAGTTCCGCAGACTCGGCCAGATAGAGCAGCGGTCGGCCAACTTCACTCACTGAACGCGTCGTCTTCGAGGTAGCATCGCGATTAATGCTTTCGGCAAATCGTGTGGTCTGCCCAAGCAGACCGGCGCCGTAGTCTTGGGTCAGGCGATCGCGCGTTGCGAAGAACACCGTCACGTCGCAGGTCCCGGTGACCGATTCGTACTCGCCGTAGATTTTGCGTATCTGCGAAAGTGTCTGCGCGAGCAACATGGCAACGATCTTGTACTTCCGCATCGTCGCGAGTTTCTGCTCAATGACCGGCCTTCAGGAGCGGAAACTCATCGAGCAGGAACAGCACCGGTCGCGCATCCGCGTTCGGAATCGCGGCGGTCAGATCGCCGAGCAGCCACGCGAGCACCATCCGCATGAGCGGAGCGTATTCAATTTGGTCGGCCTCGCGTACGACGAGATACAGCGTCGCCGTGCGCTCTCGCAGCAGCTGCGGCGCGAAATCCGACGTGCTCGTCGCGTTGGCAACGCTGGGTGTGCGAAAGATGTCGAAGCGCTGCGTCACCGTCGCAATGATGCTCGAGCGCATGCGCGGATCCATATTGACGAACTTGGTACCGGTTCCGCGCACGTACGCCACCCGTGACGCGTCGCGAAGCAGCTCGGCAAATTGCGCTTCGTTCTTGTAGTCAGCGTCGTAGAAGTACTGAGCGGCCGCTTCGAGTGTCGGCTTGCCGAGTTCGAGCATGCGCAACACGACGGCCGTCGCGAGCTCGATCGCGCCGTTGAGGAAGAACTTCGCCTGTTCTGGAGTCTCGGCGAAGTCGGCGACGTCGGCAACGAACGCCGTCATAATCGAGCGGACGGCATCGATATCGCCCGCTCGAACGCCGGCGAGCACGTTGATGCGCGCCGTTTTCGCATCGCGTGGATCGAAGACGAAGACCGGGCCGAGGGCGCGCCGCGCGTCGCTTGTGCGCGCGCGTAACTCGTCTGCCGGATCGAAGACGATCGCGCTGCTCTGCCAACCGCCGCGCAACGTCGTGACGGCCGTGCCGTCGGTTTTTCCGGCGCCCGGCGGCCCGAGCACGAGCACGTTCTCGGTGCCACCGTGAATGAGCAACTTGCCGCGCTTGGTCTGGCCAAGCACGATGCCGGTCTGCGCTTTACGCAGGCTCGATCGCGCGAGCTCGCGCGCCGTCGCAAAGTGCGCGCGCCCGTAGAGCCCCGAGCCGCGCTGAGGACGGTGCAGCATCAACCCGGCAACGACCCCGACGACGACCGCGCCGCCGCCACCCCACTTGAGATGGTCGAGGATCTGCAGGATGATGCGATGGTTAGCGGGGTTGGCGTGCGCATAATGCTGCGTGGGCAAGAATGCAAACTGCGCCGGATCGCTCTTCCACATCCAACCGAGGACGGCAAACGGGTTGTAGATGCGTCCATAGAGCGGCTTGCCGAGCCACGTCGCATACCGCTCAAGCATGGCGAGATGCTGCGTCTCGTACCACAGCAAACCGATAAACAGCAGTAGCCCGATTGCAAGCCCTGCAGCGAAACCTGGCGACGAACCCTGCGGCGGCCGAATTTCCCGTACACTCACCAGCTCCACCCTCGATCCTGTTCTTTACTCTGTTCACGCTCGGTGCTACGCGCGGCCACCCGTTCCGACGCCTCGCGAACCTGCTCTTTCACATCGCGCGGCTCCGCGAGCGTCGCATGCCAGTCCCGCCCAACTGTAACGCGCTCATCGCGATCGAGCCGCTCGCTCCGGTTGAGCAAGTCGAAGGCCACCTTACGCTCCTCGCGCGAGTAGCCGGTGTCGCGGCCCTGCGCGATCGGCTCAAGCTCGCGCCGCAGGTCGCCAATGGAGAGTTCGCGTGTCGGCTCCGCCTCGCGCGTCTGCACGCGCTCGAGCTCGCGATAATCGCTGGCCAATTCTTTGGACCTCGTGCGCAGGCCGAGGCCGACGAGATCGTCGTACGACCCGATGGCCTCGCGTGAATAGAACATGCCGTACTCGTCGGTGTGCCGCGTCATCCCGACCGTAAGCGAACGCTGGTTGACGTGCTCGGTCACCAGCTGCAATTCAGCGTAGCGCGTTGCGCCTTGCTCGCGGTATTCCGTCGAGCAATAGCCGTGCTGCACGCCCGGATGCTCGCGCGTATCGACGGGCACGATCGCGCCGTCCCGGCGCTCAACGTGAAGGGTCGCATCGTCAATCGCGCGGACGGTCCCGACCGAGCCGTTAAAGAGCCCGGCCTCGCGGATCGTCTCGCGGATGATGACCCGGTCGCCGACGGCGCACGGCACCTTGCCGTCGACCGTCTCGAGCCGCACGTCCTCGCCGGCGAGCCGGCCCATCGCGCGCCATTCGTCGCGGGCGAGCGCGTTGACCGCGATCCGCTCGCGGTTGGTGTAGGCCTCGATCCCACACTCGACGCCTGAGTTTTCGATCGCGCGCCAGCGGTCGAGCAGCGCGGCTCGCGCTTCATCCTGCGATCCGGTCTCGTGCACGAACCCGCGGTCTCGATACGCGTCAATCGCGTCGCGGATGTCGCCGCGGCGCACGGCTTCGGTCGCCTCGCGCTGCCACGCCTCGCTCTGCCGGCGCGTTTTCTCAAGGTCGATGCCTTGATCGCCGACGGCGCGCTGCATGAGCTCGAGTGCGTTGCCGTGGGCAACGGCCTGGAACTGCTTATCGTCACCCAGCGCGATAACGGTCGCGCCGCGCTCGTGCGCCTCGCACAGCAGCGCAGCTCCCTGCGCGGTCCCCAGGGTCGAGACCTCGTCGATGATAAGCAGGTCACGGTTCGTCAGCCGTTCGCGATCCTGGCCCCACTCGTAAAGCTCTTTGGCGACCGAGCGCGCCGGGACGTCGGTCTCGCGCCGCAACACATCGACCGCCGAATTCGCGACCGAGACCGCGCGCACGTTGTAACCCGCGTCCTGGTACGCGGCCCCGATCTCACTGATGAGTCGAGTCTTGCCGGCACCTGGAACGCCGGTAATCACCTTCAGGCGCGCATCATCTTCCGTCGCATAGGCGTACGCGCGCTGCTGCTGCCCGTCGAGTCGCCCATCGGCTGGGCGCGTGATCGCGACGTGGCGTGCGTTCGATGAGAGGCCGTCAGCTGCGGCCGCGAGCGTCCGTTCCGCATCGAGGACTTCCCGGGTCGTCAGCCGCGTCTTACCGCGATCATCGGCGAGCTGCACCGATTCGTCGACGATCTTCTCGGTGATCGCTTGACGCTGCTCGGCATCTAGCACTCGCTCGCCGACGAGCCGCTCCACGGCACCGAGGGTGTAGGTCGCATTGTTCGCGGTGAGACGGTCCATGATCGGGCTGGGATCCTCGAGCAGTCGCGCCCCGACAACGAGGTTCTCCGCCCGCTGCACGGCCTCGCGCGCGGCCGCCCGATCGCGCGCCTGCTGCGAGCTCTCGTACGGCCCGAACGTCGCGGCCATCGCGCGCAGCGAGAGGTCGCGATTGATCTCCGACGGCTTGACCGTCTCGGGACTGTCCAGGGCGCCGATCCGCGCGCCGGTTCGGTAGGGCTTGTACTCCACGCCGTGCCGCTCGAAGGCCGCATGCACCTCGCGCCAGCCCGCATCGGTTCGGCCGTCCGTGCCGCGCAAGACCTCGACTTCGGCCGCGGCCGCGCGGCACCGCTCCGCGAACGGCCGGACCGCATCGCGCGAACGATCGTGATCGCGATCGCGCTCGAACGGGCCGAGCTGCTCGATCAATTTGCGGTGCGTAAGGTCGGGACCAAGATCGCGAGCGCGTGCGTACTCCCCGCGCTCGGCGCCGACGAGCCGGCCACCCACGACGTCCTGCTGACGACCGGTCCGGACTTCCTCGTAGCGAACGCCGTGCTCGCCGCAGACGCGATGGACGTCGGCCCACGAGGCACCGTCTTTCGCCAAGGCGTCGCGTACGGCGGGAGCCACGTCTTCGCGGACAGTGCGCTCAAAGGAACGCTTGCGTGCGTAGTATTCGACGTCCCGAGCACCGTGCGAAAGTTCCTGGCGGTGCGCGACGTCGACCACCCGCCAACCCTGCTCGAGCTCGGCCTCCCGACTCGCCGCCCGCATCTTCTCGCGGTCCTGCCAAATGTCGCGCGCGACGTGCGTTAACGGGTCGACCCGGTTGAACACCGCATGCACGTGATACATGCCGCCGACGCCGTCGTTCTGTAGCGCTGCGACGTACTGCAGACCACCGAAGCCGAGGTGCTCGATCTGCGTATCGAGCGCCGCGCGCGCCTGCTCGTACGTCGGCCGCTCACCTTCGGCGAACGACACGATCAGGTGGTAGAGCGGCTCCTTCGCGCGGCTCTGCGAAGCGACGGCCTCCATCTCCAACGCCGCAGTTTCGATCGTCGCAACGTTCTCGCTCCAGACGGCGAGCGGCGGTGCATGGTCGCGTTCATGCTCCGGCCCCTCGCGCACGATGTAGTCGATCGCCGCGCCGAAACTCGACGCCCCGACCATCCGGCCGCGCCCGCGGTTCGCGATCATCCGCGCGGCATCCGAAGCTTAGGCGGCATCGAGCTCGCGCGCGATCGCGCGCATCACCGTCGCGATCTCGGTGCGCGGCCCGGCGACGGCCGCGCTCATCTTCGCAATCTCGGGCTCGACCCGGCGCATGAGGTCCTGGAGCGCCCACAACGTCTCGTGGATCTCGTCTCGATGCAGGTCCGCTCGCGTGTAGTTGACGGTGAAGAAATGCGAGAGCCGGCCCGAAAGTCGACCCAGGTCTGCTTCTAGGTCGCGGATCGCTCCGGGGATGCCGGCGAGCGCCGCAACGGCCGACGAGATCTCGGCAACCTGCGCGAGGTCGATGATCGGCGGGGGACGATCGTCGACGATTGTGAGCAGGAAGTCCGCGACAGATAGCCCGGACGATGCAGCGGAGGCGCGCACGCGCTCCGCCTCCGCGGGCGTAAGGCGCACAAGGAGTTGCTCCGAGCGTTTCCGCTTGGAGTCGTACACGGCTTGCTGCTCCGCGGACTTCGCCGGCATCGTCTTCTCCTCGGGCGGGTGCGAGCTTCGCGCAAGCGATGCGAGCACCGCCGCCCCATACCTGGGTGGAAGCCGCCGAAGGCGGCTATCCACCCTCTAGGTTCCCCCCAAAATTACCTAGCGTTGCAAACACCATACCACGCATGCTAAAATCGCCGCAATCCCCCGCTAGCGGAGCGCACCATCATGCACGCAGACGAGACCCTGCATTCCGAAATCCGCTCACGGCTCACCGCGCTGATCGACGCCGCGCCCGTACCACGCCGATCCGTCCTCGAAGCGACGCTTGAACCGCATCGCGAGCTCATCACCCAGGCCCACGCCAAGGGCCACAACTATCGCTCGATCACCGAGGCCCTCCGCGGGGCCGGCCTCAAAGCGTCACCCGAGACGATCCGGCGCTATGTTCAACGCATCACGAAGGGCGACGCTCCGACGAACGGTCACCCGAAAGCGAAGCGGCCCGCACGGGTCACGACTTCACGAACGGCCGCAGCGAAGGCCTAAGCGTGGACACCACGACTCCGACCGCCGCGACAAACGACCTCGTACGCGGTCTACGCTATCGGCGCTGGCTCGGACGTCACCATCTCGTGCGGGGCCAAACGCCGTCGCGCCCACGTGTCGACTACAAGCTCAACGCGGGTTGCCTCGGCATCATTATCGCTGTCGTCGGACTGGTCGTCGCAATCTACGTCATCGCCCTCGCCGCGCTGGCACTTCAAATCGTCTTCGACGTCGTGCTCGCGCTCGCAGCGCTCCTGCTCGTCCGGCCCTTCTACCGCTTTGCGGTTCCGGCAATCAAAGGCGGCGTCTTCAACGCGAGCGCCTTTGCTCACACGCCGTCTGCCGGGATGTTCGTCCTCGGGGCCGTGCCGACGACCGCGCTCGTCTATCCGGTCTCCCATGGTCTTGCGACGCTCGCCGGCGCGGCCGTCGTCGGTGGGTTCGGGTTTCAACCCCTCGTGCGCGCACTCGACGGCAAGCCGCTCCCCACGTTTCCGCTCCGAAAAAGCGTGGACGCCTCACCGACCATCGGTCCGGACCTCAGGGAACCGGGAGACTTCGGTCTCTGGATCGGCGAGGCCACCGGCACCTTCTCTGCACTCGGCCACGCCTCGGGACTCCAACGCGGCTCCAACGTCACGCTCAATCTCCGCGACGCCGCGAAAAACATCGCTATCTTCGGCGAGACCGGCACCGGTAAAACCACGCGCGTCATCAACCATCTGCTCGTCCAGGCGCTCGATTTCGATTGCGGCGGCCTCATCTTCGACGTCCGCGGCGACTTCCACACGACCGCCGCACGCGCCGCACAACTGACTGGCAAGACGATCCAACGCATCGGCGTCGGGCAGCTTGGGCTCAACCTGCTCGAGGGCCTCACCCCGAACACCGCCGCGGGGTTCCTCGAAGCGGCCTTCAAATTACTCGGGCAGGGCGAAGGCGACTCGGCCTTCTGGCTCTCCCTCGCCGTCGCACGCTCGCAAGCCGCACTCGCGGTCCTCTTTCACGTCCCGGCCGCGTACTCACTCAAGGGGCTCTATCAGTACGTTTTCGACGAGCGCTTCCGCAAAGCGGCCATCGAGACGGCTGGCGACGCGCTCCTCGAGCTGCAGCTGCGCGCCGCCGACGGCGATCGCGACGCAAGTCTCGAGGCCCGGCGGCTTAAAGGCGCAATCGACTACGAAGCCACGGTCGCGGCCGGGTACACCGACAAGGAACGCAGCGGCGTCAACCGCACGATCGAAACCGCCCTCGCCCGCTTCACCGATCCCGAACTCGAAGACGCGTTCTGCTCTGAGACGACCGGGCAAGCGAACCTCGCCGACGTGCTCGACGGAAGCGTCTTCGTGGTCAACGTTCCGCGCGACCGCTTCAAAGCGGCAGCGGGCGTCGTCTACCTCTTCCTCAAGGAACGCTTCTTCCAAGCCGTCAACGCCCGCGCCCAGCTCCCGGCCGGACCGCGCAAGAGTCGGCCCATCCTCTTCCTCTGCGATGAGTACCAACAGATTTGCAGTGCCGGAGACGCGCAGTTCTTCGACACCTCGCGAGCGCTGGGCGTCATCGGCATCGTCGCCTCGCAGTCGATCGAAGCCTACATCAGCGCGATCGGTAACGAACACGCGGCAACAGCGCTTCTCGGGAACTTCACCAACGTCGTGGCCTTCCGTTCCACCGAACGCACCATGAACTACGTCGCCGGCAAACTCGGCGAGGTCGACGTCTGGAAAGAAACCTACAATACCGGCCGCTCCGACCGCCCGACCATCCTCTTCCCCGAAACCGCCTCCGTCTCCGAAGGCCACTCCGCCTCAACGCAGCGACAGCGGCTGCTTACCGCGCAAACCTTCCGCGCTCTCAAACCGGACCAAGCCGTCGCACTCCTCACCGTCAACGGCAGCTCATTCGACGACATCGTCTGGGTACCGCAGCTCACCGACGATGATCTCGAGGTCTACACGTAAGTGTGAAATGCGAAATCGATTGTTGCCGCTCAGCGATGAATCGCACGCAGGCGACGGCGCCATCGTCGTGCGGTATGCGACGAAAAACGCGTTCGAGTTTTTGCTCGGCCGACGGCGGCCGTGCGAAAACCGGGGCGGCAACATTTTCGGGGAGACGTTTCCAGCGCGGTTCGGCGCGCGTGGTTCTGGTCAGACCGACGTTTTTCGGCATACAGTCGGCGAGGTTTCGTTTACTTGGGCCGGCTGGACAAAGCCGATCGCCGATCCGTTAGCTGCATTGGGCGCGACCAAATTCAACCAATTACTTAACGCGGAGTAAGCCGCCGTCTCTCGGCGGTCACTCGACGCAGGACCGGGGGACGGCGCGCATGTGACAACGGGATCGTTTCGGGTGTCTCCGAGGTGAGGAGCAAGCAACGATGGAGGACGAGGCACTCATTGCTCGTGCTCGTCGGGGCGATCTCGCGGCAGCGAGCGAACTTCTCCGGCGCCATGAGAAGACCGCCTATAGCGCCGCGCTCCGTCTGGTCGGCGGCCGGACCGAAGCGGAAGATATCGCTCAGGAGGCGCTCGTGCGGGCCTACACTCACCTCTCGGGAACTCGATAACGATTCGACGTTTGGAGCCTGGTTACGGCGAATTGCCGTCAATTTAAGTCTTAACGCCTTGCGCCGGCGCGGACGCTTACAATTCGAATCACTTGACACGATCCCGGTGTCGTTCGATGCGGTGGATCAATTCGAGCCGACACCTGAAGAACGGGCGATCAATGCAAGTGACGTCACCGGCATGGACGCGCTGTTCGAACTCCTTCCTCTCGAACAGCGCGTCGCCGTGGTTCTCAGCGATGTGTACGACTACGACATCGTCGACGTTGCGAAATTATCACGCTGTACGCTCTCGGCGGCGAAGATGCGTATCATTCGCGGCCGAGCAACGCTCCGCAAGCTGCTTCGAGAACCAAGCCGCACCGAAGGCGCTCCTATTTCATGAAACGCTTTGAGCACCACCCCACCATCATAGAACTTGGCGCGACGGGGTTCGAAAATCGCGCCGCTACGCGGCGGCATCTCGCGGCATGTTCCCCGTGCCGTACGCGGCTAGCTGAACTTGAGCATGTCCGCCAGGCCTTGGCGTCCACCGCGCCGGTCGACCTGACGCCCGGTCGCGTTTTAACCGACGGTGCTCTCGCGCAGCTGCGTCGCCAGAAGGCAAGCGTCGTCAGGGTCAATGGACTCCTTTCCGTGGTCAGCGCTATTTTCGCAGCTTTCGCCGTGCTGCTACCTCGACACAAAGCGGCCGCCGCAGCGTCCGTGGTCCCAAAAGAGGAGGCCGAACATGACTGACGCCGGCCGCGTTTTCGGTCGTGACGTCGAAGCCGTCGTAGGTTACCTCCCGCACCTCATCAGCGCCGCTATTATCCTGGCGGTCGGAAGCCTTCTCGCTTGGCTCATCAGCCGCGCCGTCGAAGCCGTCCTAACACGCCTCGGACTCGATCGACGGGTCGCGGATACCGGATTTCGCGAGAATCTCGTCAGCGTCGGGCTCCGCGAGCGGCCCGCGCGGTTAGTAGCCCGCTTGGTGTTGCTCATCGTCTGGCTTGCGACGCTGGTGCAGGTCGTCGATGCACTGGAGCTCGCACCGCTCTCAGCGGCTTTACGGAGCCTGTTAGATTACACGCCACATCTCGTCGTGGCCGTCGCGATCCTCCTCGTCGGCATCATCGCCGGCGATGCGCTCGCACGCGCGACCACGGCCACGTTAGCCCGCGCTGGCATTCTGTATCCGACCATCGCCGGCACGTTGATGCGCGCGATCGTTACGACCGTCGCCGTGCTCATGGCGCTACAGCAGCTTACGATCGAATCAAGCTTTCTTCTCGACGTGTTGCTGCTGCTGCTTGGCGCTGCCGCCCTATCCGCCGCGATCGCCTCCGGCTGGGGGGCACGGACGTTCTTCGAAAACGCGGTCGCCTCACGGTACGTCGAAGAGAATTTCAAAATCGGAGACGGCATCACCGTGGACGGCGCCACCGGCGTCCTGGAGCGCGCCGGAATGACGAATGTCGTCATCCGGACGAGCGATCGAGGGCGGATCATCCTGCCCAACCGCATTCTCGCACGATACGCCATCCATATCGACGCGCCGCAAAGCGCAGATTTTAACGCCGAGATGTGACAAACTGCTGCTTGGCGCGTGTCCTTACGATAGAACACACACCGCTAAGGAGCGCAACATGGGTCTCAAAGATGAGCTCGGCAAGGCAGTCGACAACATTAAAGACGCCGCCAACGAAGCGTCGCATAAGAGTGCAGCCGAGGCGGAGCAAGGCAAACGCGACGTCGCGGGCGATCAGATGACCGCAAGCGAGAAGGCCGGCTCAATGCTAAATCAGGCCAAAGAGTCCGTTCAGGGTGATGGCTCGGCGACGAAACGAGACGTCCGGAACAACACGTAACCGAGACCGATCTCGATCCGCCCGGCGCCGTCGGCAGCCAAAAACTCAAGAGGAGCCTATTTATGGTCGAGTCTCGCGTCGCACCTGATCTTTCCGCTGCCTTCCGTCGCATCTCATGGGGAGCGATCTTCGCCGGTCTGTTTGTGGCGCTGGCGACACAATTGCTCTTAAGCATTCTCGGCGTCGGAATCGGGGCGAGCGCGATTCATATCGGCTCGAGTGACAGTGCGTCGGCGAGTGGCCTCGGAATCGGCAGTGCCGTTTGGTTCTTTTTCTCGATTCTGATCGCGCTCTTTGTCGGCGGCTGGGTCGCAGGCAGCGTTGCGGGAATGCCTCGCCGCATCGAAGGGTTGCTCCACGGCATCGTCGTGTGGAGTCTGACGACCCTTGTTACTGTCTATTTGCTCACAACGGCGATCGGCGGCATCCTCGGTGGCGCCACGGGCCTCCTCGGTAAAGTTGTGGGCGCTGCGGGAACGGGGGCGGCGGCGGCGGCGCCTGCCATCTCTTCGGCGGTAGGCACGCAGCTGCAAAAGAACGGTATCACGGTTGACACCCTGACGAGCAAAGTTCAGACGATCCTAAGACAGACCGGCAATCCTAAACTATCGCCCGGAGCGCTCAAGGCGCAGGCTCAGCATCAAGGCAATCTCGCTAAAAATACCGCCGGGGCATCGGCACAAAATCCGCAAGCTACGCACCAAAATGTGAACGAGCTCGTCTATCGCTTCTTACATGATACGGGCGCGACGTCGCGAGCTGCCGACCGTCAAGCGCTTATCAACGTCGTGGCTGCGCAGCAGCACGTGAGCAAGACACAGGCGACGAAGACCGTCGATAGCTGGGCACAGGAAGCCGATGCTGCACAGCAGCAAGCGAAGGCCGCCGAAGCGGCGGTCGGGCAAAAGACGCAACAGGTGGCGAATGCCACGGCGCAAGGCGTTTCCAGGACCGCGCTCAGCGCTTTCTTCCTTCTGCTGATCGGTGCGATCGCGGCTGCAGTCGGTGGATGGTTCAGCACTCGTCTGGAATTTACCGAGACCTCACGCATTGTGTCGCGCTCGGCCTCGGCTCGTAGCTGATGAAAAACACTTCAAGGTCGAATTGCTTCTTGACTGGGGAGCTTCCCCACGCGTTTCCAAATCTAGCCGGGGACGACGATCGTCCAAGCGCTGGCAGCGAATGAGGGTTGGAAAATGTTCCAGTGGAGCTGAAGCTCAAAAGAATTGCTGATGGAGCCGACCTGTTCGGCCCCATCAGCATTATGATACGGGGGCGAATCGCTTAGTTGAGCGCCGGTCCTTCGAAGCGATAGAGATTTGCCCAACCCTCGATAACCGCAGTGGCATCGCTCACTACTATTGGCTGACGAACGTAGCGCATCGAAGCGTCGCTCCTCCCGTTGCCTTGCCGGTTGTGCATCACAGGAACTCTCTACTTGACCGCGATGCGCTTGGGCTGCGTCTCCGGGCGACGCTCGAGTGTAAAGATGAGCATGCCGTCCGCGACGCGCGTCGCGATCTGATCGTTATCGACGTCTTCCGGCACGCTAAATGAGCGGGAGAAGGCTCGCCGATCGCGCGCTCCGCATTGGGTTTCATTACCGCGAACGTTCCGTTGTCACGAGGCTCAATGTAGACGTTCTTCTTTCCCACGGCTCTTTGCCGCCTTTCTATCGCAGTGGCTCTCATCGAGCGCTCTGATTTGCACTGTTATTACCACGATGGTGATCTACGCGCAGGCCGACGCGCGAAACAAAAAGCGCGGCTACGCGTCGAGGTCGTGCGGATAGTTCAACGCCCGTTTCGCCGCGGCAATGGCGTTCGCGTGCTCACGACAAGCCTCGCAAGCGACGGCATCAAGCTCGCAGTCGCTCCGGTGTGCATCACGTGCCGCGCGACAAATAGCAAGCATGTACGCATGGCGGACGAATGCCGGCGGAAATGCGTCTTCGGGAAGAGCGCGGCCCCGGCGATGTGCCGGGGCCGCTTCGTGCCTCATGCCGCGGCGACCGCCTCGGCCGCCACGCCGCCACCGACCGGCTCTTCTTCCGCAGCATCGGCGGCGTCTGCCGGGGAGCCGCGCAAACCGAACTCCTCCCCACAATCAACACACGCGCCGTGCGTCGGCTCGTCCTCGTACGGCTCGATCTCGGTGTGCAAGCACACCGCGCCGTCGTCAACGACCGTCGGTGCGGCGTTCTGCGCGCCGAGCGGGTCGTCGATGATCTCGTAGCCGGCAAGTAACGCGTCGTCCTGGCCCTTCGGCCCGACGCCGCTGCCGTTCCAGCCGACGTAGTCGGCTTGCTGGACGGGCGCGAACAACTCGAGCGCGCGTTCCGTCGCCAGATGTGCGCTGACCGCACCGATCATCGTGCCGATCTGATCGACGAACTTGGCGACCTTCGGTTCACCGCCGGTCGCGTTAGCGCGCTGCTGACGCGCAGCAATCGCGGCGAGGCGCGCCTGAATGCGCTGCAAGTCCGCAAGGACGCTGTGGTCGATGCGATCGGCACGACCGTATTCCGCTTCGAAGGCGCGGATGTGCTCCTCACGCTGCGTGCGCGCTGCGTGGTAGAGTTCAAGCGCGCGCGCCTTGATGCGTGCATTCGCTTCGGCGCGCGTGATTTGCAGCACCGGCAGTGCAGGCTCTACCGTGGCGAGCGCCGTGCTGCCATTGGTCTTAGCTTTACGAGACATGTCAAAATTCTCCATCAGACCGTAAGGGGAAAATGGCCCTCATCGGGCGCAGCATCACTGCGCGACGCCGAGTACCCCGGCGTTTCGGGCTAAATCGCGGAAGCGAAGATATCGGCGACGATCGTATGCATCGCCGGATCGCAGACGCGCAGCCGCTCGCGCGTCGCAGGCGGCCACGGCGAATTTGCATCGTTGAAAACATCGCCGTATGCGCGAACGCACTCCGCGAAATACTCATCGAGACCGGACGCTGCGTACGGCGTCACGAAGGAACGCGCCGCAGCGAACGCTGCCCGAATCTTCGGATCGTAGCCGCTGCGGTAGATGCCATCGCCGAGCGCGCAATCGATCGCGTGTGCGACCTCGTGACCGATCGTCATCGCACTGAGCGAGCGCAGATATACGGCGCGTTCCTCGACGACGAAGAGGCCGGCTGGCGGCACGGGCCACGCATCGACATCAACACCGAGACGTCGTAACGCGGGCGATACGTCACGATAGCGCTCGGTCTGCGCGAGTGGACGCACGCGACAGCCGACCGCGACGAGCCGCTCCAGCAGCGGTATGGGATAGGCGCTAAGATGACGCGCGACCGCCACGCGATCATTCTCCTTCGCGTCGACGAGCAGCGCGGACACGACGTCGCTCGGACGCGACGAAATAGAACTCGACATGCGAGCCTCCAAAACAGAAGCGCGACGCCCTCAGGGGCGCCGCGCGAAATGCGTTATTAGTTTAGAGCTGCCCCGTTACGCGGCGTTGCGACGCCGACGCGACCCACGTCGCGCGCGCTCCTCGAACGCCGAGGCATCGAAGATGTCCGCCGCAACGTCGGTCGGCACGTCCTCGAGCGGATGCGTTCCGAGCAGCCGCCGCACGGTGTAGCCGGCGCTCAGCAACCGCGATGCCTCATCACGCGAGAATTGCGTGAAGTCCGGAAGCGTCACGCTCGGATCGAAGTCCCACGCTTGCGCTCCGGTGCCGTCGATGGCCATCGAAAGTAGCGCCTCGAGCTGCGCCGCACTCGGTCGCGTCGCGCGATAGAGTTCGCACATCGCGTTTCCGTGATCGTCGGATTTCGTGAACATCCACGCGCTGGTTACGGGATTCCACACGCCGTCATTAGCCTTCATCGCCTTGCGGCAGAACTTCGTACGGTCGTCGCTGATGGTGTAGAGCGTCGTCATTGGTCTGAACCCTTCTCCGCCCGAGGCGGTCGCTGTTGATGGGTCCGTGAAGGCCGCGGACGCGACGGAACGGCGCAGCGGACAAGGGCGGCACAGCCGAGCGTGGACCGGAACATAGTGAGGACCGATAGCGTCCCTTGCGTTTCGTCGTGGCCGCGGCTAGGATCCCAAAGATCAACAGCGATTGACTTCGGGCGGAGAAGCGACGCAGGCCAGTTGCTCGACATCATCACGATTGACGCCGATCGCTCGATCGCAAAGACCTCGATCGATGGACGGCGGCCGCTCCGGCTCATTGCATCTTCGAAACTTCTCGTGGATTTGCGCTAAATATACGCGAATCGAATTGGCTCCGGCGCTTATGTGCGCTTACTTACAAGCTTCAGATTTAAGAACGCATCAATGCCGACCATGCCGCCTTCGTAACCGTAGCCGCTGTCCCCAACACCGGCAACGGGAGCATCCGCAGCGACGCCTTGAAGCCCGTTGATGCCGACGCTTCCCGCCTGAAACCGGTCTGCGACATACGACGCCGTTGCGTCGCACGATGAAAAGACGTACGAGGCCAAGCCATACGGCGTGTCGTTGGAACGCGCAATCGCCTCATCGAGATCAGCGCATCGAAATATCGGAGCAACAGGGCCGAAGGGCTCTTCGTGCATGATCGTCGCTTCTTGTGGGACGTCAAGCAAAATCGTCGGTTCGTAAAAGTAGCCGCTTGTTTCGAACCGCTTACCCCCAAGCGCGACTTTGGCGCCCTTCGCTACTGCATCGGAGACCAGACTTACGACGGCCTCGATGCGTCTCGCACTCGACAACGGTCCCATCGTGGTCGCAGGTTCTAACCCGTTGCCAACAACGATGCGTCGGGTAACCTCCACGAATCGCTCGACGAACAGGTCGTAGATCGTCGCATCAACGTAGATCCGACTTGGTGCGTTGCAACTCTGCCCTGCGTTCTCAAACTTGTAGGCTGCAATCGCAGCGACTGCCGTTTCAACGTTTGCATCGCCACATACGATTACTGGGCAGTGTCCACCGAGTTCGAGCACACAGCGTTTCAGCGTATCGGCTGCGAGTCGTGCAAGTTGTTTACCCACAGCAGTCGAGCCCGTGAATGACAGCACCGATATGGCGGGATGCGCAAGAAAGTACGTCGAGACCTCCGCGGGATCTCCGAAAACGAGACCGACGACACCCGCCGGTACACCGGCATCGGCTATTGCATTTACGATCGCAACTGCGGCGCCCGGCGTTTCCTCTGATGGCTTCAAAATAGCGGAGCAGCCCGCGGCAAGCGCACTGCCGATCTTTCGCGCGACGACAACCGCTGGATAATTCCAAGGTGTGAAGAGGGCGGCTACGCCGATCGGCTCCGGCAGCGCGAATCGATCCAAGCCGGTCGCAGGGTAGTCTCGTCGCCGGTACGCGTCGGTGGCGGCTCGACCCGCCCAAACGAGTGCGTCAACGGCACGTTGAAACTCCGCCCGCGATTCGGCAAAGGTCTTCCCGGCTTCACGGGTGAGTGACACAGCTTCATTCTCAGCGCGTTCCTGTAATATCGATGCCGCCCGCTCGAGCGCCTTGCCGCGATCTTCAGGTCGCCAATTGCGCCATATCGCGAGTCCTGCTTTGGCCGCTTCGACCGCGCGACGAAGATCTACGCGTGTTGCGCGGGCGACAACGGCTACGCGTTCACCGAGCGCCGGGTCCAGAACGTCTATCGTCCGGCCATCGCTTGCGTGCGACCACGTTCCATCAATGAAAAGCCCGTACTCAGACGTAAAAGTTTCAACCAGCATGGCGCCTCCTCGGTTTATAGGCTGTGTCGTTTGGTTCAGTCGTGATGCTCTGATGTAAGGCTACGCCCGAAATGACGAGTCCGATTCCAAGCAAATCTCTTGCCGTGGGAATCTGCCTGAGGACCAGAAGACCGATCGCGGATGCGGTGGCCGGCAGGAGGGACAGGAGTAGCGCAAACGTTGCGCGGGAGAGCCGCGCCATTGCAAGCTGATCGCAGATGTAGGGAATGACAGATGACGTGACCCCCACGCCGACTGCCGCCAAAAGAAGGATCGGATTGTAAAAGGCACTGGTAGCTTCACGTATGCCGATCGGCAACGCCGCAAGCATCGCAATGAGCATCGCCGCTCCAAGACGATCGATGCCGCCCATCATGCCGCCGCCCGATGAGATGCGGTGACCGAGTACGATATAAACCATAAAGAGACCGCAATTTGCGAAAGCGAACAGGTACCCGACCACGGCACTCGTTAGTCGGATATCGGTCAACAAATACGCGCCACCTACCGCGAGGAGCAACGCCATCATGTTGCGCGCTGTCCGCATGCCGATTGCTGCAAGCGTAATCGGGCCGATGAATTCGATCGCACCAACAGTAGCCAGCTGCAAACGGGCAATAGCCTCATAGAAGCACACATTCATGAGTGCGAGAGTAACCCCAAGCCCGACGACCGTCAGACGCTCCATCGATGACAACCCGGCGATAAGGCGCCAAGGCTTTCGCCAGACGGCGAAGACAACGGCTGCCGTTGCAATACGGAGCCATGCCACGCCGAGCGGCGGGACGCTTCGAAACAACACGACCGCAAACGCTGGACCAAGATAATGGAAGACGGCGCTGACCACAAAGAACGCCTGCGGAGGGATCCTGTCGACGAGCGCCAGTCGCACGTCGACAACGGAAGGACCGGTGGTTCTCAAGGGCACGCATAACGTATACCATCGTAAGATCGAGTCAAAGCGGGTATTCTGAAGGTAGAAACTTCGTATGAGCTTCGAATCCAAAGGTGCCTACGTGTCGAAACTTACGAACCCTATTATGAGAGATAGCCGAGACGTCGAACTGCTCACCCTGCTTGTCAAACGGCCGCGGAGCACCGTATCGGAGCTCGCGCGCCATGTCGGCATGTCGGCTCCGGCGGTTCGTGAGCGTATACAGCGTCTCGAAAAAGACGGCGTCATCAAGCGGTGGTCAGTCGAAATCGATACAAAGGCACTGGGGTACCAAGTAACTGCTTTTGTGCGAATCCGTCCAATGGCTGGGAAGTTGACTCAGATCGCCCGGCTTGCAGAGCGTCTCCCGGAAGTTGCGGAGTGTTACCGCATCACCGGCGAAGACTGCTTCATCATGCGGGTGCATCTTAAGTCGCTTGAAAGCATGGACGAACTGCTCGATCAGTTTCTTGCCTTCGGCCAAACCACGACATCCATCGTGCAATCGAGCATAGTCGAGCCACGGAACGTTCTCCTCAGCTGACGGCGAAGCCATTAATGGCTTAAATAGGTGACGCCCGATTCGGCTGCAACAATCCTACGGTGGCCGCTCCGGCTCACGCAGCTTCGCAACGATCTCGCTGATACGACGCTGGATATACGCGATCGGCGACTCGCCGGCATCGGTTTCCCCCCAAACCCCCCTTCCATCGCTCGTCGTATCGCTCTTTGGTTCCGCGCTACGCGCGGGGACCGCGTACTCGGAGACGATTGCTGCGGCAATCGCTCCTCCGTGCGCGGTGGAAGGCTCCGATGCAAAAGCATCGTCGATCACCAGGTCATTCCCGTTG
>JAABUQ010005617.1_pt1 | contig 19752 bp, 11 predicted proteins | sample 5560001 | NCBI WGS metagenome assembly JAABUQ01 (sample SAMN10711888, study PRJNA513371) | rock metagenome | isolation source: Antarctica rocks | place: Antarctica: Victoria Land, Finger Mt nord | collected 2015-12-18
GGGTGTGCGCTACGACCCGATCGGTTTCGGCAGGATCGCCGAACACATACAGGCCGAGCGGGCGTTCACCTTCGTTGATCAGGGCAATGGCCGCGTCGACATCGTCGTAGGGCACCACCGGCAGGATAGGACCGAAGATTTCCTCCTGCATCAGGCGCAGGTCGGGCGCGGGGTCGATAACCAGCGATAGCGGCATCGTGCGGCGGGCGCGGTCGATGCGGCCGTCGGTTTCCAACGCGACGATGCGGGTCTGGCGGTCGGCGGCTTCGGCGAGCATTTCCGATATGCGGTCGAGATGACGGAGCGAGATCATGCCCGTCACCACCTCGCCGTGCGAGTAACCGGGCGCGGCGGCGGTCATGTAGGCCTGCGCGTGTTCGATGAAGGCGGGCAGTTCGGCGCGCGGCACCAGCGCGTAATCGACCGTGACGCACATCTGGCCGTTCTTGACGAGCTTGGTGCCGACGACCGACTCGACATTGGCGGCGGTGACCGACCCCGGCGTCATCAGCGCTGGGCATTTGCCGCCGAGTTCCAGGGTGACGGGCACGAGGTTCTTCGCCGCCGCCTCCATCACCATGCGACCGACATTGGGGCTGCCGGTATAGAGCAAATGGTCCCAGCGCAGCGCCGAGAAGGCGCGCGCGAGATCGACGCCGCCGACCGCGACGTAGACCATCTCGGGGGCGAAGGTGGCCGATACCATCTCGCGTAGCAGGTCGGCGCAGGCGGGAGTGAACTCGGATGGTTTGAGAATGACGCGGTTACCCGCCGCGAGCATCTCGATCAGCGGGCCGACCGAGAGATCGAACGGGAAGTTCCACGGCACGATGTTGCCGATGACGCCCTTTGCTTGCGGCTGAACGTAGGCGCGCGCGGTGCCAAGCACCTGGGGATCGGTGAAGCGTGGCGAGGGGGCGGTCCACTCCTCGAGTTGTGAAAGCGCGTACTGCGCGCGGCCGACGACGCCGAGCACTTCGATCAGATCGGACGACGCAACCGGGTGCGCGCCGAAATCCTGCGCCAAAGCGGCGGCGATCTTCTCGCGGTTGGCGAGCATCATGTGCATGACTTTGCCCAACCGCGCGCGGCGTTCGTCGAGCGAGGGATCGCAGTCGGCCGCGAAGGCTTTGCGCTGCGCGGCGAAAGCGGCGTGGAGGTTGGCAATCGCGGCGGTGTCGTCGTGGGTGGCGAACGGTTCGGCGGGAGCTTCGAGGATCGACATCTCAGGGCCTTTCGGTTGGGGTTTCCTCGACCCACTCGCGGCGGAGCGGGCGCACCGCGAGCCACATCGTGATCGCGGCGAGCGGATAGAATAGCAGTAGCGCGACCGCGCTGTAGCGTAGTGATTCATGACCGTAGCGCGCGGTCATCGCGTCCGAAATGAGGCCCATGACGCGCGGGCCGAGGCCGAGGCCGATCAGATTGTTGACGAGCAGGAAGCTCGCGGTCGCGGTGGCGCGCATCGGCGGCGGCACGAGGTGCTGGACGCAGCGCGCGACCGGGCCGAGCCACAGGATCGTCAGGCCATTCGCGGGCAGGAGGAACAGCCACGCCCACGTCGGCGACAACGAGAGGAACCCGGCGACGTAAAGTGGCCCGGTCGCGAGCCAAGCGGCGGCGCAGAGCTTGGCGTAGACGCCGCGGTCCTGGCTGCCTAGCTTGTCCGACAACCAGCCGCCCGCGAGCACGCCCGCCGTGCCGCCGATGAGCACGAGCGATCCGAAAAAGTTCGCGGTGTGCGACAGGCTGAAGCCGAACGAGCGGATCAGCACCGAAGGTGCCCAGAAGGCGAGCGCGTAACCGACGGTCGAGCTGAACGCGGCGGCGACCGATATGAGCCAGAAGCTGCGTTTGCGCGCGAGGATGGCGAATACGGCGAGTATCGGCGGGCGCGCCACGGTTGCGGCGGCGGCGGGCCGGGGCAGATCGCGCACCAGATATTTGAACAGCGGCGTTACCACCACGCCCGCCAAACCGATGCCGATGAACGCCGTGCGCCAGCCATAAGCCTGCGCGATCTGGCCCGCGATAATCGCGCCGCCCGCCAATCCAAGCGGGATACCGAGCGAGTAAATGGCGAGCGCGCGGCTGCGGCGTTCGGGCGGGAAATAGTCGGCGATGAGCGCGTAGGACGGCGCGGGGCCGCCCGCCTCGCCGACGCCCACGCCGAGCCGGAAGACGAACAACTGCCAGAAGCCGGTGGCGACGCCGCAGAGCGCCGTGAAGCCGCTCCATACCGCGAGCGCGACGGTGACGACCCACGAGCGGCTGGTGCGGTCCGCGAGGATCGCGAGCGGCAGGCCAAGCACTGAGAACAGCAAGCCGACCGCGCCGCCGAGCGTGCCGAGCTGCGTGTCGGTCAGGTGCAGCTCGCGCTTGATCGGCTCCGCGATGATGCCGAGTATCTGGCGATCGAGGAAATTGAGGATGTAGACGATGAGCAGCATCGCCAGCAAGATGTTGCGGCGGGCGAGCAGCGTTTGGGTGCGGTATGCGGTTGCGGTGGTGGCCATGGCGTTAGGCATCGGAGTGTGATCCACCTGTGAGATCGTGCCAAGCCGCCGGGCACGATGTTGCGACGCCGGGCCACCGTGCCGTTATCGCGACATCGCGGCGAAGAGCGTGGTGCGTTCCTCGCGCACCGTGTCGGGATCGGTCGCCACCTGGACCGCGAACGGCTGGAGTTCGGCGGGGACGTACCAGTGGAGCTTTTCCGAATGATAGGCTTGCCACACCGTTTCGGCGACTTCGGAGGGGTGGACGAGCCGCCACATGCCGTCGGGCGGGGCCATGGCGCGCAGGCTATCGGGAAGCAGCGGCGTGTCGATCAGGCCGGGCAGCAGGTCGGCGGCGCGGATACCGTAGCGCTTGAACTCGATCGTCAGCGCTTCGGTCAGGCCGCGCACCGCGTGCTTGGTCGCGGAGTAGATCGCGATCCCCGCGCTGCCCCAGATCGCCGAGGAGGACGAGGTGATGAGGCTGAGCGCGTTCGGCGTGGCCTTCATGAGCGGCATCGCGGCGCGGATGCCGATCATCACGCCGACCAGATTGACGTTCAGCACGCGCATCAGATCGTCCCAGGCGATCTCGTCGAACATGCCGTTCACGCCGATGCCGGCGTTGTTGAATAGGAGATCGAGCTTGCCGCCGGTCGCCGCGCCGAACGTTTCGACCGCCTGGGCGAAGGCGGCCTGGTCGGTCACGTCCAATGTGGCGAAGTGGCCGTTGTCCGCGCCGAGTTCGGTTTGCAGCGTATCCAGCCCGGCCCGGTTGACGTCGAACGCGCCGACGAACCAGCCCTTGCGCGCGAACAACAACGCGGTTTCGCGGCCCATGCCCGAGGCTGCGCCGGTGATGAAGATCGACTTGCGTGCCTGTGCCTCGTTCATGCCGCGACCGCTTCCCGCGCGTGCGCGCCATCGAGTTCCATACCGGTGAGGTCGCCGTTCTCGCGCCAGGTGCGCAGCAGTTCGATGAACGCCACCGGCCCCGCGCCGTAGGGGAACGAGCGCGCGAGGCCTTCGGATACCTTGCCTTCGTTGTTGTAGAAGCCGGGCGTGCATTGTTCAAGGAACTTCATCCGGCCCTCGCCGAGCGCCATGATCGTCGCCACCCACTCGGCCTCGGCGGCTTGCGTAGTTTCGACCGTACGCGCCCCGCTTTCGAGGCAATGGCCGACGATGTGCGCGGCGTGGAGCGCCTGCTCGGAGAGCATATGCGGGAAGTTGGGCGACATCCCCGATTGCGCCTGGCTCAGCACGAACATGTTGGGGAAGCCGTGCGTGTGCATCCCGTGCAGCGTGGCGAGGCCGCCCGACCATTTCTGGCTAAGCGTCACGCCGCCGACGCCGCGCGCCTGGAAGCCCGAGCGCTTGGCGAAATCGGAACTGACGTCGAAGCCGGTCGCGTAGATCAGGCAATCGAGCGGGTATTCGCGGCCGTCGACCACGACGCCGCGCTCGGTGATAGCTTCCACCCCGCGCCCGGCGGTATCGACCAGCGTGACGTTCGGGCGGTTGAACACGGCCAGATAGTCGTCGTGGAAGCACGGCCGCTTGCAGTAGAGGCTAAACCACGGCTTCAGCGCCTCGGCGGTCTTGGGATCGTGGACGATCGTGCCGATGCGCTCGCGGACCTGCGCCATCTTCTCCATGTCGGCTTCGTCGAGCATCGCGGCGGGATCGGGCGTGTCCCCGGCCTGCATCGCGGCGACGAACTTCTGGCGCACCGCGCGGGCGAGCACGGTCCAGCCGTCCTGGACGTGATCGTCGGGGCCGATGTCGAAGGTGAACTGGCGGGTGAAGTTCTCCATGCGGCGCTGCTGCCAGCCGGGTTCGAGCCCGGCGGCCCACACCGGATCGGTCGGGCTGTTGTCGCGCGCGTCGACCGAGGACGGCGTGCGCTGGAAGACGTAGAGGTGCTCGGCGTCGCGTGCCAACGGCGGAACGCACTGGATCGCGGTCGCGCCGGTGCCGATGATGCCGAGGCGCTTGTTAGTGAGGCCGGTCATCGGCTCGGTCGCACTGCCGCCGGTGTAGGTATAGTCCCAGCGGCTGGTGTGGAAGCTGTGCCCCTTGAAGGTTTCGACGCCGGGGATCGCGGGGAGCTTGGGGCGGTTCAAAGGCCCGGTGGCCAGCACGACGAAGCGCGCGCGGGTGCGGTCGCCGCGGTTGGTCTGTATGATCCAGCGCGCGGCCCCGCCGTCCCAGTCGAGCGCGGTGACCTGCGTGCCGAACAACGCGAGATCGTAGAGGCGGTAATGTTCGGCGATGCGGCGGCAGTGCGCGCGGATTTCGGCCGCCTTGGAATAGCGCTCGACGGGCATGTAGCCCGTTTCCTCGAGCAGCGGCAGATAGATGTAGCTTTCGATGTCGCACGCCGCGCCGGGATAGCGGTTCCAGTACCAGGTGCCGCCGAAGTCGCTGCCGCTTTCGACGATGCGGATCGTTCGCGCGCCCGCCTCGCGCATCCGGGCGGCTGTCAGCAGCCCGCCGAAGCCGCCGCCGACGATCAGCACATCGACATCGTCGTGCAGCGGCTCGCGGTCGGGCACCTCGCCATAGGGATCGGCGAGCAGATGCTCGAAGCCTTGCGCCATGTCGCGGTAGCGGCGATCGCCGACACCCGCGCGGTGCTCGCGCTCGGTGCGGTAGCGATCGCGCAGTTGGGCGAGATCGGGGGCGGTCTGGTCGGTGGCCATGGGTGATCCTCTGCGGGGCCGGTCAGGCTAGAACCGCTTCCTGAACGTCACGCCGTAGGTGCGCGGCAAATTGGGGTAGGCGCTGTAGCTTCCCGTTTGCGCGACGGTGGGGAAAGTGGCGATCAGATAGCGGTCGTTGGTGAGATTGCGCACCCACAGCATCGCTTCGAGCTTGGCGCGTTCGGCGGTGAGGCCGAGGCTGGCGTTGAACTCGTGGCGCGAGAAGGTGCTGATCGGCGGCGGCGAGCTTTCGCTAATGAGCGTGCTCGACGTGTAATCATATTCGCCGCGCAGATATCCGCCCAGGCCGTCGCCGAACTCGTGGCTGAGCGTGGCGGACATCGACGCGGTCCATTCGGCGATGTCGCCCGGCTTGGTGCCCGACAGGTCGCGGAAGGGCGAGACGAACTGGCCGTTGGCGGTCGGGCAGCGCACGGTGTCGAATACCGCGCAGGCGGCGAACTTGAAGCTATCGTATTTGGGATCGAGGTAAGTGACCGCGCCGGTCAACGCCAGCCAGCGGGCGGGCGCGTAGGCGGTATCGACCTCCACACCGCGCACCGATTCCTTGCCCGCGTTCGTCAGGATGTAGCCGGTGCCGGTGTAGGCGTTCGACTGGAACCCCTTGATCGCCTGATCGAACAGCGCGATGTTGAAGAAGCCGCCACGGAAGCTCGCCTTCGCGCCGACCTCGTAGACGGTGACGTTCTCGGGTGCGGCGGTGCGGCCCACCCCGTTCGGATCGGTGGGGCGGCTGTCGGACGAGAGGTTGTAGGCACTCGCCTTCCAGCCGGTCGAGTAGCTGAAATAAACGTTCAGGCGCCTGCCGAAATCATACGCAGCTTTAGCCGAGTAGGTGATCTTGTCGCCCTTCAGGATACCGTTGTCTGTGGCGTTCGGGAAATTGATCGGCGCGTGGTTGGTAGTGTTGCCGTAGAAGAACTGCACCGCGCCAAGGCCCGCGAAGGCGTTCGCTGGCACGCCAACAAAAGGAAGCTGCGGCACGTTCTGGAGGTTCAACGCCGAGAACTGATCGGTCAGCACGACGTCCGACACCACGGCCTTGCGATCGTTAAGGTAGGCGACGCCGCCGGTGATCGTCAGGTGCCGCAGGACCTTGTAGTCGGCTTGGCCGAACAGCGAGTAGGATGTCTGCTGGAGGTGGTAGAAATCGTGAACGCCCTGGCCCGGCTTGAAGTAGGTTTGGCCGGGAATGATCGACGGCGTCACCAAGCTTTGCAGGTATTCGAGCACGAACAGATTGGAGCGACCGACGAACGGCCGTGTCGCCGGGCCGCCCACCAGCCCGTCGATATAAGGCCGAATTTGCGTCCCGAAGGTGGTGTCGCGGCCCGAGAACAAGGTTTCGTCCTCGTAGAAGCCGCCAACCAGCCAGTTCAGCCGGCCCTTGCCGTTCGAGGCGAGGCGGAACTCCTGTGTGAACGTATGCACGTCGGCGCGTTCGTTCTTGCTGGCGATGTCCGCGCCGGTGAAATCGACGTCCTGGACCGATTGGTTCAACTGACGGCGATACGCGGTAATCGAGGTCGCGGTAGCGAAACCGATGTTCCAGTCGATCTGCGCCGAGCCACCACCGCCAAATAGCCGGTTCTTGGGATCGGTGCTGAAATAGATGTTGCCATTATACTTGTTGGCGGGATCGCCTATCGCCGCGCCCAAGCCGAACGGCTTCGGCGCGCCAATGAACTGCGTCGCGGGGCCATTCTGGATCGTAACGACGCCGCAGCACTTCTCAAGCGACTCGTTATAGTCGCCGATGACGCGGATCGATAGGTTGTCGGTCGGGTTCCATAGAATGTCGGCGCGGACCGCCTTACGGTTGCGGTCGTTGATCTTGGCACCGGTGATGACGTTGGTGAGATAGCCCTCGCGCTCGTCGACCGCGCCGAACAATGCGATCGCAAGCTTGTCGTTGACGGGCCCGGTCGCGTAGGCGCGCGCTTGGATGAGGCCGTAATTGCCCGTGCTGATTTCGGCCTTTGCGCCGAAATTGAACTGAGGCTTCTGCGTGATGATGCTGATCGCGCCCGCCGAAACGTTCTTGCCGAACAAGGTCGATTGCGGGCCGCGCAGCACCTCGATGCGTTGCACCTCAGGCAGATCGTCGAGGGACGAAAACGTGCGCGAGCGGTAGACGCCGTCGACGAACACGCCGACCGAGCTTTCGATACCGTCGTTGCCGTTGCCGTTGCCGAAACCGCGAATGTAGAAATCGGTTTGGCCGGATGCGTTCAACTGCTCGATCTTGAGCGAGGGCACCACCGACTGCAGGTCGATCAAGTCGCGGATCTGCGCTTTCTCGATCGTGTCTACGCTGGTCACCGACACCGACAGCGGGATGTCCTGAAGCGACTGCGCGCGCTTGGTCGCGGTGACGATGATCTCGCCTCCCGGCTCGGAGGCAGGCGTGGGCGCGGGATTGGCGCTTGGCGAAACATTGGCCGGCAGCGGCGCGGGTCCCGCGACATTGTCGGGCGGCGGGACGGCGGCTTGGCCGAGCGCGGCACCGCTGGCGAACAATGCCAACATCGATACGCTCAGGAACTGCTTGGTGCGCATAATGGTCCTCCCTTGGCTCGCCCGCTCCGCGTGATCCGGAGCTTGGCGACTCACTTGTCGCTTTGATCATAAGCAAAATTCTAGCGTGGGATAGAGACTTTCTATTATCATCGCGTCGCACTTGCGAGAAAGTTGCGGGTCGCTAGGAGGGCAACGCGTTGGCGGACGGAGAAAGCGCGATGTTGGAGCAGGCGCCCATCGTGGCGGGCGGTGGCGCGAAGCATCTTTCCCGCACCCGCAAGTCTGCCGAGAAGCGCGACGCAATCATCGCGGCGGCGATCGAGATCATCAACGCCAAGAGCTTCGCGCTCGCCACCATGACTGAAATCGCCGCGAGCCTGGACCTTCGCGACGCGACGCTGTATTATTACTTTCCGAACAAACAGGCGCTCGTCTATGCCTGCCACCGTCGCTCGCTCGAACGATTCGAGCAGACATTGGCGGAGATCGAAGTTGCGGACGGCACTGGTGCGGGCAAGCTCGAGCAGTTCATCTTCGGGATGCTCGACGAGTCCGAACGCAACGGCCCGCAAATCTACTTCGGCGATTATTCCTACCTCGATGCCACGCAGCGCAAGTCGATCGCCGACTGGGCGGCGCGCTTAACGGTCCGCCTCGAGCAATTCCTGATAGATGGCATTGCCGACGGCTCGGTCGTGCCGTGCGAGACCGAGCTCGTCGTGCAACTGCTAATCGGGATGCTGATCTGGCTGGCGAAATGGGTGCCGTCGATCGAGCGCATGACCGCGCGCCGCCTGATGGACGCGATCGGCGCGTTCAGCCTGCACGGCCTGGAAAGCCGCGCCACGCCGAGCGGCGAGGTTTGACGCCCGCGCGCACCGTGGTATCGCCACGGCGACGCGGGTGTAGCTCAATGGTAGAGCACTAGCCTTCCAAGCTTGTGACGCGGGTCCGATTCCCGTCACCCGCTCCAAACCAATGCCGAAACCGCCCCTTCCCTCCCCGGCTCAAGCGCAAGGCCGCCGCGCCCCGCGCCGACACGCGCGGCCGCCCGCACCCGCGCCGACCGGTCCGCAGCGGATCGCCAAGCTGCTCGCGCGCGCCGGGGTCGCCTCGCGCCGCGATATCGAGCGGATGATCGCCGAAGGGCGTGTTGCTTTGGGTGGGACGGTGCTGAGCCTGCCCGCGCCGCTGGTCGGCGATTTGCGCGGCGTGACGGTCGACGGGCGGCCCGTGGCGAACCCCGAAGCAGCCCGCGTCTTTCGCCTGAACAAGCCCACCGGCGTGCTCACCACCGCGCGCGATCCCGCTGGGCGACCGACAGTGTATGGCCTGATCCCCGCCGATTTCCCCCGGCTGCTGACGGTGGGCCGCTTGGACTTCACCTCGGAGGGGCTGCTGCTCCTCACCAACGACGGCGGCCTCAAACGCACGCTCGAACTGCCCGCCACGGGCCTCGAACGCCGTTACCGCGCACGGGCGTATGGCCCGGCGACGCAGCAGTTGTTGGACCGGCTGCTGGACGGGGTGGAGATCGAGGGCGTTCGCTATGGCCCGATCCGCGCGTTCCTCGAGAGCAAGCGCGGTGATAACGCGTGGATCGAGCTGATCCTCACCGAAGGCAAGAACCGCGAGGTGCGCCGTGTGCTCGAATATCTCGGCCTCAAGGTGAACCGCCTGATCCGCACGCATTACGGCCCGTTCGCGCTCGGCGATCTGCCGACCGCGCGCCTCGACGAGGTGCCGCCGCCCGATGTCGCTGCGCTGTTGCAGCGCTTCGCGGCGCCCGCGAAGGCGTGAGGATCGTCGCGGGCAAGTGGCGCGGGCGCCTGCTCGAAGCGCCGCCCGGCCTCGCTACCCGCCCGACCGCCGCCCGCGCGCGCGAGGCGCTGTTCTCGATGCTCGCCGCGCGCTTGCCGACGTTCGAGGGCTTGCGCGTGCTCGACCTGTTCGCCGGCTCGGGCGCGCTTGGCTTGGAGGGGCTTTCACGCGGCGCGGCGCACGCCACCTTCGTCGAGCAGTTCCCCGCACCGCGCGCCGCGCTCGCCCGCAACATCGCCGCATTGGGCGCGGCGGCGGATACGACCGTCATCGCGGCCGCGGTCGAGAAGCTCGGCCCCGCCCCCGCCCCCTACGATCTCGTGTTCGCCGATCCACCCTATCACATGGGGCTGGCGGCCGCCGCGCTCGCGGTGCTCGCCCGGGGCTGGCTCGCGCCGGGCACCTGGATCGCGGTCGAGACAGCGGAGGACGAGAAGCTTTACGGAACGCCCGAAGCGGACCGCACGCACGGCAAAGCGCGGCTGCGATTGTTCCGCACGCCGTAATCACACCTTCCTATTCGTCCCGACGTTCTTTACCTGTTCGCCCATGGCCACACAGCCCGTCCCCGAACCTGGCTACCTCCACGGCCTGAACCCGCCGCAGCGCGAGGCGGTGCTGACCACCGAAGGGCCGGTGTTGCTGCTCGCGGGGGCGGGGACGGGCAAGACGCGCGCGCTGACCGCGCGGCTGGCGCATCTGGTGGCGACGCGGCGTGCCTGGCCGAGCGAGTTGTTGGCGGTCACCTTCACCAACCGCGCCGCGCGCGAGATGAAGGAGCGGGTGGGCGCGCTGATCGGCGAGGCGGTCGAGGGGATGCCGTGGCTCGGCACGTTCCACGCGATCGGCGCGCGAACGCTGCGCCGCCATGCCGAGGTGGTTGGGCTGAAGTCGAACTTCACGATCTTGGATACCGACGACCAGCAACGCCTGATGAAACAGGTCATCGTCGAGGCGGGGCTCGACGAACGCCGCTGGCCCGCGCGCGCGTTGGCGGGGCTGATCGACCGCTGGAAAAATCGCGGGCTGGTGCCGGAGAAGGTCGGCGCCGCCGAGAGCGCGGCGTTCGCCGACGGCAAGGGCGCGGCGCTATACACGCGTTACCAGGAGCGGTTGCGCCAGCTCAACACGGCGGATTTCGGCGACCTGCTGCTGCACAATCTGACGATCCTGACGAGCGAACCCGCGATCCTCGCGGGGTATCAGCAGCGGTTCAAATACATATTGGTCGACGAATATCAGGACACCAACGTCGTCCAATATCTCTGGCTGCGGCTGCTCGCCCAGGAGCGCAAGAACATTTGCGTGGTCGGCGACGACGACCAGTCGATCTACTCGTGGCGCGGGGCGGAGGTGGCGAACATCCTGCGCTTCGATCAGGATTTCCCGGGTGCCGCCGTGATCCGGCTGGAGCAGAACTACCGGTCGACCCCGCACATCCTCGGCGCGGCAGGTGGCCTGATCGCCAAAAACAGCGGGCGACTGGGCAAGCAGTTGTGGACCCAACTGAACGCGGGCGAGAAGGTCGGCGTGGTCGGCGTGTGGGACGGCCCCGAGGAGGCGCGTCACGTCGGCGAGCAGCTGGAAGGCTTGCAACGCCAGGGCGCGACCTTGGACGATGCGGCGATCCTGGTGCGCGCGGGCTTCCAGACGCGCGAGTTCGAGGATCGCTTCATCGCGATCGGCTTGCCCTACCGCATCGTCGGCGGCTTCCGCTTCTACGAACGCGCCGAGATCCGCGATGCGATGGCGTATTTCCGAGTGATCGTGTCGCCCGCCGACGATCTCGCGTTCGAGCGGATCGTCAACCGGCCCAAGCGCGGACTGGGCGAGAAGTCGGTCGCGCAGTTGCACCAGCTCGCCCGTGCGCGCGGCGTGTCGCTGGCGAGCGCGGCGGCCGATCTCGCGCAGACCGACGATCTGACCGGAGTCGCGCGCCGAGCGCTGGCGGACCTGGGGCAGAACTTCACCCGATGGCGCTCGCAGTTGGAATCGCTGCCGCATACCGAACTCGCGCGGCTGGTGCTCGACGAAAGCGGTTACAGCGCGATGTTGCAGGCGGATCGCTCGGCCGAAGCGGCGGGGCGACTGGAAAACCTCCAGGAACTGGTGCGCGCGATGGAGGAGTATGAGTCGCTCCCCGCCTTCCTCGACCACGTCGCGCTGGTGATGGACAACGACGCGTCCGACGCCGAACCCAAGGTGACGGTGATGACGCTCCACGCGGCGAAGGGGCTGGAGTTCCCCTACGTGTTCCTGCCCGGCTGGGAAGAGGGCGTGTTCCCGTCGCAGCGCGCTTTGGACGAGGGGGGCAACGCGGCGCTGGAGGAGGAACGCCGCCTCGCCTATGTGGGCCTGACGCGCGCGCGGCGGCGGGCATGGGTGCTGCACGCCGCGAACCGACGCGTATATGGGACGTGGCAATCGTCGCTGCCGTCTCGCTTCGTCGCCGAACTGCCCGCCGAAAATGTCGACGTGGTAGTGACGATGACCGGCGGGCCGTCGCTGTGGCGCGCGCACCTGGGCGAAGGCGATCCGTTCGCGCACCTGGCGCGCGCGGGCACGCGCGGGCCGGGGTTCCAGCGCGCCGCCGCCACCGGCGGCCTATCGCGCGAGCGCGGTACGCTAATCGAAGCGCGCGCGAGTTCGGTCAGCGTCGGCCAGCCTGGGCGCGGCAACGTTACCGTTGGCGCGCGCGTGTTCCATATAAAATTCGGCTACGGACGCGTCACCGAGATCGAGGGCAACAAGCTCGAGATCGCGTTCGAGATCGCGGGCGCTAAACGCGTGCTCGATAGCTTCGTCGAGCTTGCCTGATCGCCGCGCGTCGGCTTGTGTTGCAATGTTATCACACTATCTCGGACGCGCACCGCTAATGTCTGAGACCGCCCATGAACATCGAGAAGTTCACCGATCGCGCCAAAGGCTTCCTGCAATCGGCGCAGACCGTCGCCATTCGCATGAACCACCAGCGCGTCACGCCCGACCATTTGCTGAAGGCGCTGCTGGAGGACGGGCAAGGCATGGCGGCCGGGCTGATCCGTGCCGCCGGTGGACAGCCGCAGGCGGCCGTTGCCGCAGTCGATGAAGCTTTGGCGCGCGTGCCCGCCGTGAGCGGCTCGGGCGCGCAATCGGTCGCTTGGGACAATGATACCGTGCGGCTGCTGGACTCGGCCGAGCAGATCGCGGCGAAGGCGGGAGACAGCTTCGTGCCGGTCGAGCGCCTGCTGCTCGCCTTCGCGGTCGGGGGTAACGCGGCGCTAAAGGCGGCGGGGGTCACCGCCGAGGCATTGAACGCCGCGATCGAGAAAGTGCGCCAGGGGCGTCCGGCGGACAGCGTCACCGCCGAAGAGCGTTACGATGCGCTGAAGAAATATGCCCGCGATCTCACCCAAGCGGCGCGCGACGGCAAACTGGACCCGGTAATCGGCCGCGACGAGGAGATCCGCCGCACGATCCAGGTGCTCGCCAGGCGCACCAAGAACAACCCGGTGTTGATCGGCGAGCCCGGCGTCGGCAAGACCGCGATCGTCGAGGGGTTGGCGAACCGCATCGCCAACGGCGACGTGCCCGACGGGATGCGCGACCAGCGCGTGATGGCGTTGGACATGGGCGCGTTGATCGCGGGCGCGAAATACCGCGGCGAGTTCGAGGAGCGGCTGAAGGGCGTGCTCGACGAAGTACGCGCGGGCGCGGGCGAGATCGTGCTGTTCATCGACGAAATGCACACGCTCGTTGGCGCGGGCAAGGGCGAGGGCGCGATGGATGCGTCGAACCTATTGAAACCCGCGCTGGCTCGCGGCGAACTGCACTGCATCGGCGCGACGACGCTGAACGAATACCGGAAGTATGTCGAGAAGGACGCGGCTTTGGAGCGGCGCTTCCAGCCGGTGATGGTCGGCGAGCCGACGGTGGAGGATACCGTCTCGATCCTGCGCGGCCTGAAAGAGAAGTACGAACTGCACCACGGCGTGCGCATCACCGACGGCGCGCTGGTGGCGGCGGCGACGTTGTCGAACCGCTACATCGCGGATCGGTTTTTGCCGGACAAGGCAATCGACCTGATGGACGAGGCGGGTTCGCGGCTGCGGATGGAGGTGGATACCAAGCCCGAGGAGATCGAGAACCTCGACCGCCGCGTGCTGCAACTGCGCATCGAGCGCGAGGCATTGCGCCGCGAAACCGACGCGGCTTCGCGCGACCGGCTCGCGGCACTGCAGGCCGAACTCGCCAATCTGCAGCAGCAGTCCGCCGAGATGACGACGCGGTGGAAGGGCGAGAAGGAGAAGCTGCAGGGCGCGTCGCGGGTGAAGGAGGCGTTGGAGGCGGCGCGGCTGGAGCTGGAGCAAGCGCAGCGGCGCGGCGATTACGCGCGCGCGGGCGAGCTGACCTACGGCGTCGTCCCGGGGCTGGAGCGCGATTTGGCGGCGGCGGAGGAGGCGACGCACTCGGCGATGTTGCGCGAGGAGGTGACCGCCGAAGATATTGCTGCCGTGGTCGCGCGCTGGACGGGCATTCCGGTCGAGCGGATGCTGGCGGGCGAGCGCGAGAAACTTTCGCGCATGGAGGAAACGCTCGGGGCTCAGGTGATCGGGCAGCTGGCGGCGATCCACGCGGTCTCCGCCGCGGTTCGCCGCGCGCGCGCCGGGTTGCAGGACCCCAACCGGCCTTTGGGTTCGTTCCTGTTTCTCGGACCGACGGGCGTCGGCAAGACCGAACTGACGAAGGCGCTCGCCGCGTTTCTGTTCCACGACGCGCAAGCAATGGTCCGCATCGACATGAGCGAATACATGGAGAAGCACGCGGTCGCCCGGCTGATCGGCGCGCCTCCCGGCTATGTCGGCTACGAGGAGGGCGGCGTGCTGACCGAAGCGGTGCGGCGGCGACCCTACCAAGTCTTGCTGTTCGACGAGGTGGAAAAGGCGCACGGCGACGTGTTCAACATCCTGCTGCAGGTACTGGACGATGGGCGGCTGACCGATGGCCAGGGCCGCACGGTCGATTTCACCAATACGATCATCATTTTGACTTCGAACCTCGGCTCGCAATACATCGCCGCGCTGCCCGACGGTGCTTCGGTGAGCGCCGCCGAGCCGCAGGTGATGGAGGTGGTGCGCGGGCACTTCCGCCCCGAGTTCCTGAACCGCCTCGACGAGATCGTGCTGTTCCAGCGGCTGGGCATGGGCGAGATGGGACCCATTGTGGAGCTCCAGGTCGAGCGCGTGCGGCGCTTGCTCGCCGACCGCAAGATCGGGCTGGAGCTGACCGACGCGGCGCGACGCTGGCTGGCGCGGGTGGGTTACGACCCGGTCTACGGCGCGCGACCGCTCAAGCGCGCGGTGCAGCGCAACGTGCAGGACCCGCTGGCGGACATGATCCTCAAGGGCGATGTAGCGGACGGGTCGAGCGTTGCGGTCGACGAAGGCGATGGGCGGTTGGAGCTGGCGGTGGGGTGAGCGGACATGAAAAGGGCAGGCATCGCTGCCCGCCCTTTCCCTTCAGTCGAGCATTGATGTCAGTATTTCAGCGAGACCGTCGCAACGTAACGTCGGCCGAGCGCATCGTAGGTCGACGGGTAGGTATTGCCGCTGTTGAAGGTGGTTGAGCCGATGGTCGATCCGACAACCGGCGGCAGCTTGTCGGTGATATTTAGGGCCGACACGATCAGTCTCAGGTTGTTGGAAATGCTGTAGCGAACGCCAATGTCAAAGTAGTCATAGCTCGATATATGGCCGAAATTTTGTCCGTTGCCAGAGAATGCCGGACCGTTCACGTTGACGATATCGTCTGGCTCCTGGTTAAAAGGCGCGATGTGCCGCCACAGCACCGTTAAATCGATTGCCTCATAGCTGAGCGTAGTACGCTGCGACCACTGATACTTTGGCTGAAGCGAGCCAGTAAAACTGCAGTTTTGGCTATAATAGCCGACGCACTCGCGGTTCAGCCCATTCGGATCGGCAGCATTGGCCTTAAACTTTGATTGGAAAGTATAATTTCCCGTGAAGCCGACGTCGATCTTGCCCGGACCGAGATTGTGACGATAATCGATCGTCGCATCAATGCCGTTCGTTAGGATGCGGCCCTGATTGCTGTAGCCGAGGAATATTCCAGGCGTCGTTGCCGGATCACCGTCGAGCCCACCCGTCGTCGGATTGCGCCGGATCAAGGTGCAAGCGGTTGAAGTCGCGCTCGCGGCGGTCTGGTTGTTGAAACAGGCTCCGAGCGCATCACCAACCGTCGGCACCGTAATGGCACCATTCAGCACGATATGGTAATAATCGACGGTGAGTGATAGACCGCGCACGTACTTATCAGGAGTTACGATTACGCCCGCTGTGAAAGTGTCTGCCTTTTCTGGCTGCAACTTGACGTTACCACCCGATGTCTCGTTAGGCTGACCTGCTGATGGATCAGCGATATTACCAATAGTGTTGGCGGGCGCACCTTGCGCCAAACAAATCGCGGTAAGGATCGCATTGCCAACTGGCTTGTTACCCGAACATGCATCGGTTTTCAGGTTGGTCAATCCAGTCACGGGCGGCGAAAACAGCTCGAAAAGATTGGGTGCCCGTACCGAACGCTCGTAAGTCCCGCGTAGCTTGAAGCCGCCCACTGGCTCCCAAGTACCGCCGCCCTTGTATGTGGTGGTATTGTAGCCTCCCGGTGCGCCGCTAAGCGTGTAGCTCGAATATCGCACACCAGCCTGCAATATCAGGCTCTTGAAAAAGGGCTTGTCCTCGATCAACGGGACGGCAACTTCGCCGAACCCTTCAACCACGTTGTAACCGCCGGTTACGGGAATGACTGCCCCGCCAGCTCCTCCGAGTTCGCCCGCCGTTTGGGCCAGCGTATCCGCGAGTTGTGACGCGCGATACTCGCGATATTCCGCACCGGCGGCGAAGTTGATCGGCGAAGTCGCAAACGGGCTGGCGAAACCCAAATCGCCGTTCAGGTGACCGCCGGCCTGCAAGAGCGAGGTACGTTGCGCCGTGGTCGACTGTTCGTTTATGAACGCTGCCTGTGCGGCGTTTATGCTGCCGGTCGGGCCGAAGACGTTCAACGGTACGCAGTTGCCGGTGGGATCCAAGCACGTCGTCGTATTGGTCGCGAGCAGCGCTTGGCGGACACGCGACACGCCGACATAGCCCAAAATCTGCTGTCGGTTCTCGCTGCGGCCGTAATCGCCGAAGATGTCATAGTGCAGATGCTCGCCGATAGCACCACGAACGCCCGCGCGATAATCGAACACCGTGGTCGTGTAATCGCTGATGCGCGACCCTTCTTCGACCGTGCGGCGTTTCAGGATCGTATTAACAGTACGATAGTTCGGATCAACCGCGCCGTTGGCGAGCGTCGGACCTGGCGAAAGGGCGGCCGCGTCGCACTGCGCTGGCGTAATGCCGCTGGCCGCGCAGAACTGGTTTCTCGCGCCAATGGGCAGGTATGGATTGCTGAGCGGGATCGTAACCAACTGGCCGAACACGCCCGAAGGAGCGATGACCGTCTTAACTTCGTTTTGCGTGAACATCCCGCGAGTGTAAACTTCTACCGCGTCGCTCGCCTTATAGTTCGCCTGGCCGAAGATATTGTAGCGGTTGAACGGAGTTTGGAAAATATTATAAGGGTTGAAGTTGAAGGGTATATAATACTTATGCGTTGTTCCAGCCCCACCCGGCGCCAGGTTGGTACCGGCATACAACGTGCCATCAGGCACTACCTGGTGATTGCTACCCTGACCCGGGAGTGAAAAAGTCGAAGGTGTTGTTGTGGACGACCCGCCTGCGGAACCGTCATAGGAGTCGAGATTGTTTGTCGAAAAACCACGGTCGCCCTGATAGACCGGATCGGCCTTTTGATAGCCGATGCTGATTACGGCGTTGCCCTTGTCGTCGGCGAAGTTGCCGCCCACGGTCAGGTCGAACCGCTCGTAGTGGCCGTCACCCTGCTCGGTAAGTTGCTGCGAAGCTTTAGCCTCGATACCGGTGAAATTACGCTTGATAACGAAGTTCGCCACACCCGCGATCGCGTCCGCGCCGTAGGTGCTCGCCGCGCCACCGGTGATGACATCGACGCGGTCGATTAGCGCGAGCGGAATGTTGTTCAAGTCGACCGCGCCCGAGGTGCCCGCCGAAGCGAAGCCGTTGGCCGGCACGGTGCGACCGCCATCAATCAACACGAGGTTGCGGTTCGCGCCGAGGCCACGAAGATCGAGATAACTGGCACCGCCATTGCCGTTATTGACCGCCGAACCGATGCTCGGGACGATTCCGGGCACTTCGCGCAGCAGGTCTTCGGCGACATTGGCCTGCCGCAGTTCGATCTCGTTCGATGTCTGGACGTTCACCGGCGTGGCGAGCGTCAGGTTCGGGTTGCGGATCAGCGTGCCGGTAACGACGATCTCGTCCGTATTCTGTCCCTTGGAGGCCTCATCCACCGCCGGGGTCTGCGGCACCACCTGACCCATCGCCCCCGCGCTCAGCAGCGCGACACCCATCGCCAGGCTGGCGGCACCGCCGTTGAGGACGTTACGGAAGCCGGAATTCGATTGTTTGTCATGGTCCACCCTCTACGCATGTCGCCCGGCCTAGCCGGTTGTGCACGTCGGGGTAGCAAGCGGTCCTCGAACTGTCATCAGCCTTGACGCTGCGTGAACCGGCTTTGGGTACCCATGTGTCCCGGCGGTCACACCTCCGATATCGCGCCGCCTACAGGTGCGCGGCGGCGGCGAGCGCGACGCCCGCGTTCCGGGCGACCGCGTCCGCCCAAATCGCCACCTTGTCGATCTCTTCGGCGTGAAGCTCCCCGGCGGCGCGCTGGTCCGCCCCACGTTGGCCGGGCGCGAACGCCTCGCCGGTCTTGGCGTCGCGCGCGAACACCGGTCCGCTGGCGATGCGCTCGGCGGCCTCGGCGTCGAGCGCGAGGCCGAACAGCTTCGTCGCGCGCGCGAGCGTGTCCGCAGGGCGCGCGACCAGCACCTCGCTATCCAGCGCCCGAACCCGCGCGCCGAACCGCGTGCCGAGCTTGGCGAACAGGGCGTGCTGCGCCAGCCAGCCGACCGCGGCCGCCTGCAGATCGGTCAGGCCGAGATAGTCCTCGTCGGTGAAACCCAGATGCACCAGATCGTCGCGCAATTGCTTCACCAGCAGGTCGCGAACCCACAGCCGCCCCCACATCTGCTTGCGCGCGACCGAACCCAGGAACGCGCGCAATGGGGCGTACATGAGGAGCGCGCGCGCGTTCGGCCGTGCCGCCAGCATCGCGGCGGCGAAACCGTTCACGACATTGGAGGGCTTGACGATCATCGCCTCGCCGCGCGCGAACGGCCGCGCAAGCAGCGTCAGCGTGTCGGGCAGCACCGCGTCCAATTGCGCGGGCGTCGCACCCCGATGCCGCCAGCCGACGAGGTCGTTCAAGATCACCGGCTCGGACAACCCCATTGCGGTGTCGGGGATGTCGAGCGCGCGCACCATCAGCGTGGAGCAGCAATAGGCCGAGTGGAAGATGAAGTGCATCGGCGCGGCCGGCTGGTATTGCGCGGCAATTGCGTCGGCGCGGCGCAACACGATGGGGGTTTTGTCGCCGGGCAGCAGCTCGCCTGTCAGGAACGCGATGCGTGCATGATCGGCGCGCGGCACCCGGCGGAAGTGCACCGCGTCGTGCCCGGGATCGTAGCGGTGGGCGAGCCACTCGGGATCGCGGGCGAGCGCGGCCAGGTCCATCCGCTCAGCGCGATTCGGGATCGCAGCCGCTCGCGTCGGTGGCGACGTAGAGCGATTGCAGCAACTGGCGCTCGACGGCGGTGAGGTATGGGTTCCACACGTCGAAGATCAGCACCGCGCGGACGTGGTCGCTATCGTTCCAGGCTTCGTGCTCGATCGTATCGTCGAAGACGAATGCCTCGCCGACGCGCCACTCGCGGGTTTCCCCGCCCACCCGGAAGCCGCAGCCCTCGGGGACGATCAGCGGCAGATGCACGGTCAGCCGCGTGTTGCTGACGCCGCCGTGCGGGGGGATGCGCGTGCGGGGTTTGAGGATCGAGAAGAAGGCGTTGGGGCAGCGACCCGGCAGCTCGGCGCGCGGGATTGCTTCCAATGTAGCGCGCGTGGCCGGGCAGCGGGCGAGCGCGTCGGGCTGTGCTTCGCCAAAGGTCCACAGGTGGTAGGCGCTCCAGCGCGGCGACTGGTCGA
>JAABUQ010005619.1_pt1 | contig 19750 bp, 20 predicted proteins | sample 5560001 | NCBI WGS metagenome assembly JAABUQ01 (sample SAMN10711888, study PRJNA513371) | rock metagenome | isolation source: Antarctica rocks | place: Antarctica: Victoria Land, Finger Mt nord | collected 2015-12-18
GCGGAGGCGCCGGCGCCGCGGCCAAGGGAGCCGACGCCGCCAACGTCGCCTCCAAGCTCGGCACGACCGCCAAGACAACCGACGCGCTCGGCGCTACGACGCGCGCCGCCGACGCCACAAACGCGGCCAGCGACGCCTCGAAGGCGAGCCGCTTCGTCCCTCCCGGTCATGAGCCGCCGATCCACTGGAACCCGTTCAACGGTCCCGGCCCGCTTGGGCCAAAGGGCGCCAAGACCTTCAGGAGCGCGACCTACACCGAGCACACGCTCACCCAGCCAACAACCCTCTACCGCGTCTACAGCGACCCCGCCCTCAAGATCGGGCCCTACTGGAGCCGCACCCCTCCGGCCGGACCCCTGCAATCGGTCATGGACAGTGCGCTCAACCCACAGTGGGGCAACACCGCGGACCACGTCGTGACCGTTCGCGTGCCGCCCGGCGTGCGCGTCTACGAGGGCGTGGCGGGCCCGCAAAGCTGGGACACCGGATCTCTACTGGGCGGTGGAAACCAGGTCTACATCCCGCACGTCGAGCCCAGTTGGGAGGCGGTCCGGTGAGCGGATGCGCCGAGCTCGAGGAAATCGACGGCTTCAAGTCGCCGTCGGAGTATCGGCGCTTTCAGGCGTGGCTGGGTGAGGGGGTCACCCAGGGCCGTCTAACCCCCACTCCGGTGAAGCGGCGGTACTATGACGGCAGCTTTGACGAATGGTGGTATCGCTGCGTCGAGGACGGCTCGGTGTGGCGCCTGGTTGGCCCGGACCCGCCGTTTACGGGGTTGTTCGAGCCCGTGGATCCGGCGCATCCCACTGGGTTGCCCTTCTGGAAGTCAGCCCCAGGACGGGCTGTCCTGGCCAGGCAGAAATGAGGCCCGACAACCGGGTCGAGGAGCTGTTGCTGGCCAGCTCGCGTGGAGAGCAGCCTCAGGCCGCCTTCGTGGCCGCGCTCAGGGACGCACCGCTGCTGGTAATCAAGCCGCCTGGCGACCAGCGTCCCGCTCACGGTGACGAAGCGGGGCTCACCCTGCCGGTCGTCGAACGCGATGGTCGCTCCTACGTGCCGGCTTTCACCTCGCTGGCCCAGCTGCAGGTCGCCTTCCCAAGTGGCAGCGGCTACTATGAGCTGCCGGCGCGCGCCTTGGCCGAGTCGCTGCCAGCGGGGCACTGGCTGGCCATCAACCTGGACGGAGACCTCGGCCTTCCGCTCGATCCGCGGGAGATCCTGGCCTCCGATGCGGGCAACGCCCAGGCAGTGGCGCTGCCGGCGGGCGCCCAGGTCGCGCTCGGAGAGCCGGCGCAAGAACCCACCGTTCTGCTTTCGCAGCTGACCGAGCTGGCGCGCCGCCACCCCGAGGTGAGCGCCGCATATCGTTGCCTGATGGTCGTCCGCGGACCAGACGAGCGGCCGCAGCTGGTCATCGGCTTCTTGGTCGAGGCCGGCGCGAGCGCAGACGAGCTGCTCTCGGCGGCCGCCAGTCTAACCGGCGAGGATGTGCTCATGTCAGTCCTCGACCCGGACGCTACGAGCGCCATCGACCGCTACATGCTCGACGAGACCCAACCCTTCTACGTGGCACCACCCGCCTGACGTGTCTCGCGCTCGCCGGCCTGGCGTAGTGCCCCCGGTTCGCGCCCAGCGCGTCGTCAGCACCACGCCGTGGTAGCGACCTCCGTCCTGTGGCTCGCCTCGGACGAGTGGCAGCGCTGGTGGGATCCGGTTGAGGTCGACGTGGTGCGTGAGGTGCCGCTAGCGGGTGAAGAGGCCGAGCTCAGCCTGGCGCGCACGCGTCCGGACGGTGAGCCGGTCTTGCTGGAGACCTTCTTCGGGCCCGTGCGCGCCCGGGCGAGCTCCCCCTTCAGCGTCACTGCCTACAAGGTTCCCGAGCTTTGGGACGGCGAGCAGCCGCTGCGGCGGGCTGAGTTGACGTTTGACTCCGAGCCGGTGGTGTACCCAAGCCGCGCCGAGGCGCCCGTGAAGTCCCTCGAGGCGCGTGAGCGCGTCCGCAAGGGCTGGGCGTGGTGACCGACTCCGCAGCGACGCGCAACCTCGTGGCGCTGATGACCGCAGCCCGCGACAGCTGGACCGCGCAGCGCGAGCGCGAGATGCTCGCGGCCATCGCCCGCACTCAGCTGATGGTGCCGACGGACACCGATCCGAGCACCGGAGAGCAGGCGGTGACGCTGTCGCTGGACCCGGCCGGCGCGCCGGTGGCGGTCGCCTTCACGAGCCTCGAGGAGCTCGAGCGCTGGGCCGGGGACACGCCGATGAACGCCGGTTGGCTGAGCGGCCGCGAGCTTGCCCGCGCGTCGCTCGCCGGGCGAGCCACCGCGCTGTTCATCGACCTGGCCAGCGCGCACGGCGGTAAGCTGGCAGGTGATCGCATCGACATCGTTGCTGCTGACGGCTCGCTCGAGTTCGAAGCAGAGGACGAGTCCGGCGTGCTGCGCCTGCGTACCACCGACCGCGCGCTGATGGTGGTCCAGCCGCGCGACGGGGCCCACAGCGCGCTGGTGGAGGCACTGCGTGTCGCGCTGGGCAGCTCGTCGCAGGTGGCCGAAGCCTGGCTGGTAGAGGTCGAGGACCCGCCGCCGCGGCGCCCGCTGCTGGCCCTCGTGATGGACGACCCAGCGGCCGGCTTGCCGGCCGCGGTGCATGAGGCCCTCGCCGGCGGCGTCGGCGCTGGGGAGTACGTCGATGTCTACCCGATCGCCCGGTCGCAGTGGGACGGTGACGATTTCGCCGGAGTTCGGCGCGGGCTGCGCGTGTGGCCGCCGGCACCGAGCCGCGACGCGGTCGACGGTGCCTGATCGCGCGGAGACGCGACGCTCAGGTCGAGCCCAATGGGGAGGCGGTCCGGTGAGCGGATGTGCCGAGCTCGAGGAGCTTCACGGCTTCAAGTCGCCGTCGGAGTATCGGCGCTTTCAGGTCAGGCTGGGTGAAGAGGTCACGCAGGGCCGTCTAACGCCCACTCCAGTGCAGCGGAGGTACATCGACGGCAGCTTTGACGAATGGTGGTATCGCTGCCTCGAGGACGGCTCGGTGTGGCGCCTGGTTGGTCCGGATCCGCCGTTCACGGGGCTGTTCGAGCCCGTGGACCCGGCGCATCCCAGCGGGTTGCCGTTCTGGAAGTCAGCCCCAGGACGGGCTGTGCTGGCCAGGCAGGATGAGGCCTGGCAATCGGGTTGAGGAGCTGTTGCTGGCCAGCTCGCTTGGAGAGCAGTCCTTGACTGCGCCGAACCCCGACGCCGACGCGACCCAAGCCGCCAACGAGGGGCTCGCCATGGCGCTCGACGCGCTCGCGAAGGACGCCAGCGGCGATGCGCAGAAGCGGGTGTACCGGCATCTGCTCGACGGGCCGCTGCTCGTGGCCATGGCCGCCGCCCCGACTGAGCCCGACTCGTCCGACGGCGGGCCGAGGGTGAATCTGCTCACGGCCCCCACCGCTGGCGGCGTGCAGGCGGTGCTCGCCTTTTCGCACCCGGGGGCTTTCCGGTCCTGGGGCCTCGGCGACACCTTCGCCGTCGCTCCGGGGGCCGAGATCATCGCTCTGATCGTCGCGAAGGGCCTGAGCGCGCTGTCGCTCAACGCCGCGGGTCCGGTGGCAGCGACGCTCGAGGCCTGGGAGCTGGCGGCCCTGGCCGACGACCGGCTGCCGACGGGCGACGACGAGCGGCGCTGGGCGGCCGAAGCGGCCGAAGCGGCCGAAGCGGCCGACGTGACGGCGCAGCGTGTGGTCAGCGCCCCGCTCGCGCCCGTCGACGAGGGATTCCTACAGCCGCTTCGCGAGGCACTCGCAGAGCACGACGACGTCAGCACGGCCTACCTGTTCGAGGCCGACCGCATCGGCCTGCGCCGCCAGCTGATGGTCGCGCTCGATCTGCCGCGCGATCGCTTCGAGCCCGTCGCGCACGCCCTGTGGACACGCCTCGCCCCGTTGGCCGAGCCCTACGCCGTGCTGCGCTTCACCCGCGCGGAGCACGACGACACGCTGCGCGAGCTCGCGGCCCTCGCCCCCGCCGTCTACCGGCGCCCATAGGGCGCGCCGTGGCACACCCTCGCTGCGCTGAGCGGCCGGCCAACCATGCACAGGCCGCAGGCCGCAGCCCGCCCCCGTCGAGGCCGGCGGTGTAGGGCGGCAACGAAAGGCGCGCCGAGGGTGCCGCTAGAGTTGCCCGCCTTGGCCAGCGAGCGTCCGACCCCCTTCGAGTTGGCGTGCGTCGACGGGCAGCTCATCGCGCGGGAGAGTGCGGTGATCTCGGTCCTCGACGACGGCCTGTTGCGCGGCGACGGCGTGTTCGAGGTAATGCGCCTGTACGCGGGAAGGCCCTACGGGCTGGAGGCGCACCTCGAGCGCATGCAGCGCTCGGCGGACAACCTGCGCTTGCCCATCGACGTCGCCGCGGTGGCGGACGACGTGCGGTCGCTGATCGCCTCCGCGCAGCCCGGCGATGTCGCGCTGCGCACGCTGGTCACGCGCGGGGGACGGCGGGTGAGCCTCGTGGAGGAGCTGGCCGAGCTGCCCTCGTCGCTGTCGCTGTCGGCGGTCACCTACGCGCCGACCCGCGTGCTCGATCAGGTCAAGTCGCTGTCCTACGCCGCGAACATGCTCTGCTCGCGCCTCGCCCAGGAGCGGGGCTTTGACGAGGCGCTCCTGGTCACTCCGCACGGCCGGGTGCTCGAGGCGCCCACCGCCTCCTTCTTCTGGGCGCGCGACGGGCGCGTCTACACGCCTCCGCTGGAGGACCACCTGTTGGACTCCATCACCCGTCGCGCCGTGCTGCGCGCCGGCGAGGTGTCCGAGAGGCCGACCACGATGGATGACGTGCGCGGCGCCGACGAGCTGTTCCTGGCCTCCAGCCTCAAGGAGGTGGTGGCCGTTCATGCTGTCGACGAGGTACAGCTGACAGCGCCCGGTCCGCTCACCGGAGAGCTTGCCGCGCGGGTGAGCAGGCACATCGCCGCCGCGGTGGCCGACGCCTAGCGCCCGGGTCGGCATGCGTGTGGTCACGGTGATCGGCAACCGGCCGCAGTTCGTCAAGGCGGCCGCCGTCTCGGGAGAGCTGCGCGAGCGCCACCGCGAGACCCTGATCCACACCGGCCAGCACTACGACGATGCGCTCTCGGCCGTGTTCTTCCGTGAGCTGGGCCTGCCTGCCGCCGACCACGAGCTGGGCCTCGGCCAGGGCTCCAACAGCGAGCAGACCGGCCGCATGCTCCAGGCGCTCAGCCCCCTGGTGGCTGCTGAGCAGCCCGACGTCGTGCTCGTCTACGGCGACACCAACTCCACGCTGGCCGGCGGGTTGGCCGGGGCGCAGGCCGGCGTGCCGGTGGCCCATGTCGAGGCGGGGATGCGCTCCTATGACCAATCCATGCCCGAGGAGCTCAACCGTGTCCTCTGTGACCATCTCGCGACGCTGCTGCTGTGCCCGTCACAGACAGCTGTCGAGAACCTGCGCGCCGAGGGCCTCGACGGGCGCGCGGAGCTGGTCGGCGACGTGATGGTCGACGTCGCCCGTCTCGTCGCCTCCCAGGCGCACTCGGCCGCCGCGGTGCTCGAGGCGACCGGGGTCAGCGCCGGGGCCTATCTGCTGGCCACGGCCCATCGGGCGGGCAACGTGGATGACCCGGCGCGCCTGCGTCGCCTGTGCGACCTGCTGCTCGCCCTGCCCGCGCCCGTGGTCCTGCCGCTTCACCCCCGCACCCGCGCGCGTCTGGAGCAGGTTGGAGAGCTCGCGCGGCTGGCGGCCGGGGTGCGCCTGCTCGAGCCGCAGGGCTACCTGCCCTTCACGGCGCTGCTGGCCAACGCGAGCGCGGTGCTCACCGACTCGGGCGGCGTGCAGAAGGAGGCCTACCTGGCCGGCGTGCGCTGCCTGACCCTGCGTGACCGCACCGAGTGGACGGAGACGGTGGACAGCGGCTGGAACACGCTGGTCGACCTCGACGTGCAGGCCGCTCTGCGGGCGCTGGAGCGGCCTTCTTTGCCGCCGGGGCCGGCGCTGTACGGCGACGGCCACGCCGGGCGCCGCGTGGTGCGTGCCCTGGAGGGCCTGACCGAACGGGAGCGAACGTGAGCGCGGCGGCTCACCTCGGGGTCCGAGGGGAACGGGTCCGGTGGCGCGCCCACCGCAGGGCCGAACGGGCGCGCGCATGAGGATCCCCCGCCTCGCAGCTCGTGCCCTGGCGACCCGGGGCTCGCCGGGGCCGGGAAGTGCCCTCGTGGTGCGTGGCCGTCCTGCGCCGGTGGCCGCCACCGTGGACGCCACCCGGGCGGTGGTGTCGCGGCGCAGACGGCGGCGGGTGGCCGCCGACCGGCGTACCCTGGCCCTCGCGGTGGTGGCGCTCACCGGGACCGGCGCGGTGGCTGCCGGCGAGGTGGCGCGCGTGTGGCATCGCGGATCGGCGCCGCTGCCGACCGAGACCAGCGACGTCATCGGCGCCGCCGAGGAGGCGGCCCGCCAGACCGTCGAGGTCGCGCTCACCGGCTTTCGCGAGGCGTCGCGCAGCGAATCGGTCCTGCTCAACGTGCTCATCTCCTTCACCGTGGGCCTGGGTGCGGTGCGCGCGACCACCCACTTGATCCACTCGCACGGGTCGCTGGGGCCGATGCGCAACGTGCGCGTGGGGCGCCGTCACATCCACCACTTCGTGCCCGGGATCGTGCTGGCCTTCCTGGCCGGCGGGGCCGGCATCGTGGTCTCCGATGCCCGCGCGGACCGCTGGCTCGCGGTGCCCTTCGGCGCCGGGCTGGCCCTGACCCTGGACGAGTCGGCCCTGCTGCTCGACCTCGACGACGTGTACTGGACCGAGGCGGGCGTGGTCAGCGTGCAGATCGCGCTCGGAGCGCTCGGAGCGCTGTCGGCGCTGGTGCTCGCCCTCCGGGCGCTGCGCCGCGGAGAGGACCGCGTCCTGGAGGATCGGCGCCGACGGTCGCGGCGTCGCGCAGAGGACCGCGTCCTGGAGGACCGGCGCCGACGGTCGCGGCGTCGTCAGCGGCGCCGAAGCTCGGACCCGGCGCCGGGTCAGGCTGCCTGAGCGCCCGCCGGGGGACGCTCAGGCCAGCACGGGGCCGCTGCCCCGGCGACCGATGAGCGTCTGCTCGGCCGACTCGGTCCACACGATCTGGTCGCGGCCGGCGCCCACGCCCACCAGGGCCACGGGGACGCCCACGTACTCCGAGATGAACTGCAGGTACTCGCGCGCGGCGTCGGGCAGGTCCGAGGGCGTGCGGCACTCCGACAGGTCGCCCTCCCAGCCGGGGAGCTCGGTGACCTCGCCGGTGGCGTGGTGCAACACCGTCTGGTGATAGGGGAAGTCGCTGAAGTGGGCTTCCTCGCCCCCGCAATAGGCCGTGCACACGCCGATCGTCTCCATCCCCGACAGCACGTCGAGCTTGGTGATGACCAGCGAGGTGAGGGTGTTCAGGCGGGCGGCGTAGCGCAAGGCCACCAGGTCGAGCCAGCCGGTGCGCCGGGCGCGCCCGGTGGTGGTCCCGAACTCGCCACCGCGCGTGCGGATCAGCTCGCCCGTGTCGTCGTGCAGCTCGGTGGGGAACGGCCCGGCACCCACGCGTGTGGTGTAGGCCTTGGACACCCCCCAGATCTCGTCGATGCTCTTGGGCCCCACGCCGGCGCCCACGCAGGCGGCGCCGGCCACCGGGTTGGAGGAGGTGACGAAGGGATAGGTGCCGTGGTCGAGGTCGAGCATCGCGCCCTGGGCCCCCTCGAAGATCACCGTGCGCCCTTCGTCGAGCAGCTCCCACAGGAGCCTCGCCGTGTCGGCGATGTGCGGTTCGAGGCGATGCCCGTAGGTCAGGTACTGCTCGGTCATGGCGTGCAGATCCAGCGACGGGTCGCGGTCGAAGGGGCGCAGCGTCTGGCGCTTGGGGTCCATGGCCGCCACGATCTTCTTCTTGAGGATCTTCTCGTCGAGCAGATCCTGGACGCGGATGCCCAGCCGCGCGGCCTTGTCGGCGTAACAGGGGCCGATGCCTCGCCGTGTGGTGCCGATCTGCAGCTTGCCCAGACGCGCTTCGCCGGCCGAGTCGAGCAGCAGGTGGTAGGGCATGATCAGGTGGGCGTTGGCCGACACGCGCAGGCCGCTGACGTCGATGCGACGGGCGCGCAGCCCGTCGAGCTCGTCGATGAGGACCCTGGGGTCGACCACCACCCCGTTGCCGATCACGCAGGCCTTGCCCGCGTAGAGGATCCCCGACGGGATCAGGTGGAACTTCCACTCCTCGTCGCCGCGCACGATGGTGTGCCCGGCATTGTTGCCGCCCTGAAAGCGCACCACGGCGTCGGCCCGCTCGGCGAGCAGATCGGTGATCTTGCCCTTGCCCTCATCGCCCCACTGGGCGCCCACCACCACGATTCCCGGCATCGGCTCAGTCTAGGTCAGGCGTGCGCGCAGCCCGTCGACGCCGCTGGGCTGGGCGTCGGCGCCCGCGCCCGCGCCGAAGTCCTGCCGGCGATCTGCACCGAACAGGGGCAGCGGGTCCCCGCACATCTCGACCAGACGCGAGACGGTGCGCTGGCCGATCTGCTCGGCGAGCTCCTCGGGCATCAGGTTCGAGGTGGCGATCATCGCCCGCTGGGCCTCATAGCGTGCGTTGACGATCGAGTAGAGCTGCTCGAGCACCCATTCGGTGGTGCTCTCGGCGCCCAGGTCGTCGATGTGCAGCAGGTCGACGGCCGCCAGGCGATCGAGCAGGTCAAGCTTGCCCGCCGGCGAGTCGATCGCCTCGCGCAGCAGGTTGAGCAGGCGCGGCAGCGAGTAGATGGCCACCGAGCGCCCGGCGTCCAGCGCGGCCTTGGAGACGAGCATGGCCAGGGTGGTCTTACCGGTTCCCACGTCTCCCACCAGCCACAGGCCGCGACCCTCGTCCAGGTGCGCCGCGAGGCGGTGCACGTAGCGCCGCACCTCAGAGACGATCGGGGCGGGCACCTCGGTGACCGGAGCGCGATCGAAGGACACGCCGCGGTAACGGCGGGGGATGACGGCCGACAGGCTGCGCGCGCGGGCGCGGCTGATGCGAATGGGCCGACAGCGACAGTCACGCGCCGTATTGCTCTCGACGTCGATGATGAAGCCACCCCCGTCGCACAGGCCGAACGGACACGAGTCGGGGGCCGTGGAAGGCGGAGCGCTCACGCCGCGTAGCGATCGCCGGCGTAGTTGAGGAACTTCGTGTACTCGGGCCGGAAGGTGAGCGTCACGGTGTCGATGGCCCCGTTGCGGTGCTTGGCGATGATCAGGTCCGCCTCGCCCTGGCGCTCGGAGGACTCCTTCTCGTAGTACTCGTCGCGGTAGATGAACATGACCAGGTCTGAGTCCTGCTCGAGGTTGCCCGACTCACGCAGGTCAGACAGCTGAGGGATCTTGGGGCTGCGCGTCTCCACCGCGCGACTGAGCTGTGACAGCGCGATGACCGGCACCGACAGCTCGCGCGCGAGGATCTTCAAGCCGCGGCTGAGCTCTCCCACCGCGGTGACGCGGCTCTCGTGGCGACTGTCGGTGCGCATGAGCTGCAGGTAGTCGACGATCACCAGTCCCAGGCCGTTGGGGACCTGGCTGTGCAGGCGGCGAGCCTTCGCCCGGATCTCCAGCAGGCCTACGTCGCTCGAGTCATCGACCCACAGCGGCGCCGCGGCCAGGCGCTGGCTGGCCTGCACGATCTTGGGCCAGCGGCTCTCGGCCACGCGGCCCTTGCGCAGCTCGTCGCCCCGGATCGAGGCCTGAGAGGCCACGAAGCGCTGGGCCAGCTCGGCCTCGGACATCTCCAGCGAGAACAGCGCGACCGCGCGCCCGTGGTTCACGGCCGCGTTCTCGGCGATGTTGGCCACCAGGCTGGACTTGCCCATGCCCGGGCGCGCGGCGATGATGATCAGGTTGCCCGGCTGAAAGCCGCCGGTGATCTCGTCGAGGTCGGTAAAGCCTGAGGGCGTCCCGGTGAGCGCGGTGCCCTCGACCGACAGCCGGTGCATCTTGTCGAGCTCGTCGTGGAGGACGTCCTCGATCGAGCGAAAGTCCCGCCTGCGATCATCGCGTGCGACCTCGAGCATCGCCTTCTCGGCGTGCTCGACGAGCTCGCGCGGCGAGGCGGCGTGACCGGCCACCGATGCCTGGATCTCATACGACGCGGTGAGCAGGCGGCGCAGCAGCGCGTTCTCGCGCACGATCTGCGCGTAGCGGCGGGCGTGGGCCGCGGCCGGGACCAGGCCGGCGAGCTCGTCCACCGCGGACGGCCCACCGGCCTCCTCGAGGCGGCCCGTCTGACGCAGGCGGTCGGTGACGGTGAGCGCGTCGACGGGCTCGCTCTCGCCGTACAGGGCCAGCATGGCCTGGTAGATCAGGCGGTGACGCTCGCGGTAGAAGTCTTCGGGGCGCAGCCCCTCCTCGATGACCAGCGCATACATCGGGCGGTCGGTGAGCAGGATGGCCCCCAGCACCGACTGCTCGGCGTCGAGGTTGTGCGGCGGCGTGGTCGCGACGCTGGCGGGGCTGGGCGCGATGGTGCTCATGGGCGCAGCGAGTGTAGATCTGCGCGCGTCGCCGCCTGGCGGGCGATCTCGCTATGAGGGGCAAAACCCGCGAGGTGCGCCATGCGAACGTAGGTTCGCATGGCGGGCGGACGCCGCCGGGTGGCGCCGGGGACTACTTCTGGGCGACGACCATGGTCTTGACCGTCGAGGTGACCCCCTCGGCCACCTCGACGACGACCATGTAGGTGCCCACGTTGCGGATCGGCTCCTCCAGGTGCACGCGGCGGCGGTCCACGCGCAGAGCGCGGGCGTCGCGCACCGCGTCGGCGATGTCCTGGGTGGTGACCGAGCCGAACAGGCGACCGTCCTCACCGGCCTGCTGGCTGATGGTCAGCACGGTGCGGTTGAGCAATCCGGCGCTCTCCTGGGCGCGCTGGGCGGACTCGCGTTGGGCTCGCTCGCTGGCCTCCATGCGCCGGCGCGCGTCCTGCAGCGCGCCGCGCGTGGCCGCCTGGGCCAGGCCGCGCGGAACGAGGAAGTTGCGCAGGTAGCCCTTGGACACGTCGACGACGCTGCCGCGCTCGCCGAGCTGCTCGACGTCCTGCAGGAGAATCGCCTCAGGCACGGCGTTCCCTAGCGATCACGGTCGCCGCGCTCGCGTCGCCCGCCGGTGCGCTCCTCGACGCCCTCGTTGACGTAGGGCAGCAGGGCCAGCTCGCGCGCTCGCTTGACGGCGCTCGCGATCTGGCTCTGGTGGCGGCGGCAGGCTCCGGTGATGCGCCGCGAGCGGATCTTCCCCTTCTCGGAGATGAACTTGCGCAGGCTTGCGATGTCCTTGTAGTCGACCTGCTCGACCTTGTCGCGGCAGTGCTGGCACGGCTTGCGCCGCCCGCTCCCGGGACCACCCTTCTTGTCTCGCCGGCGTACCGGCTTGCCGCGACCGCGCGCTTTTGCCACTTGGGACCTCGCTGAGGCTGACTTCTAGAACGGGATGTCGTCGTCGCCGGCGGAGCCGGCCACCGGTGCGGGCTGGAAGTCGCGGTCATCGACCGGGATGTCACTGCGCCCAGAGCTCCCGTTGCCCGCGAATCCGTTGCCGGAGGCATCGTCGCGCGAGCCCAGGAACTGCACCGAGTCGGCAATGATATCGACTGCCTGGCGCTTGGCGCCGTCCTGGGCCTCCCACTCGCGCCATTCCAGGCGCCCGTCGATGGCCACGGGGCGCCCGCGGGACAAGAAGCGCGCGCAGTTCTCCCCCTGGGCGCCCCACACGGTGATGTCGAAGTAGTTGGGCTTGTCCTCCCACTCGCCGGAGGCGCCGTTCTTGCGTCGCGTGTTGCAGGCGAGTCGCAGCTTGCACACCGACATGCCGCTGGGCAGCGAGCGCAGCTCGGGGTCTGAGGTGAGGTTTCCGGTCATGACGACCCGGTTGATGTTGGTGGCGGCCACGCTGGTCCTTTCGCTGTTTGTGGTCTGCGCGCGAGTCTAGACCCGGCTGCGGGCGCCCTGGCGGGGCGTCGGGCGCGCCCTCCCGCGCAACCGCGCAACTTGCGCCTTTCGGCCCGCTCGGAAATGCTCGGTGTGAGGGCAGGCGCGACCCGCGCCAGGGCGCCGCCGGGGAGAGAGCGCGGTCAGGCCCGCGACCCGCCGAGGGTATTCGTGGAGCCCGCTACTGGGAGGAGGCGGGCTCGACCGGCCGGGCCGCGCCGTCGGATCCGGCTCGCGGAGCGGCTCTGCGGCTGCGCGGCGCGGTGCCGAAGACATCGTCCCAGTAGGGAGCGCTGACCCCGAACCCGCGGGTGTCGTCCTGGAAGTGGTGGCGCATGTGGCGCTGGTGCAGCAGCCGTGCCACGCGGCTGCGCGGGTGCCCGTGGTGCACGTAGAAGTGGGTCATGTCGTACACCAGGTATCCGGCCAGGAACCCGGCGGCGACGCCCGGCCCCAGGCGAGGGCCCAGGAGCGCGTAGAAGAGGACAAAGAAGAGTGAGCCCAAGGGCAGGCTGACGGCCGGCGGCATGACCAGGCGCAACGGGTCGTTGGGATGCTCGTGGTGCACGCCGTGGATGATCCAGTGCAGGCGCGCGCCCAGGCCCCGATCGGGCTCGAAGTGAAACACCATGCGGTGCAGCCAGTACTCGAGCAGCGTCCACAGCGCATAGCCGAGCACGGCCAGCCCCACGCCGGCGCCCACGGTCAGGTCGTGCAGGGCCCAGGCCTCGAGCAGCGCGATGAGCGGAACGAAGATGATCACCGGCACCGCGGGGTGCACCCGCGAGAGGGAGTTCAGCAGCGGCGAGTCGAACATCGGCGGCGAGGCGCCGAGCTCGCGGTTGGCGCTCTGGGCGCTCATCTGCTCACCTGACCCATGCATCCATTTTATCCACAGCACGACAACCGGACGGACCCGGGCCGCCTTGGTGGCCGCGACCTCTGCTCGAGCGGCGGGCTGCTCAGCGGGCGTCGGAGACGGCCAGAGCCTCGGGCTCACGCCGGGCGGCGTGCAGCTCGGGCGCGTCAGGCGTGCCGGGCTTGAGCTTGATGATGCGGTGGCGGATCACCCCGTCGGTGATGCGCAGGGTGCGATCGAGCTCGGCGAGCACCGCCGGCCCGGCATGGAACTGAAAGAGGTGATAATCGGCGCCCGTGCGGTGATCGATGGGATAGGCCGTGGGGCGCACGCCCCAGTCGTCGTGGCGCAGCTGCTCACCACCGGCGGAGATCATGCGCGTGACCTCGGAGAGGATGTGCTCGCGGGCGCCTGCATCGATCTCGGACTCGAGCATCACGATGAGGTCATAGACGGGAGGCGCCAGCGTCATCAGTCAAGGCCCGGGCGCAGACCGACGCGGCCAGCGGGACGGCGGCGGATGATACCAATGCCGCGCCGACGCGCAGATCGAGGCCGGGCTCAGCCCGACACGCCCTGCCGACCGTCGGCGCGGGCCTTGGCGCGGATGTCGTTCAGCTGCTCGTCGATCCAGTCGCCCGGGTCACGCGAGGTGACGATCTCGACCAGCCCCTGGGCTCGTCGGGCGCGCTCGGAGTACTCCATGGTCAGCGCGGCGTGAATGGAGTCCGCGAGCTCCTGAATGTCGAACGGGTTCACCGACAGCGCGTACTCGCCCAGCTCCTCGTGGGCTCCCGTGTTCTCCGACAGGATCGAGACGCCCTCGCGCTCGTTGACGATCGGGCCCTCCTTGGCCACCAGGTTCATGCCGTCGAACATGGCGTTGACCAGCAGCACGTCGTAGTGGCGGTAGGCGGCCATGGCCTCCTCCAGGTCGTCGCGCAGCTTGAGCTGGATGGGCATCCAGTCGGGGGTGCCGTGACGGTGGTTGACCACGGCCACCAGCGCCTCGATGCGCTCGAGGTACTCGGCGTACTCGGTGACGTCGGTACGTGAGGGCATGAGCTGGGCCATGAAGGTGACCCGCTCGGTGAACTCGGGGTGCTGATCGAGGAACAGGTCGAAGGCCGAGAACCCGCGCAGCACGTTCTTGGACAGGTCGGCGCGATCGACGCGCAGGATGAGGTGGTCGCGGCGGCGGCGCAGCAGCTCGCGCTCGAGGTCGTGCACGCGCTCGCCCTGGGCCGTGCGCCGGGTGGCCTGCCAGTCGATGGGCAGCGGATAGGCGCGTACCCACACCTCGCGGTCGCCGGTGTGCACAACGCCGCGCTCGAAGTCGACCTCGAGGTCCATCAGGTCACGGCAGCACTGCAGGAAGTTGCGCCGGTAGGAGCGCGTGTGAAAGCCGATGATGTCGTTGGCCAGCAGGCCGCCGTAGATCTCGGCGCGGATGCGTGCCGGGAGCACGCGCCAGGCGTCCGGCTGGGTCCAGGGAATGTGGATGAAGTGGTGCAGAAAGGCGTCGGGCCGCGCCTCGCGCACCAGGCCGGGCAGCGTGTAGAGGTGGTAGTCGTGGACCATCACCACGGGCTCGGCCTCGTCGGCGATCTCCTCGAGGACGGCCTCGGCCAGGTCGTGGTTGACGACCTTGTAGCCGTCGTCGAAGGCCTCGATCTCCGATCGGTGGATGTCCGGGGCGTTTGACAGGTCCCAGAGGTAGTGCTGGATGAACCACAGCATGGGATTGGCGAACACCTTGTAGAAGCGGTCATACGCGGTTGGGTCAGAAGCCACCAGACGCACCTGGTACTCGCCGCCGCCGGGGGCGCTGACCTCGAAGGGGCGCCCCTCGTGCTCGCGGGCGCGCTGCACGTCCTCATCGGTCAGGGCCGAGGCGATCCAGATCACGTCGCGGTGGGAGGCCAGCCCGATGAGGGCGGTGACCAGGCCACCGGTGCCCCGCTGCACCTTGCCGTCCGCGTGGAGGGTGACCGGTCCCCGATTGGAGACGAGCACCAGCGGCGCCCTGAGGGTCGGCTCCGAGCTCACATGCTCCGCCTACCCCGTGGACCGGCTCTCATCCCCATCGAGCTCGGTGAAGATGCGTAGGTAGTCGCGCAGGTAGCGGGGGCTGAGGAAGTGGGTGCGCACGTACTCCTTGCCCCGGCGACCCAACGCGCGACCCAGCCCGGGGTCGCGCAGGATTCCCAGCGTGCGCTGGGCGCACTCCTCGACGCTGGACACCAGGTAGCCGGTGACCCCGTCGTCGACCTGCAGGGGGATGCCGCCGACGTTGCCGCCGATGAACGGGCGGGCCTTCCAGATCGCCTCCGATACGGTCAGGCCAAAGCCCTCGCGGGTCGACTTCTGCACCAGCACGTCCGAGTGCGACTGAAAGGCGTTGACCTCGATCGCCCCGACGTTGTTGAAGTTGTTCAGGATGTGAATGTCTGAGTCGCCGGCAGCGTGCGCGATGGTGGCGTTGAAGAAGTCCCAGCCCTCGGGGTCGTCGCTGGCCATCGAGCCCACCAGCGCGAGTTGCAGCTCGGGCATCTCCTCCTTGACCAGCCGGTAGGCGTCGATGACCCCGAGCGGGTCCTTCCACGGATCAAAGCGCGACACCTGGCACATGAGCGGCCGGTCGACGTCGATGCCGAACTGGCCGCATACGTAGGAGGAGTCCTCCGGGGAGAGGGCCATGTTCTTGGGGGCCAGCGGATCGATCGCCGGAGGCACGATGTTCACCTTGCCGAGCATGCCCTCGGGCACGTACTCGGGCATGTGAAACACCGACTGGGGGTACGCCTGGATGTAGGGCTTCAGGCGGGCCATGGTGGCGGGGTTGGGCGTGGAGACGTCGATGTGACAGCGCCAGATCCATCCCCGCGCCTTGTCGGGCACCAGCTGGTGCAGGGCCGCCGGCTGAGGATCGTGGATCAGACATACGTCCCAGTCCCCGGACAGCTCGCGGGCGTTCATCTCGTTGTAGCGCTCCCAGGTCTGCCACTGCTCCTCGCTGAGGTCCTGGGGGTTGCCCTGCAGGGCGTTGTGCATGAGCTTGGTCGCGTTGAAGAACTCCTCGCGCCCGTAGATGACCTGCCACTCGCACTCCAGGCCCACGTCGCGCATCAGCGGCACCAGCGTGTAGAGGATCTCCGATACGCCTCCCCCGAAGGCGGTGGCCGAGACGTGCACGATGCGCCGGCCCTTCAGCGGCTCGGCCAGCTCGCGGATCTCCGCGATCAGCGGGCGCCCGCAGATGTGGGTGTAGTCGGCGAGCGTCTTGGCGCCGACGGCGACGGGCTGAAGCACGCGCGGGGACGATAGCTGACGTCCTGCGCCGCGTCGATCAGCCGGGCAGGCGCAGCGTGAACACGGTGCGACCCGCTGCGGACTCGACGCCCAGGCTGCCACGCATACGCTCGGCCAGCTCGCGCGCGATGGCCAGGCCCAGGCCCGAGCCCTGTACGGCGGCGGAGGTGTAGAACGGCTCGAAGATGCGCCCCATTGCCTCGGCGGGCACGCCCGGCCCGAAGTCGCGCACGCTCACGCGCGCCGTCGTCTGCTCGCGCGTGGCCGTCACCACGACGTTGGTCCCTGCCGGGGTGTGGGTGATCGCGTTGTCGATCAGGATGCGCATGATCTGGGCCACGCGCTCGGGGTCGCAGACCACCGGCAGGGGCTCGTGGGTGAGGCGCAGGCGCAGGTGGGAGGCGTGCGTGGCCAGCGCGGGCACGAACTCGGAGGTCACCAGGCGTGAGATCTCGCTCAGGTCGCTGGCCTCGGGATGCAGCTCCAGGCCGCCGGCCTCCAGGCGGGAGAGGTCGAGCAGGCCCGTGGCCAGCTTTCCCAGCCGGTCCACCTGGGCACGCACCTGGCCGACGAACTGCATGCGCGTCTCCTCATCGAGATCCTCGTCCTGGATCAGCTCGAGGAAGCCGCCGAGCGAGAAGATCGGTGTGCGCAGCTCGTGCGAGGCCGTGGCGATGAAGCGCTCGCGCGCGCCGTCGAGCTCGGACAGCTGACGCTGCATGGCGTCCAAGGCCCGCCCGAGCTGGCCGAGCTCGTCCTCGGAGTCCACCGCGAAGCGCGCCGAGAAGTCACCCGCGGCCACCCGCCAGGCTGCGCGCTCCAGGCGCTTGACGCGCAGGGCGAGCGCGCGCGAGACCACGTAGCCGGCCAGCCCCGCGAGGACCAGGGCAATGGCTCCGGCGATGACGATCCGACGCCGGATCAGCGCGACGCTGTTCTTCACGTCGCTCAGCGAGCTCGAGAAGATGGCCACCTCGACCACCCGGCCGCGATAGCTCAGGGGATCGGCGGCCTCGCCCACTGGGCCGCCGGCGCCCGCCTCGGTCGCGGTCAGGCTGCGTCGTTGCTGGGCGGCGCGCGCAGCGACGGCGAACTGCAGGTCGTTGCCCAGCGGGCGCCCCGGCGACTCGGCCGAGGAGTCCGAGATGAAGTAGGTGGTGCGACGCGGAACGCCGTTGACGGTGCCGCTGTTCACCCCCAGCAGGGTCACGCGCGCCTCGGCCAGAGCGGCGGCGTGACGCACCTCGCGGTTGACCACCCGTCCGTTGGCCCTGGAGCCCACCAGGTCGCGCAGGGCGCCGGCATTGGCGGAGGCCGCCGTGGCCAGCGCGCTGAGCTTCTGATCGCGCAGGCTGGAGCCCAACGACGGGGCCACGTAGAAGAACACCACCCCGATCGCCGCGAGCGTGATGGCCAGGATGAGCAGGGTCAGGCGATTGGTGATCGAGCGCAGCGCCCGTCCCCGCGCCTGCGCCCGCCGGCGCGCGGCCGGCTCGACCTCCGGGCGAGCCGCGGTCGGCGCGCGTACCGCACCGACCGGGGGCGTGCTCACTCGCTGTCGCGGAAGCGGTAGCCCACCCCGCGTACCGTGAACAGGTACTCCGGTTCCTTGGAGTCGCGCTCGATCTTCTCGCGCAGGTGGCGGATGTGCACGTCGATGGTGCGGGGATCGCGGTAGGCCGAGTCACCCCAGATGCGCGCCAGCAGCATGTCGCGCGTGAACACCCGACCGGGGCTGAGCGCGAGCGCCTTGATGATCTCGAACTCGACGAAGGTCGTCTGCACGTGCTCACCGCCGAGGCGCACGGTGCGCTTGGCGAAGTCGATGCGCATGTCGCCCACCTGCAGCGGCTCGTCTTCCACGGGGGCCTCGTCGGGTCGCGTCATGCCCGCTCGGCGCAGCGCGGCCTTGACCCGGCTGCGGAACTCGCGCATGGAGAAGGGCTTGGTGATGTAGTCGTCGGCCCCGAGCTCAAGGCCGAGCACCTTGTCGATCTCCTCTGACTTCGCGGTGAGCATGATGATCGGCACCGAGCTGCGCGCGCGCAGCCGCCGGCAGACCTCCAGGCCATCGAGGTTGGGCATCATCACGTCCAGCACGACGAGGTCGAAGCCCGACTCGGCAAAGCGCGCCATCGCCTCCCGGCCGTCCGCCGCCTGGACCACGTCATAGCCGTCCTTGCGCAGCGGATAGGACAACAGCGTGAGGATGGCCTGCTCGTCGTCGACGAGCAGGATGCGCGATGGACGCTCGACCATGACGGCCATGCCTGATGGTGGCACATGAACGTCGCAAAGTGGGGCCAGGACGGTGGCCGCGGCGCCGGCCAGAAGAGCGCGCACGAGGCGTGGCGGAGACTAGGCTCACGGCTCATGCTCAACGGGCGCCTGTACCGATCCGCCTGCGTGCCCCTGGTGCTCGCCGTGGTCGTGGTCGCCTTCTCGCTGGGCGGCCGTCCCCCTGGGGTGACGTCGGCCCTGGCTCCCGATGCCTTCGACGGCACGCGCGCGTCGGCGACCTTGGGTGACATGGCCGCGCGCTGGCCCGGTCGGCGACCGGGCAGCGCAGGCGACGAGGGGGTCGCCCGCTTCGTCGCCGGTCACTTTTCCACCGCGTCCGCGCAGGGCGGTCCCCAGGGTGGCCGCTCCTCGGGAGCACAGTCGACCTTCGCGGTCGGCGAGCACCGCTACGGTGCCTCGACGATCGACGGCCGCCGCACCCTGACCACGGTCATCGCACAGCGCCCGGGTAGCTCCGAGCGCCAGATCGTGCTGCTCGCTCATCGTGACGCCGCCGCGCCGGGCTCGCGGGCCGAGCTGTCGGGCACCGCCGCGCTGCTCGAGCTGGCCCGCGTGCTCTCCCAGCGCGTGACCACCCACAGCCTGACGCTCGCCTCGACCAGCGGCGGCAGCGGCGGCGACGCCGGCGCGGTCGACCTCGCGCGCCGGCTCGGTGGTCCCATCGACGGCGTCATCGTGCTCGGTGACCTGGCCGGCCTCAGAGCGCACAAGCCCTTCGTCACGCCCTGGTCTGACGGCCCCGGCAGCGCACCGGTAAGCCTTCAGCGGACGGTGGGCGACGCGATCGCCGCCGAGGTGGGTACCGGAGCGGGTGCCGAGGGCCTGTTGACCCAGTTCGTGCATCTGGCCCTGCCCTTTGCCACCGGCGAGCAGGGGGTGCTGGGCGCCGCCGGGCTGCCCGCGGTGGCCGTGCAGGTGTCCGGCGACCGCGGACCCTCGCCCGGCGAGCCGGTGAGCGCCGAGCGGATGCAGAACTTCGGGCGCGCGGTGCTGCGCGCGGTGGGCGCCGTGGACGCCGACCGCCGTGCCGGCGGCCCTCCCGAGCAGGTGATGGTCATCGCTCGCCAGATCGTGCCCACCTGGGCGATGCGCCTGCTGGTGGCCGCCGCGCTGCTACCCGCCCTTGTGGCCACCCTGGACGCGTTTGCCCGCGTGCGCCGTCGCCGCGAGGCGGTCGGCCCCTGGGTGGGCTGGGCCGTGGCGTGCGCGCTGCCGTTCCTGGCCTGCGCGCTGGCGGCGGCGCTGCTGGGGCGCGTGGGACTGCTGCCGGCGCCCGCGGCGCCCCCGCCCCCGGGGGTGGTGAGCCCGCGCG
>JAABUQ010005620.1_pt1 | contig 19744 bp, 9 predicted proteins | sample 5560001 | NCBI WGS metagenome assembly JAABUQ01 (sample SAMN10711888, study PRJNA513371) | rock metagenome | isolation source: Antarctica rocks | place: Antarctica: Victoria Land, Finger Mt nord | collected 2015-12-18
ATTGTGTATGGCCAGGTGTGGCGTGAGAGGTGCTGTTGTATGGTATGTCGCAATGGAGATGTAGCTTTGTCGTCGGATAAGGACGTTAGAGCCTCTGGAGGGAGCTGGAGAAGCCATATCTCGATTGTCTTGGCCAGTCGGTTCTTCGGTCCTCGAGCACCGGCTTTTTGATCCGCAGTCGGAGATCCAGCCCGAATGTCCCGAGCTATTATGCCGATTTCTTTCTCGTAATTTTTGATACCAATGGACTGCAGCAAATCTGACAGAGTGTCTTCAGTGGAGCCGTCGTCATCATCGTCCACAGGTATGGTCGTGGGGATGAGAAATCGCTCTTCGAAAGGCGAAATCGTCTTCCGTTTATTCAGTTTGTTATTTAATTCTAGAGCTGTCTTGACCCTTTTTACTGAGATGCTGGGGACCAGAAGCGCTGCAAAGGGCGGTGAGGAAGGCTCCATGGCTGTTGCTCTTGTCAGATAATTCATGCAACAGAGCATCTGTTTTCTCTTTCTTTGGCAACATACTCTCAACGTCGCTTCTTCTCGGAATGAAATATAGCAGAAACAAATTTTCAATCGAAATATCTTGAGATCGTCCCGATGATGAAGGCGGTTGCACCTTGCGAGAATGAAATGTCCACTATCCATGACACTGGAGGGGAACACTACATTGGTCAGAGATTTGTATCAACAGATCGATTTTTTTTCTTTTTGGGTAGCAAGATCCATCGCTTTGTTCGACTCTTATCCTGTTCCACTATCAGTAGGAAGTGGTTCATCGCCGAAGCTTCTTTCCCCTCCCGCTGCCGTTAACTCACCACCATTTGCTGATTTTCAGCTATGGAGAAACATCGAGCAGCCATACATCATCCCAGCACAGTAGACACTCGCTGTTCCCTCTTTACTAGACAGCGCCTGCGAAAATCTGAATTTCATCTAGAAAAAGAAAGAAAAATCTAGAAAATTCATCATGAACTTTCAAGCAAGCGAGCTCGCCGCTTTTTAAGTGAGCCGCGTCACGTGGGCACACTCTTGCTCCGCGACGCTGAAGGTTTGCGACTTGGGGCCATGTCTTTCTCTAAAAGTGCCAATGGACGAAATGAATCAAGAGATATTTCAAATGCTTCTACTCTTTGTCGTTCTTTACTATCGAACTGGTTACCCATCAAAGGATCGCTGAGCTTTCCCTTCAAAATGTGTAATGTGCATTACTCGACTATTCACCCCTATCCAATGACAATTCAGTAGCACTCTCACACCTCTACAGATCATGTCTCAAATGGTAACATTGCTGCCTCGACCTCGTCATGGTCTGTTGCACGAATCGATCCTTCGATCGACAGGCTGCAGAGCTCCGTAAAACGGAATCCTTCTGCCCCTCTCTTTGCCACGCGAGGTGGGCAAAAGGCGCGGTCTGCGGAATTGTTCTCCTGCATCGACTACCAAGCGAGATGCATATCAATCTCTCGTTTCCGAATTTTTTCATTCTTCAGATCTCTACTTGAATTCATACTCGAGAACTTTAATCCTCCCTCGGATTCTTGTGCTGAAATCATCATGGCCAAAGGTCCCATTCCAAGTCAAAAGCGTGTTCATGGTATCGGCGGATGGGATCCTCGTGATCGCACCTTCATCCGCGATCATGCGAACCGTATCGTCAAGCGTGCCAGAGAGGCTCAGCTCCATCTCGTCAAACCAGTTCAGGATCTAGCCGAGTTGATACGCAACAACCCTACCGTGCGAACGCTATTCACAGAAATGTTGACGGAGGTGCCCGTCGCTTACGCCGAAGATCCTTCCCTGCAGCCGGAAATGCGAGATGTGCCGACCCTACTCAACGCGATCAATTTCCAGATCCAGCAGCCAATATCCTATAACGACTTAGTTCAGATCGGCACACCCTTCAACGCCTTGCTGGACTGGCCAATGGGCACCAAGGCTGGCTTTGCCGCTTTCCTGCGAGACGACGTCAATAACTGCTTTGGGGCAATACTTGCATTTTGGGGAACCTTCCTGACGTCCCTTCCATCGATCCAGACAGTCACGACCGCAGACGGGGGATGGCTGTCAGCAGCGGCACAGAACAGTCCCTCCAGTCCTGGTCTCAAGGACTTTCTGAACACATACAGTGTTCCAAACCCAAACGACATCCACTACGGCTTTAGAAGCTGGGATCAATTCTTCACTCGCAAATTCTTGCCTGGCCGCAGGGAGGTTGACGATCCGCAAGATTCCCTTGTCATCGTCAGCGCAGCAGAATCCATACCCTTTTACATTCAAGAGAATGTCCAGCTCCAAGACTCGTTCTGGGCGAAAGATCAGCATTACTCACTCGCACACCTACTCGGCGACCCCGACATGGCCGCCAAATTCGTCGGAGGCACCGTCTACCAAGCTTTGTTGAGTGCAGACTGCTACCACAACTGGCACGCGCCGGTATCAGGGCGCTACCTGCAAACACCCACCATCATACCGGGAACATACTACTCCGAGCCCCTTCTGGGGGGCTTCTCTCCAGATCTTTCCCAAAACCCCATTCCCAGTCCGGACGCGGCAGCAGTCAAATTCCAGGGCTACATCGCTTGCGTTGCCAAACGAGGCGTGGCTTACATACAGCCCGACGACCCCACAATCGGTCTCATTGCTCTCGTCATGATCGGCATGGCCGAAGTATCGTCGGTCGACTTCGATGACCTCGAACACTTTGAGAAGGGACAAGAAATCGGTCGCTTTCATTTCGGCGGAAGTACCCATTGTCTTATATTTGGGCCCGGTGTGAAATTCCACCCGGACACCATCGCTGTCCCTAGAGATCCTTCGCATGTCGAGCCTGTTCAGGATGCTGTACCAGTGTGTAAAAGGCTTGGGACTTTGTCGCCGGTGGCGAGGGAATAGGGTGATGAGTCCCGTGATAAGTAGTATTTAGAGAAATTGGTGACGAGCATCGGCATTAGAACGTACTTTCAAAATTTAGGTCGAGGGTATTGACATTGACTGTACAGGAGGGACTTTCGTTTGCTTATGTTTACGTGGGCGTAGGTTCAGCCAAGATAGGCCATTGCCCGCTTCTAGGGGTGATGGGAAGATAATTGCTGAATTTGTCTCGCAATGGAATGTCATGAGCTGGCGTCTGCTGAGCGAAGGTGTGAACATCTCTGTTTGTATAAGCTCCGAGTACCTTGAGGGTGAACAAGCATTACGGAATACGTTGATGCACGAAGACTTGCTACTATTGTAATATGATCTATCTAGAACATAACATGCAAGAACATTCGTGAGAAAAGGCGCAATACTTCTAGTGTCCGATCACTACCTTCTACACCCTCCACGACTTCGTTGCTCGTGCTTGTGTGATGAGTGCCATCAACATCAAAAATCCTCCGAGCAAGATCACTCCACCCGTGAACCCCTGCGCAGCTACGAATTGCTTCTTTTCAATGTTCACCAGCGACCCAGCGATGGGCGTCCCAATCAACAGCCCGAAAGACGCAACGAAGAGACTCATGCCTAGCCAAGTGCCCACCACAGTCAGATCCGGGGTCAATTCCACGAGGACTGGAGGAATCAAGGAGATGTAAGCGCCTGCGAAGAAGCCATAGAGAATAGCAAACACGGTTATCCCGGCAACACTATTGACGCCAATCCAACCGAGGCTCAAAACCCCAGCAGCAAAAGTATCGAGTACCATCATGTTCATGAGGCCGACTTTGTTTGAGAAAAAATTGGGCAGAATGCGCCCGAAGAATTGGCCGGCATTGAGAATGGAGATGAGGTAGAACGCGTAATCCTGGTTCGGAGTTATCTCCATGGTAAGAGCATAAATTTGAATGTAGAATATCGGGATGTAGAGACCGATGAAACCGAACATGGTCCCGAAGCTTTGCAGCGCGTAGGGCCATGACTTGAAGGCAGAGGGCTGAAACAGGGCCCGAGGGGGTTTCGGCGGTGACCGCGACCACATACAAGCGATGGCTATCACCAAAAGCGCAAGGGTGATGAAGCCGATTATTCTGGTCGCCCATCCGAACCCCAGACTCGGTTGAAGCTGTCGGAAGGTGATGGGGTAAATGATACCGCCAATGGCGTTTCCGGAAACCGCGATGCCCGTCGCAAGGGCTCGTTTTTCGTTGAAGAAGGTCGAGACGACAGCGAGGCTGGGAACGAACAGACACCCCGCGCCCAGACCGATACAGATTCCTTGTGCTAAGACGACTTGCCAGTATTTTGTACAGATGCTGGTCATCATTATGCCGAAGGCGGTCAGTATGCTACCAACGAGCAGCATTGAGTTGAGGTAGCCTCGGTCATATAACGGTCCCGTGGAGACACCGACGACCATTAGGAGGAAGGCTTGTATGGAACCTATCCATGATATCTGGATAGCAGAAGAGGCAGAGAGGAGCTCGTTCTGGTAGTAGGTCTGGTAAACACCGAAAGAACTCACGATGCCCCTTTACAGCAGTCAGCAATCACGCCATAAGGATCGCACGTGGGCGTCGAAACAAATCAGGAGGCTGGAATTACCAGGTGGTGAACGACAAACAAAAAGAACCCAAGACTTGTAGCCAGGCAATGAAGCCTCCATCGACCCGCACAGTGACGGTCTTTTCAGACTCTTCAGCTGGTAAAGGCGAGTCTGTCCTTGGCGACGACTCTTTTCTTGGCTTCGTCTCCGCATCCGCCGACATGACAAGGGAAGCGCCGGAGCTGCGAGTGTCTTGGCAACAATGTGAAGCTCAACGAAGAGATTTTGCAAATATGATGATGGAGTACATAAGCGGCGAGAAAGTGGTAAGAGAGACGGTGTTAGCGTTATGGGCAATGGTTTCGATGGGACAAGCCTTAAGATTCCAGGGAATACTCACGAGGTTCAGGGCTCGTTTTTCGGGGAGTGCTCGAAGTACCTAAGCTATTTCGAGCCTAATTCGAGCACTCCCGCACATGTCAGAAAGACATAAGGTAAGTGCTCATCTTCCGCACTTTGAATCACTGCATTTGTGATGTATTCTATTTGCGTTGCATAAGTAAAGTACCACTAGGTATCGTTGCTTGCATTACGGTTGGCGGTTCGCGAAATGGGCCTTCCCCCACTACTAATTCTATACCAAAATCCGAGGCTAGTACCGCGAACAGTATATTAATACGTACAAATCGATATTTTGTATATCGGACCTCCCTAGCCCTATATATATATAAATAGTATACGTAGTAACTGAAATATATTTACTACTAAATATCTATCCTTTAGCAAGCTCTTTACCCCCTCTGCTATCGTTATACCCCCCCCAATTGCGGCTTTAGTTAAGAAGGATATTAAGTACGAACTCTAATTAGGCTAGCCAAATAAATATATTATAATAGAATATTATATCGGCTATCGTATTGTAGAATATATAAGGGTTTATTAAAAGTTTACTGGCAAAATATATATTAAGAAAAATAAAAGGAAATAGGATTTCAAGCTTAATAAGTTATATTGCAATATATTATTTATATATCTCGAAAACCGTCCTTAGATTTATCTGGATAAGATAGCTTAATTCTTATATAATAATTATAACTTAGAAGTTGATAAAAATATTATATAAAGGGCTTTATAAAGGATAAATTAGTTTAGGAAGAAGCTTAAATATTAAGCAGCCTAAACCTCTAAGGAATTGCGAAATTATTAAATAATATATAAGCTTTGTTAGATAACTATTAAGCAAATAATATTCCTTAATAAAAGTATAGGCTATAAGTATACTGATATATTATCTGATATACAATTTATTTAAAGGGGTTAATATCTAATATTGCTAATATTAGTTAATAGGAAATAGACTTAAATATTAATTAGAGTTATATTATTATTAATATAATAATTAAAGAAATATAAAAGATAGAGTATATTACCTATATATATTATTAAGGGCTATATTACTTTCGAGATCTATTATAACTCCTTTATTATAATTATTTTCCTAATTTTTATTCGAAATTAATTCCTTTTATTATATAATCCTTTCCCGGAGCCTCGCTCTATTATTGTTTTAAATAATGCCAAAATCTATTGTTATACAGAGCTAAAAGAGATATATAATAATAAAGGAGTATATTTAGAATATTTACTACTATACTCGCTTAACTTTAACTTAATCGAAACTTTATTCTTATTATTAAAAGTATAGATTAGGCGATATTAAGAAAGAGCTTTTAAATATATTAAAAATAATCCTTAAGGGGGGTTTAGAAGCTTCTTAAAGCTCGCAATAGAATACCAGGAAGGTTTAGGGGATCCTAAAGCCTTATTCTAGAATACTTATATTAAATATTAAAATATATAATAACAGAGTATATTTATAGGATTTTGTTATAAAAAAAATATTTATTTTGATATCTCTATATACTTAACTAGGCCTGTTTCTTCTATATATTTGGGCTATATATATTTAGCCTTTAACTATTTAAAAATTTGAATATATTAAAATAGTTCAAAATTTATTTAGATTATTCAGATATATATCCTTACTCCTAGTATCGTTATTATCTGTTTTACCTTATATAGCAAATATACCCTGCTAGCTAAGCGAAAGGGTAGAGGCTCCCCTGCTATTATTACCGCTACTGCTATTGCTACCGCCCCCCCCCTTAGGGGGGATATTGCGGTAATAGGTAAGGGAAAATCGATATACGAAATTTATATATCTAGCTCTTACTCTTTCTTATTTACTAATATTCTTAATTATCTGATATTATATACTCCGTCTAATTTAGTAATCCTTTTCTTATTATATAGCGTTCTTTTTGCTCTTATATTTTTGAATATATTATAATATAAAATATTCCTTATCTAATCTATCAAATACTGCTTTATATTTATCTTTTTGCTATTCTGATCTTTCGGTAATAAATTATTAAATATATTTTAAAAGATCTCGTTTAGGAGGGACAGGGCTATTAGGGAGAGTATTATTATTTAATTTAAATAAGGGGGAGGGGGTAAAGTATACGGTATTTTTTCTCCTTTCTCTTTTATATTATATAAGAATAGCTTTAAGTACTAAAATAGCTATTTGCTCTATTAGAATATTAAATATAATATTTTATATAGAGGTATTCTATATAAGGGCTTAAATTGCTGCTATAGCCCTAAATATATTGTTTATTAAAAGGGCCTTATTTGCTATTTTCCGATTATTAGCTTCTTATTGTTTTGCCTTTTTATAGTATTTCTTAATACCCCTTAAAATACTTAAAGGAGGCTTATCCTTAATAAGACCGGAATCTAATTAGAGTATTATTATTACCTATAATCTGATATCGCCTATTTATATAGGCAAATAATAGCTCTTATTATTATAATAATATCGATTATTATTATTATAACTGACTTTCCTATATATTAGATATATATTAAATACTTCCAGATATTATATTTAAAGGTTATTTCGTATAGCCTTATTATATTTAATTAATATAATATTTATTATAGAAGATCTATTCCCCTTAATTGCTTTATTTTGCGTTCTATTAACCTTAATTATTTGCCCTTAGCCTAATTATTTGAATTTATATATTATATTTATTTTTAGGTTTTTCTTTTTGGCTTCCCCTTATAATTTAAATTTATTTTCAATAACTTGCTAGCCTGCTAATATAGAAATATTATATATTATTCTGTCCCTAATAATTTATTTATTATAAAATAGAGTAGTATTAACTCTTATTCGGTAGTATTTATAATTATATTCTTAAGCCTATTATATAATTTTGTATTTATATATATTATAAAAGATAATTAAAATTATAATAAAGTTATTATTTTTAATAAAAAGCTCTTTTAGTTCCTTACCCTAATAAATAAAGTCCTTATTATCTTCTCAAACAATTTTAATATAGATTTTGTATAATATCGGCTCCGGCTCTTCCTTATTTACTCCGCTACTGTTATTATAAAGGGGGGGGGGGGAATTTACTAAAAGCGGAAGCCGAAAGGCTAATATAAGTTAAGAAGTTGATTAAGAAGCTAGTTAAGAAGCTAATAATATTTTAAAAAATAATAGGGATATCTTTCCAAGGGGGGCTATATAATTTAATTATTATAAATTAAGAATTTAAGTCTCTAGGAGGTCTGCTTAGCTTTTATATAATATTTTATTTATATAATTGTTATTACCCGTTTCCCTTATATATATCAAAGCCCCCTTAGCGAAATACTTTGGTATAGGGGTTTAAGGAACGTTTCTTGCTAGCTAGGCCCCTAATAATATTCCTAATAATAATCCTATATATTCAATTATATTGTTAAAAAGGGATATAAGTAATATAGCTTGTATATTTATATTTATATTTTCTATATTATTCCTAATAGTAGGGCTAAGATCCTTTCTAAGAGTAGTAAGATATAAATATATTCGGCTTAGAGTTTTGCTTAGAAGATAGAGTCTTAAATATTAACCTAGAATACTAGGTAATAAAGTAGATAATAATATAGAAGGCGTAGGTATTCTGTTTTAGCTATACGATAACAAACAGGCTATTTCCTGATAACCAGAGAGTCTAGGATTTAAAAGATAGAGTTATCTACTAAATTATTATATTAGAGGTAGTATATTCTTTTTTTCTTATATTTCTTTTATTATATCAGATTATCTCTTCCTAAGGACTTGATAGCCCTCTTATAATAGTAGTAGATTTTTCTAATAAGGGGCCTGCTAGCTATTTCCCTAGAAGGCCTACTCTAGAGGCTGCTTTAAAGGTTATTTAGGAGGTCGTTTAGGAGGTCGTTTAGGAGGTATAACTTGGTATTAGCAATAGTAAAAGGAGTCAGTAAATATAGTACGATAATAGATATATTGGATTAATTGCTATAAACTTATATACGAGATTTATATATATATAGGGCCAGGGAGGTCCGATATACAAAATATCGATTTGTACGTACTAATATACTGTTCGCGGTACCAGCCTCGGATTTTGGTATGGAATTGATAGTGGGGGAAGGCCTATTTCGCGAACCGCCAACCGTAATGCAAGCAACGATACCTTAGCCTCCTCTCTATCTCCCTCTCTCCCTTATCAGCATAAGTAAGGGTTGCGGCTGATCGGCAGTTCCGATCCATCGTTCCAAAGCTAAGGATGGCGTCGTGCATGACAAATGCGAGCTAAGAAGCTTACTGTCGATCTTGCCTGCAACAATTCCCTCACACGTCATCGAAAAGTACCTTCCTACCTTAGGTAAGCTGGCCACCGTCCCACGGCTGCCTGCAGATGTTCTGCCTGTTCCATCCTGGCATATTATTGAACCGCTTACGATCAAAGACAAATGTGACGCTGACACCTGTTCCACCTATGAAAGGAGCGGTGTCGATTCAATGCTGTCCTTCTTTGGTTGCACTTGCTGCAGGCTACACCGCGGCGAGATAGAACAACGATCTTTGCCCTTTGTGGTTGACTCTGGCGAGCCATGTAATGTGCACGGAAGAGAGGCAACCAATACCTTTCAATGGTATATCTCGGAAGTACGCTATCCTATAATCTGGTTTAGATGGATGGGGTCCCCTGACTCTGATTGAACGTTCGTACAGCACAGTGAGATGCCTACGCATGATCCAAGATTATTGTGATAGCGTGATCTCCACAGCCTCAGATAGAACCTGGGCCTTTTGAACAACATTTGAACCAGCGTTACTAGGTGATGTACCCGACCTCATGAAATGAGAGTATACAGTCCATTGCCTACTGCTGATCGAACATGGCGATGGCACCTTGACCATGCATCATGTAAGCAAGAGTGAACCAACAGTCTAAGAAATCCGGATTCCGGCCGGTGTTTCGTTTCAATGTTGCCGCCGTCAGCCTACCGCAGAAGTAGGTGATCTAGATGTCTCGTTGTAATTCCTGAGGATCGCCCGAAGACCAAATTTTGAATAAGAAAAGCCCCTTGCTTTACAATTTTCGGGAAGTCTTGCTTCAGGAGCAATGCACCATTTTATTAAGGATGCTTGTCATTCAGTTCTCGCTTAAAACGACACTATGCTACCCGCATCTACTTTCATATCCCTCAGAGTTGGAACATCTTTGCGGCCTTCTTTCGCAGCTCCTTAGGTCATCTGGTAAGGCTGCAGCTGCTTCTGTATAAACCAGTTCGCTTCCGTCTGAAGACCGGAGGGGGGCCGGGCGAGAGTCGCTACTGAGCGATGGTAGCCGCCTTTGGGAGGCTCTCCAGCGAACCTTGAATTGATCCACTGAAGGTAAATGGGCAAGCCAGCATACATAGCAGGCGTGTGCGTTACGTTTGGCAATAGATGGTACTCTATTTGCGAGCTTGGCATCTTTTGCACAGTATCATTAATGGCAGCCTCTACGGTTGACGGGTTAATAATTGGATCTGCTCCTCCTTGGATGATCAGTAAAGGCCCGTTGATTGGTTTGCGACCATTAGCAGCAGCCTCCTGATATCTTTGAATGGAGGTGTTGTTCTGCCATCCCGGTTTGAGCAAATCCGGCCCCACAAGTTGGTATATGATTGTAGTACAACCGTCTAGCTGATTCAAACTTTCAAGGCTCTGCAGTCCCTTGGGTGTGAAGATGTCCTCTGGAGCAAAAGGACCGAAGTTCCTTTGCAGGTTTGGCACCAAGAAAAGCAAAATTGCAGGAATGATCGGCTCCTCAGGCGGTAAATCAAGCACCCTTGTAAACGGCGATAAGGCTACGGTTCCCAAATATCCAATTAGAGGTTTCGTTGCGAGTTTTTCGGCAAACGCCCATGCTGCCCCACCTCCCTCTGAATGGCCCATGGCGACAAAGCCCTCCGAGAGGCTTGGGAAGGCTTGTCGAGCAGCCAATACAGAATTGAAGAGATCGTTTGCCTGTGCTGGGCCGGTTGTGTACTCGTGAACGATAGAATGACCTGAAGCGTCTTCAGATACGCCTAATCCGGCGTAATCTGTTGCAACCACAACGTAACCAATTATAGCAAGTTCGTAAAGGCCTTGGAAATTGTACCATAGATTTTGGATGTTGGAAGGGGCACATTCCTTGGAACTTCCACTCGTGCCATGAGCCCACGCTACAAATGGGAATCCGCCTTGATGTGAGGGTGCGGCGTAAGGCCAGAGAACGAAGGCGGAAACCGGTACTAATGTGCCATTCAAAGTTTCTGATTGGTACATGAATCGGGATAGCGAGAGGGTCGGTGGTAATGTGTACAGAGAGGTGTTACTCTCCCTCTCAACTTTCAGCAAAGTACCTGCTGGAGCGCTTGTACTGTTGGCAGGAGCCGTGTAGAAGGGATCGTCAGATACAGATGGATGGACTTTGTAGGATTGCTGGAAACTATATGCCCCAGTCAAATTCATTGTAAAGGCCGCTTGTTGGCGAATTCCAAGGCGTCCCAAAGATACTGCTGAGCTGCTTTCTTCTGCATTCGGAAGAGTTTTCGTGATGGAGGGAAACAAGGATAAGACCAGCACTACAACTTTGGCGAGTATGCAGTTCTGAAACGACATGTATTCAGGCATCTTCTCCGGCGTATCGTCTAGGAGGGTGTATGAAGAAGATTGCAAGTCAGGACAGTAGTGAGCTTGAGTGAAATCCAATGAAACATGATGCGGGCATAAGCGACGCTGCGTAATGACGTCGGTTGCTTAGGTGATCCAGAGTCTTCTTCCTTCCGGACGCCTATGTAGCTCTCGTTGCCAATCACGTTGCGGTGATCAGCTTGAACGGTCTGTCCGGATCGACTGCCCATTGATTGGCGTGCTCAGCAAGCGACCCCCACTCCCCTATCATGCATGGCTCACATTTCCACGCAAGCGGCGGCAAGGCTACCACGCCTCGAGCTGCATGCATGAGCTCTCCGGTACTTGGAAAGACGCAGCTAAAACGCCACCAATATGAAGTGTCATTTGTGCTTCTGGAACGATTTCGTGATGCAGCTGGATAACCGGGCGTTCATTGCATGGCCCTTGCATCGGAGGCAGCTCAGCTTGTCCAAGTCAACCGATCCTTCCTGTTCCGAAGGGGAGAGGATTTAACGATGGTTGTCCTATTTAAGGGCAGCAAGGCATTGACGGCAATTAATGGCGACTAACGGCGACTAGAAGAGAGTTTCAAACCACGGCTCGCGGGGTAAAAGACTTGTGGCCGAAGCACGCTAGAGAGGACTGCCGAGCCTACTAGGCTATACCACCATAGTTTGGCATTCATCTTCTCTGTTGTTTTCGGTGAAAGGCTTAGACCAATGAGCGAAGTAAACTGATGCACGGCTGTCTTGTTTGTTTGCATGATAAGCATCCACGCAGGAAGAGAGCGGTGAATTGTCAGTTTCCTATACGAGAATGGGATTCGGAGCTAGATCCTTCGGTCCTGAGTGGCGTCTGCTGGATGATCCTTGCTTGAAGCTGAAGCGGAGCTGAACAGTGCCTTCTAGATCATGGCAAAGATCGGCATTGTATTGCAGAGCTCAGGCAATCCTACTATGAGTCATTAGCGGGAACTGGCCTTAAGGTAAGTGGCTGATGATGCTTCGTTGAGATTGTGCACCCTCTACACCTTGTATAAACAGATGGATTCGAGGGGCTCAATCCTGTGCTGTAGCCCTTATGTCGTTAGTGTACCGGAGGGTACATAATTTTGTTCATCGAGATAACTAATACTCGTCCGCCCTTTTGATTAGTTAATTTTGGTCGATCCATTCTGCGGGTTTGCCATCCTGACCATCGGACCTTCGCATATGGGTTGTGATTCATACCTAATGATCAAATGTAATCCACAGAATGCTCGAAGATCTGACCCCGCCAATAGCCGGTCAGGTCCACGCGCCACTCATGTCACGTCGTTGTCGAATCAGCATACCTGACTATGGAAATGATCATTTCAGCGTGCTCATTACGGCGCAGGCTAGAGTGAACTATCGTCCTAAAAGTGAAGCTTTCCGGACGGTAGTTTGGCTAAAGCAGCCCTTGATGATTGAGAGACTGTTTAATTCCACCCGCCTCAACTATTGCTTTTTTGGAAATGCCTGCAATACTAAGCTCACGAACAACGCCGACGCCTGGAGAGAATCGAAATTCTGAAATCTTCAGCGTGGTTGGAGTATTCCTTGTTCTTCCCGCTCTTGCTCTTGTCGCACGCTTCGAATCAAAAAGAATTCTTCATAGGCCTTTTCAGATTGAAGAATATTTGCTTGTTTGGGCTTTCGTGAGCCAGACTCTGTCCCTTACGTCGGCTAATACTCATCAAGTTATAGTTTCTCACCGTTGCAGAAGCCGCTTCCTTCATCTGGGGTACTAAGTGGCCAGGTCTTGTTGGTGTCTTACGACTGACATCGTCTAGCTGCAAAATATGCTGGACTTGGGCATCATAAGGAATCTTTAGATCTCGACAGGATTATAGCCTATGAGAAGGTTCATAACCTGTGATGATACCTAAAATGTATGCTGATGTGATACGCAAGGTCTTTTTTGTGGGCTCAGTTCTACAACCGACCTTGTTGGCTTCTGCAAAGATATCGGTTTTGATATTTTTACGTCGAATCTTCGTTACACGAGCCTTTCGATGGACTGCCAACCTACTGATGGTCATTGTGGTGTGCTGGTGCCTTTCAGACGCTCTTGGAGGCGCTCTCATATGTCAACCTGTCAAATCGAGTTGGGATCCTAACCTTCCTAATGATTGCGGGAACAGATATGTCTTCAATATCATTGGCCCTCTCCCTTGGATATTGACCGACTTTGCAATCTTGATATGCCCATTGCCAATGATATGGAAATTGCACGCGCCAACTCGGCATAAGCTTGCCCTGGCGGGTCTTTTCCTCATTGGAGCGCTGTAAGAGTCTTCTCCGTATCAAGCCTTCCGATACTGACATTTGAACCCACCCAGGACTTGCATCATCAGCTGTGTTCGCTATTCATATTCATTCTTTTCACTCGAAGATCCCACATGTAATATACCTCCCCACCTCGAATACCTGTACCAAAATTGCTTACATCAAAATAGGGGACGCCGTTCCGCTCTGGAATTTCAACATAGTCGAGGCAGGAGTGACTATAGTCTGTGCCTGCCTGTTTGGCAGCAAGCCTGTTGTCATGATCTTGATACCAGACAGACTGATTGCCAAACTAAAGTCCATAAGTCGCTACTCTCTTCCGTACCATCGGAGCAACCTCATTCCGCAAGCCCGAAGCCGACGAGGTAGAACATCAGTTGGAAGCGCTCTACACTCCGACGAAGCCTCGCCATTTGCGCTTCGAGGCCAGCCAAATCGGGATGGCCGACATGACTCGGGGAAATATGGCACACCTTCGCATTACGTGTTTCTCGACGACTCTCGGCCAATTAGTGAGCCTGTACGTGCGATAGTTCACAACGATAATGGCAAGTAAAGATGGAACAAAGCGTGCTTTGCTTTCAGCAAAAAGCAGCTGTTTTTGCTGAAAGCCCAGTTCCGCCAACACCGGATAGTAGTTGCGAAGTCAATGTTATCGGGAGGTAGATGAGTGACAGAGAGTCAGATTTAGTAGACAGCGAATCATTGGGGACTTAAACAACGAGACTCAATCATGTCGAGGAACAAAAGTGGCAGATCAAAAAGCAGTCTTTCTAGCGGTTGATGGAGACCCAATACTTACCCGAACGCTCGCGTGTGTTGCGTCAATTAGGAATATCCAATGGGAAGCGAATTACACTGACAAGTAATTCGTAAACGTGAAATTCGCTCCAAATCGGATGACTGCCTTAACCTTTGTCTACTCAGCCACGTCAGGCTATGTTGGAGTCTAGGGTCTTGATTTAGAGATGAAGTCTCCCTCCATCTCTTACCTAGCTATTCTATTGATCTATGATTTCATTAATTCAATGGCACACTGTAGTATAATCTTACATATGCCGTGAGCGAGCATTAGGTCTACGCTTCAGAAGATATAGTCAAATTGCAAACCTTCAAAGCTTCTCAAACAAGTCTCCTAGGACCCAAATGGTATCCCACATTTGCTCCATCCCCTGCCATCGATACAATATTTCAATTTTACCATCGACATCATCCAAGGCAGTGCTAAGCTACCGCAGTGCCTGATTGCGCCGTGCCTATCAGCTCGGGCTCCATTACTACAAATTTGCTATTTCGAACAAAAAACAAAAAGGACCATTAACGAAATCTTATGCTATTTTAAAGTAAGTAGATGATCTAGATGCAAGCTGCTACGGGTACTGACATGAAGGTGGGATTCGAACCCACGCTCTTTCGAACTACGGTGTAGAAGACCTAAACGTAGCGCCATAACCACTCGGCCACTTCACCAAATTGTGAGGGGTTTTCTCCATCGTCAACGTGCAAAACTCTTATTTCTTAATATAATGCCATTGCTGCAGTAGCGCGTCAAAAGTCTGCACCAAAACGCAAAAAATGCGTATTTTGTATTTGTACTTTACCAATTTTATTATTTATTATTACTTTTACTGTTATACTTCATACTCCGTTAACTCTATCTTTTAATAATAAGATTTTTAAAAAGGAATTCTATTTATTTAAAAGATTAATTATTTTTAAAGTTTTTTAATTAAAAAAAAAACTTATTATTATTATTATTAAGAATGTATTTAATATTATATTGTTAAGGTATATAGCAAATAGCAATATAAAATATAATAACTAAATATAATTATTATAATAATAGAGTATAAACAGAACGTAATAGATAAATAATTACTATTAACCTTATCTTTTAAGAAGATTAAAAAAATTAATAATTAATATTAAAAGAATAAAGGACCTTTAAGGTAATAAAGTAAAACTTTTGAAAAAAATTAATATAAAGTTATTTTGCTCCCTAAAGCTTTTAGTAATAAACTTAATATTAATATAGTTTCTAATTATATATTATAATATTTATATAATTTTATAATTATCTCCTTTTTAAAATACTAGTCCTTAATATTTTAAGTAATAAAATAATATTTTTATAAGCTTATTAAAAACTTTTAATATAAATATTGCAAGGGGAAAAGAGTTTTAATACGCTTTATACGATTTCTATATATATAATACTTTTATTATATATATATTTATAAATATAGTATCTCAAAAACCTTTCAAACCCGTAGGAAATATAGAAGAAAAAAACAAATAATGTTATAATACCTTAGGCGTTGCTCGGTAGTAAATTAATAATGAAGTCTATAGCAATTTCTACCTACGGCCCCTTAGGTTATAGCAGGCTATAAAGCTTTCTATATAGCTTATACTGTTGTACCTTGATATGTCAATAAATATTATATATTTTAATATAATATTTTATATATATAATAATATCTTTTTATTAATATTTCTATTATAATAATTCGAATATTTTTTTTAAATATTTAATTAAAAGGTTATTATAATACTACTTAAAAAACTTTTATATTAATATTTTATTTTTTAATATATAATAACGTTCCCGGATAATTAAAATCTTATTAATAAATTTTTATATATTATAATAACGCTTTTGCTTACTCTTTATAAATTATTTATTAATTAATTATATATTTTAATAAAAATATTATTTTATTATAAAGTTTTAATTAAGTTTGCAACCTTGGTAATATAATCTTTGTAAACTATTTTTATAATTATATTAACCTTTTATTTTATTTTATTTTTATAATAAATATATTATATAAATACTTTGCTTATAAATCTTTATTTTATAAAGCCAACTTAATTTAAAGTATTAATAATAATTATTTTTAATTATTAAAACTACTTTTGTAATTAAAATTTTTTTCTTAAGTTTATAATTAATTTCAAAATTATAAATAATTAAATTTAAAGTTTATTCAGCTTATTTAAAGTTTAACTTTTTAATATTTATAAAAAATTTTAAGTTATTTTAATTTATTAAAACTTTTATAATATAAATATTATTGTTAAAGTAATAACGTTAATATATAAATATATTAATAATAATTAATAATTCTTGATTATAAACTTTATAATTTTGTTTTATAAATATTATTTTTTTAAACTAAAAAGCTATTAAATATTATTATTAAATATTTTATAATTATAATAATATTGTAATAATAGTAAATTTAAAAATATTTATTTTTAAATAAATCTTTTTTTTAAAATCGAAATATATTAATAAAAGTATTTATATAAAAGCTTTATATAAAATATAGAATATTTATATAATATTCTTTAATTATTTAAATTAATTAAAAGACTCGCCTTTTTAAAATAATTTAAAATAACTAAGCGGAAGTAGTTTGTAAACTTTAAAAACTATTAAAATTAATAAAATAATATTAAAACTAATTATTATATAATTATTATAATTCTCTTTAAGAATATAAATACGTTTTATAAAAATATTATAAAACCGAAAAATTCAATTTTAATTTAATTTAATTTATATTTAAAGAATTTATAAATAAAGAATATTATTTTAATCTTTTTAATATTTTATATATATATTATTAATATTATTAATATTATAATAAATCTTTAGAATAAATTAATATATTATATTAAAAAAATGTATTAAAACTTTATTAATGTATATTTAAAAAGTTATTAAAATATTAATTAAATTAAATAATATTATTAAATATTCAAAATATTTATATTATATATAGAATATAATTTTTTATTTATTACTTTTTTATATATAAATTTAATAAACTTTTTAATTCTATTTAAACAATTTAATATTTTTATAATTAAAAGGAGTAAAAAATTTTTAAGTTATTATTTTTAAATCTTTATAATTAATATATAATTATAAAATACTGTCCTTTTTAGATATAAATATAAAATAATTAATATTCTTATTAATAATATTAAAAAGCGGATTATTCCTTATATAATCATACTATTAATATATTAACAGAGTTTTTTAAACTTTAATTTAAAAAGATTATAAATAAGCCGATAAGGAAGATTTCTACTTTTTAATTTTATTATATAATCGCCTTTTTTAAAGGTTAATAATTAAGATATTTTATTTTTAAAAAATATTTTTTTATAAGTTTTAAGCTTTTTAAACAAAGTTACCTTTTTACTTTAAATATAAATTAGCTATAATATTATATATATTATTTTAATTATTCTTATTAATTTAAAAATATTTTTATTTTTATATTTTATATTTTTAATTTTAAACTTATTAATAATAATAGGAAATCTTTTTATTATTACTCCAAAATCGGTTTATATATAAAGATCTTTTAAATTTAATATTTTAATAATTAATTAAAGATTAATTTAATTTATATTCTTTTGAATAACTTTAATTATTCTTTATAATAAAATAAATACAATAAGTTTTATAATAATATATATTTAATTTATTAATTGATTTATTATTTAAAAAGTTTTTAATAAGTTTTAATTCTTATAAAATAAATATTTTAATATTATTTATATTTAATAAAAACTTTACTTTTATTTTTTCTTATTACTTTATTTATAAAATATATATAAAGCTTTATTATTTCCTATCTTTATAATAAAATTAATAAGATTTTTAAATAAATAATCTTTAATTTAATAATTTATTTATCCGTAATAAAGATAATTATTATTTTTCTTAAGGGAATATAAATATTTAAAATTAATTAAAATTAGATTTAAATTATTAAATTTCTTATAATAATTTTTTGCTTTATAATTAGGTTAAAATCGAATCTTTTTTAATTTATTCTTTTAATATTTATTATTAAATGATTTTTAATATTAATTCGGCTTAATGATTCGGTCTTTTAAAAAGCGAATTATTTTAATTTTAAAAATACGTATATATTAATTTATTATATTTTTTAAAAAACTTCAAAAAACTTTATTATATTATTTAAAATAAAACGTTTTTATTATAAAATTAATATAAATATTTAATTCTTTTCTTATTATAATTATTAAATTATAAATATAAAATAATAATTTTTTATTAAAAGTTTTATTTTTAATAATTTCCTTTTTATATTTAAGAGATATTTAAACTTTAATATTAGAAAAATAAATATTAAAATTATAAATTAATTAATATTTTTTATATATTTTTTTATATTTTTATAATATAATATAATTTTAATTAACTTATTATTTAAATATAAAATCAAATTTATTAATATTTTTTAAAAGCTTTAAAAGTATATCCGAAAAGCTTATTATAAAACTTTTTAATATTCCGAATATATTCCGATTATGTATTATTTAAACTTAATTTCGTAAAAGAAAATTTAAATATATTATTAAAAAAATAATTAAAGTTTTATTATATTTAAATTCTTAATTTTTAAAATTAATTATTAAAGTTTTTAAATAATTTATTTTTATATTATAAAGGATTTTTAATATAAAGTTCTTTTAATATTATAATTATTATATATAAAATATAACTATTTTATATAAATTATATATTTATATTTAAATTCCGTTATTACTTTTTTAAAATATTAACTTTTATATTTATGAATTATAACCTAAGATGAGTATTTTCGAATTTAGTTTAATACGTTTTATTTTTAACTTTTTTAAGAATATTTTCAAATTAATTATATTTATATTTAAATTATTTTTATTATAATTCGGTTATAAAGATCGTATATTATATTTAATTATTTTATTTTAAATAATATTAAAAAATATAATAAATAATAATATAAAATATAATAATTAAATATAAATAGGATATAATAAATATATTAATTTTATTAATTTTATTAATTTTATTAATTTTATTAATTTTATTAATTTTATTAATTTTATTAATTTTATT
>JAABUQ010005621.1_pt1 | contig 19744 bp, 32 predicted proteins | sample 5560001 | NCBI WGS metagenome assembly JAABUQ01 (sample SAMN10711888, study PRJNA513371) | rock metagenome | isolation source: Antarctica rocks | place: Antarctica: Victoria Land, Finger Mt nord | collected 2015-12-18
TCTGAGAACCTCGTGTCCGACGCCGCGCTCACGCCGCGCGCGAACATCCTGCCCGGGTGGGGCGCCCGACGCGGCGCTGAGTGCGCGCTACGGGACCTCCAGCGGGCGCTCGCTGCGCAGCCCTTGCAATGCGGTCGGTCACGTGGTGTGGCACACACCCCTTGCAAGATCTGTGAGGCAGAGGCCTTTGGAGCAGGCAGCACAGCCAAAGCTTGAGGTCACTCCAGGTGTACACCCTCCCTCCACTTCTCCTACGTGCTCAGAAGAGTACGTCCAGGCTCAAAGACAGTTCTCTGGGCAGGCAAGGGACCGGCGTGCGCTCCTGGCCTGCGCGCTGCGCTGCGATGGAGTTCTGGGAGACCATGGTCAGCGCTGCCGAGACGGACAGGTGAGCCACTGGCCCTGCTCAGCTGCCTGGCCTTTTGCAAAGCCCGCTGCTGCTCAGCACGACAACGGCACAGGCGCCCTGACGCTGCGCTGTGCTGCAGGCTCAGTCAGCTCCCAGTTCGCCTCACCGCGGAGAGGTCGTGCTGGGTGGCGCTGCCGCCGGCGCTCATCGCCCGCCTGCTGGAGGCGCAGGCGCCTCTGCCGCTGGTGCTGCAGTTGCGCTCCGCCGCAGCGCCAGGTCGTGGCCCGGTCACCGTCAGCTCCCCGAACAGCCCCCGCTCACGTACCTTTCGGCAACAGGCTCCGAGGTGCTCCGACACAGGCGCCTGCTGCAGGCGCCGCAGCGGCGCGGCGCGCAGACGCTGGCGTGTGGCACGTGGCGTGGACGGGCGCGGCCGCGGCGGGCCAGGTGCTGGAGGTGCCCGCGGCGCTCGCGCGGCGCCAGGGCCTGCTGGACGGCGCGATGGTCAGCGTGCGCGCGCTGCCGGACACGCCGGTCGCGGCGAGCGTGTCCGCCGAGCCGGACAGCACGGACGACTGGGAGCAGCTCGAGCTCAACGCCGACTTTGTCGAGGAGCAGCTGCTCAACCAGGCGCGGCCCGCACGCCTGCCCCGTGACATGCGAGGACAGGCACGGCCCTGACGCATGCGCATGGAATGGGAGGCCTTGCAACTCTTGCCTGATGGGCCTGGGCGGCCCGCCACGCCGCGCCTGCATCCACTGCCCCCATCCTCGCGTGAGCACGTGCGGGGCGCAGGTGGGCGTGGTGCAGCTGGGCCAGGCCTTCCCGGTCTGGGTCCGGGGCGCGCTGCTCTGCCTGCGGGTGACCGCCGCGGCGCCCGCGCCCGTCGTCCGTCTCACGCCCGGCGTCGAGCTGGACATCGCGCCGCGGCCGCGCCTGCGCATTCCCGGCGCCGCTGCGCAGCCGAGCAGGGGCGCCCATGCGGGCGGCGCAGTGGCGCAGGCGGCCGTTGCGGAGCGGCCGCTCGCCTGGCTGCGCGTGCTGGTGAGAACGCCGTCGCCGCCCCTCACTGGTGGTGCTCGGGCGACCACCCCATCTGCATCGCTGCAAGTGCCTTGAGCGAGGCCGCGGCAGCGCCTGCCGTGTGTGTCTGACATACATGAGGTCATCTTGTGACCAACACAACACACTGGTGGACGTGCCAGGACTGGGATACGTGCGGCATCCACGGGGCGGCACGCTTGGGCCCTGACCTGGGACACCTGGCCACTGCTGAAGTCCTGCCGACGCTCTCGGTCGGCATCAGCGCCGACACTGCTTCAGCTTGCGGCCTGGCGGCCGGCGACGTCGTGCACCTGGGCCGAGTCGCCGGAAGGTGGCGTCCCGTGCGCTGGTCCATGCCATGGCCTCCCTGGTGGCCGAGCCGTGTGGTCGCGCATGCGCTTGGGCGATGCGTGGCCAGGCTCGCTGCAGCTCAGCACGCCATGGGCTGCTGTCAAGGGGTCTCAGTGCACGCTGCTTGCAATGAGTGGCCGCAAGTAGCGCTGGATGCCCTGCCTTCCCGGTCATGCCAGCCTGCTCGAGGTCGCAGGCCTGAGCTGCGCCGCGGCGCGTCAGGGGTGTAGCCGCGCACGTGCGGGTCGTCGATGGCCTGCAGGGTCCGCACGCAGCGCTGGCGCCGCTCGTGGCGCGCCTGCTGGGCGTGCCCCTGCACGGCCGGCTAGCGCTGCGCCGCTGCGCTGCAGCTGTACGGCCGCTGCCAAGTGCGCTCGTGCTGCGGCCCGTCGCGGAGGACGCGGAGGAGAACGACGCGCTGGGCAGGCGCACGGCGCCGGGCGCTGCGGAGGCGCCGCATGGCACCTCTCCTGCTCGCTCACTGGCAGGGCAGGTAGCGGCGCTGGGCGCGGAGCAGCTGCGGGCGCTGGTGGCGCGGTGGCTTGCAGCACAGGCGCCCGCAGGGGCCGGGATGGCGCCGGGTGCAAGCGAGCGCGGGCTCGCGGTCGCGCCGCTCGCCGTCATGTCACTCGCGCGTGGCGCCGATGCAGCCACCCGCGACGCCGCGCACCTGGTCGTGGAGAGCGTGGCGGGCGCCGATGCGGGCGCGCCGGTGCTCCTGACGCCCGAGCATGTGCGCGGCGGCGCCGTGCGGGTGGAGCTCGGCCCTGCGTGGCAGGCGCTGCCGCCGGCGCCTGCGGGCTGGCGGGCGGCCGGGGCCGACCCGGGCTGGCGCAGGCTGGCGCGCGGCGCCTGCTTCGGGCAGGCCTGGCTGGAGCGGAATGCTGCGCCCGCGCTGCTGCGCCTGGCGCCGCTGCTGCACGCGCGCGCGCGCGCCGCCCTCGCGGACCTGGAGGCCCCGCCGCCCGGCGGCCTGCTGATCTGCGGAGCCGCCGGCAGGTGGGCTTGCCTGCGCGCGCCGTGTGCAGTGCTGGTGTTGCTAGCAACCGTGACAGCCGAGGCCGGTACACCTGCAACGAGCGCAGCACACGTCCAGCTTCCCACCATCCACGGGTGTTAGGCGCTGCGAATCAGGGACCCATGCGCTCTGTGTCGTGCCGCGCACCTCTGGCCGGCTTGTGCAAGGGCACGCGGCTCGCGCGCTGAGCGCAGCGGCGCGTGGGGCCAGCGGCAAGAGCGAGCTGGCGGCGCTGGTCGCCGACACGCTGGCGAAGGATGCCGACTGCCGCGCGCACGTCGTCTGGGTGGCCTGCGGGGACGCGCGGAGCGAGCCCCTGTCGCAGGCGCAGCAGCAGCTGGCCCCCCTGGTGCGTGGGGAACGCCAGGCTGCTGCCGGGTCTGCCGGCACTCCCGTGCAGAGGGACACCTGGGCGTGGTGACGCTCGATATGGCTGGATGCTGCATCGGCGGGTGCCTGCTGCCTGCAGCGGAAGGCTGAGAGTGGGAATGCTCAGGGGATGCAACACAGCTGCCTGGTTCACCGCACGGCGTGGCTGGCAGTGCCGGGCGCGCGCATGCACGCACCCGGCAGCTGGATGCGGGCGCGCAGCTGCGCGAGGCGCTGGAGCGCATGCCGGCGCTCGTCGTGCTGGACGACCTGCACCTGCTGTGCCCCAGCTCGCCGGACGGCCCCGAGGCCGCGCCGGGGCAGCGCGCGCCCGCCCTCGCCGAGTGGCTGGCGGACGCCCTGGACGAGGTGCTTGCGCCGCGCGCGGATGGCCGGCTGCCCCTGCCGGGTGGGGCCCCAGCCTGGCCAGCAGCGTGCACGTGCTGCCCCCACAGGGTCCTGCCACTTTGCCTGTCACAGAGTCTTGCTGAGTGGCCACAGGCACCTATTCGGCTGGCGGGCCTGAAGCCACCTCTGCGAGTATGCAGGGCTGGGCGTCGAGCAGACGGCCATCTGACCGCACGAATCGTGTGCGGTGCGCGCAGTCGCGGTGTGCGCTACCGCGGACGCCGCGGCAGACGTGGCGCCGGTGCTGCGCGCGGCGGGGCGGCTGGACGTCTGCATCGAGCTCGCGCCGCCTGGCGCGCCCGAGCGCGCCGCGCTGCTGGCGGCTCGCCTGCGCGAGTGCGGAGCCAGCTGCCAGGACGAGGACATCCAGGTCACTGGGCCTCCCTGGCCATGCCCGCATCCATGTCGGCTGCGTCACTGCTGTCGTGACGTGCGCGCTTGCATGGGCGCGCTGCAAAGCTCTGGCCACAGTGAGCGACAGCCGCACCGTGCTGTTCCTTTCATCCGGCGCAGAGGATGCCCATGCTGGATGTCATGTCGTTGCAGGCTCGCATGCAGCGTCCGCCAGGCGGTGCGAGCGCCAAGCAGGCCCATCCTTGCGGCGGCAGGCAGTGGCCGCAGAGGCCGAAGGCTACGATGCGGGCGACCTGGGCCTGGTGGTGGACCGCGCCCTGCATGCCGCCCTGCGCGGGCAGCTGGCCTTGGCACCCGGCAGCACCACGCCAAAGATGGGTACGCGTCAAACGTGAACAGCGGTGCTTCTCGCATTCCACGCTTTTCTTATGTACAATGAAATTTTGTCCAGCAGGAGGTTGGAAGTCTGAATTGCTGTGTTTGAGCATGCGGCTAGCGAGGGCGGTGCACACCCACACTCCATCGCATGCATGGCCATGCACACATGATGTTGCAGCATTAAGCTGCAGCGCCGCACCAATTGAGTGCTGATTGCCGCACCAGCAGCGCACTGTTCGCATGGCTGTGCAAGGGCTCCACCATGTAGCAAAGTATGCAAGCTGAGGCCATGGAGCGACGCGCCAGGTGGGCTGCATGTCAGCGCGGCCGATCTGGCGGCCGCGCGGGACGGCTTTGCACCGGCGGCCAGCTGGGGCGTGACGCGCGCGGACGCCGGCGCCGCGGCGGGCCCGCGCGGCTGGGACGACGTGGGCGGCCTGCCGGACGCGGTGGCCGCGCTGCGCGAGGCGCTGGCGCTGCCCACGCGCTTTGCCCGCCTCTGTGCGCGGTGCGCCCTGGTCCAGGGCCGGCTTTTGGTGCTCCGCTTGTGCGGCAGAGGCTGGCCAGAGCGATGCGGGCGTGGCCTGCAACTGCAGCCACAGACCTTGTTTCACAGACGTGTGCTTTGGGCCGCACCCCTGCAATTGGCATTCGCACCAAAGGCAACCGTGCGTTGGGCATTCTGTCTTGCGTGCTCTCATCGCGTGAAGTTGCACACTGCCGACTGCGCCGCTTGACGCGGAGAGCGGCAGGGCGCCGCTGCGGCTGCGCACGGGCGTGCTGCTGTACGGGCCGCCTGGCTGCGGGAAGACGCACGCGGTCTCAGCCGCGCTGGCGGCCACCGGCATGCGCTATGTCAGCGTCAGCGGGCCCGAGCTGCTTAACAAGTACATCGGCGCCAGCGAGGCAGCCGTGCGCGACGTCTTCCGGTGTGCTCCCCTCTAACACCCCCCGTCTCCAAGCCGCCTGTTTGTCTGCGGTCGTGCCTATACAGGGCGATGCGGAATCTAGTGTATGCAAGCAGAGACCGAGGACTGCCGCGCGCAGGCGCGCGGCGGCGGCGGCGCCGTGCGTGCTGTTCTTCGACGAGTTTGACGCCATTGCGCCGCAGCGCGGCCACGACTCGACCGGCGTCACCGACCGCGTCGTGAACCAGCTGCTCACCGAGCTGGACGGCGTCGAGGGGCTGAAAGGTGGCGCAGCCTGCTGTTCTGTGACGGACATGCGTGCATGAGCAGCCAATGTGTGGTAAAGGACTTACGATGAGTACAGCGAGCAAGGCAACCGACCACGGCATGCACGCACACCCAGCCTGCTCGGCCGCATGCTCGTCCACATCCCATGGCCCGCCATGCAGCTACCCACTAAAAAGCTGGGCCAGGTGTGGTGGTGCTGGCGGCGACGTCCCGGCCGGACCTGCTGGATGCCGCGCTGCTGCGCCCGGGGCGCCTGGACCGCCTGCTGCACTGCGGGCTGCCCAGCGCGCGCGAGCGCGTGCAGATCGCGCGCGCGCTGGCCGCGCGCCAGCCGCTCGCGCCCGGCGCCGCCGCTGCGCTGGACGCAGCCGCGCGCGCAGCGGACGGCTTCTCCGGCGCCGACCTGGGCGCCCTGCTGGCAAACGCGCAGCTGGCCGCCGTCCATGACGCGCTCGCGCGGTCCCAGGCACGGCCAGCCTGGACGCTGTAAGTGATGGCTGACAGAGGCCGACGTGCTGCCCTGCGGACACGGTAACACCTGTGGCGTACGCGTTATAATGCCATGATCACGAGCAGAGTGCTGCGCTGCGCAGGATGAGGCCGCCGTGCCAGCGATCACGGCAGAGCAGGTGGCCGCAGCGGCGGCGACGGCGCGGCCGAGCATCTCGCCCGCGGAGCGCCAGCGCTTGGACGCCGTGTATGCGCGCTTCCAGCAGGGCCGCGACCCGGGGCTGGGCAGTAGCGCGAGCGCCAAAGGCAAGGGCAAGCGCGCAACGTTGGCCTGAGGGGTTGGCATCATGAGAGACATGCTTTATTAACTTGCTTGGCCTTCTGCCATGTGGCGCAGTGTGTGAATCAGGTTCTGCAGCTTGTATGCATTGGTAAAGCACAGGCGCGCTTTGCTCTGTGTGGGCTGGCCACCAGTCATGGACGGTCATGCACTCGGTTTGTGCCTGTACATTTTCCATGCTCGTCGAGCATAGCTTTGCTTGACGTGGCGGCCTGGCGGTCCTGCTGTACTGCAAGTGCTTGCCTGCCCTCTGCTGCGAAATAACCCATGTAGTGCTGCTGTAGCATGTGTGCAGGTTGTTGTCTCATCATTTAGAACGTCACAGGGGCTTGGAGACATTTCATTGGCAAGTCAAGCACACATGCATGGACCTGGCGACTTCCTGTAACTGAATGCTAAGCCAGGAGGCTCTTCCACCATGTCGCGTGCAGATGTGGGGCAAGTCTGGCAGCACTGAAAACCAATTCTTCATGACATAATCGAACACTTCTGCCTGCACAAGGCTTAGCAGCTACCCATGCGTAATTACGCAGCAGCCCAGCTTTTGGCTTCAATGTGCAGCCTGCAGGCAGCGTCGTGCTCCTGCGTGCCCGGCGTTGGCCAGCGCCGCCAGGATGCCCGCTTCGGCGACCCATGGTTGACCTCAAACGCAAACCTGCTCCCGTGCGCTTCGATCATCCTGCATATCACAGACTGCCAGGCGTCCGGCACATTATAGTCCTCCTTGATATGGATGTCGGGATATTGACTGCCTGAGATAATCTCCATGCTCTGCAGGCACGGCGGACACAGCGAGTCAGCGAGCGCCTCCAGTCCCAACTTCTTCTCCCCCATGCAAGACATATAGAAGATTTGGATGTTGCTCGCGTCTATCCGCACCTCCCTCATCCCTGCAAATATGGTCCGCGGCAGCGAGCGTGGGAGAAAACCAGCACTGACATCCAGCACTACCATGTCTCCCTCTATGTTGGCATGCCACAGGGCCCGGGAGCATGTCAGATCCACTGCCGGGCCGCCGCCATACACACGCACACCATGAAGGTCGGGGGGCTGCACACGAGCCTCTGCGGCGGCGGACGGTCGTGAGAACCCCACATCTACTTCTTTGTATGCTGCCCTGTACACCAGACTATCATCGTCTGCGGCAGCATTTTGAACACAATACCATCGGCAAAGCCGCCAATTACACCCAGGTGTGTGAGATGAAATGCGCGGAAGTCCACACGCGGTATGCGCTGCAGAGACTCCCTGATTTCGTCTCTGCTCCGGACGTTATCAGGCAGGGGCTCCATGACACCACCCATGCGCAGCGGCATACCCAGCAGCTGCCGCAGGCTGCCACGCTGGTTTGCATGCAGGGCAATCAGGAGCGGTGATGCCACATCGTCCTCTGTGCACAGGCCCGGGTCCAAGAAGTTCCTGCTGCGTGCTTTGCATGCGGGGGTCAGCCAGTCGTAGAGGGTCAGCGATGTCACATGGTCCTTCCAGGCTGGCAGTGCCAGCCACACCAGGTGCCTTTCGGCAAGCTGCGTGTTTGAAAAGTCCAAGTGCAGCTGCAGCGGGTGTGCGCGCAACGCGTGCTGGAAGCGGCGGCTCACAGACTGTAGCGACAGCGCAAGGTTGACCTCGAAGCTGGCTTCTGAGGCCAGACGCGTGTCCCAGACGATGCACATGATTCTGTGAAGGAGGGCGTCGGGTAGGCCTTCCAAGCTCGGCTGCTGCGGCAGCTGTGCCTGCAGGGCGCAAGCGCTTGCTTGCAAGAGGTTGGAGTGTAAGACGCGCAAGAGAGCTATAGGAATACTGGAGTCAGCTTGCAAGACAGCCGGCGCAGAACTCCATCTAAGCATCTAGCCGTGGCGTGGCACCTACCGCAGCTGCGCGCTCTTGCGAAGACATACAGTGCACTGGCCTCCCTTGTTTGTACACAGAGCCTGGCCACGGTCACGTAGAGGCCACTGCGCCAGTCGCCTGTGCTCGTAGGTGCACTGTCAGCAAGCCGGCAAGCAAGCACGCCACGTGTCAGACACGCGAGACGCAGGCAACCAGGGAGCTATGTGCAGAAAGCTTTCTGACAGTCCTCTGACTGAGCTGATACTTTCTGCAGACAAAAAGAACAAGTGTCTGCCTTGAACACATGCATGCCTTCATGTCATCATGACATTGTCATGCATGACATGTCACGTGGAGGAATAGGCGGACTTCTCCTTCCAAATGCAGACATCGGGGCAGCATTTGTACAGATTGCCTATAGGCTAGCTAGCTAGCAGTCAACCAGCAAGACCAGGCCTGGTCTGTCACGGGCAGTCTTCTTGCCATCAACCTCACTGTCTATCAGCATCCAGGTATACTTCCAGCTGTGCAATGCTGTCGCAGCAGCACATCCTGTGTACCTGGTTTCAGGCAATAGGAGGTCACCTGTCCACCTTCCAGCTGCAGCCTTGGCACTCATGCTGCCGGCCCCAAGAGCAGTTGTATACATGACCGGCCGCAAGTACCTGCAAAGGCTTCTGCAGGGATGCATGCTTCGAGCAGATGTGCGTTGAAGCTGCCTTGCGGGGCTGCTTGAGAGCTAGCATCAAAGTGCACGACATGCTGTGGCCGCGCGCCGCCCAGGCGTGGCCGACGCGCAGACCGCGGCGGCCATGGGGGCCATTGCAGCGGCCGGCAGCCCGGGGGAGGCTGCGCGTATCGGGGTGGCTGCATCTCAGCATGCGCCCGGGCCTGCTGCGCCCGGACTGGGCTGCCGCGAAGCTGGCCGTCATGGCGGCCGCGCTGCGCGCCAAGGTGCGTGCATGCTGCGCCCAGCGTGCCTCACGGGTCGATGGCAGCAGTGCCTTTGACCTCCAACAATTTATGGCCGTGGAGCGCGCTGCATGTCTATTGCTATTTTGCACGGCATGTGCTTGTACTTCAGGAAAGGCATGCACGGCTGATGGGAGCCTTGTGCACTACTGTCTGAGCATAGCCACGCTACACGCTACTTCGCAGAGGCTTTTAGGTGGAGACCTGCCAATAGTCGTCAGTGAAGACTGTTGCTGTCGAGTGGTGGCTGCGCTGCGCAGTTCGCGGCGCGCGCCGGCCAGCGTCGCATGCTGCTGGCCACCGCGGCCGTCGCGCTGGTGTAGGCCTTTGCCGCACGTTTACTTCTGGGGCCGAGGCGTGGGCGGTAACGGCGGCAAACACCTGGGCCTGCTGCTCACGCGGCTGCGCGAGGAGCTGGAAGCAGCGGGCCCTGGCGGCCCTGCAGAGAGCCTGGAGCCTGGGGCGCCTGGCGGCTGGGACACCTCCGCATAGCTGGGGCTAGCCTTGCGACAATGCGCTGTGCAGGATGAGGGCTGAAAGGCTTTACATGGGGGCACAGAGCACAGTGCTGGGGCGCAAGGAGCAGACACCCGTGGCATCGCAACAGGTTGGGAATAGATGTCCACTTCTTGAGGCTGGCCTGGACATCCTGTGAGGTTTGCTGTGAGGGAGAGCGCTGTCTTGCATGTTAGCATGGGCGCCCAGCAGATGCATAGTTAGACAGCCTGTAACGCCACTATGGCAGCGGTCTGCAGGTGTGAGATGTGCGGCGCAGCAGGCTATGACATTGCAGGCATGCACATTTAGCAGCTTGCACCGGGCTTGATGGCAGGCTTGCCACATGAGGCAATGCTCCACTTAATTTGTCAGATGGCCTGGTTGGCTGCACTGTGTGCGTGTTCAGGTAGACTCAGATTGCAATGAGTGATGGGCCAAACACTTTCCGCAGGTAGCAGCTGGTCCTTAAAAGTGGTTCTGCCCACATTTTTTACGCTGCGCGATGCAGCAGCTGGCACTTTTGACACGCATGCGCATGTGCCGCATTCTCAGCCCGAATGAAGACCTGCATTGAATGCTCACGCTGCAACACATGCACTTACACCTCCATTCCAAACCCAACCTTCTGCACACACTGAGGCTTTGCAGCAACCACTACACAGCAGCCCAGGTTGCTGCTTTTTCATGCAGCCTGCGTGCAGCGTCGTGCTCCGGCGTGCCCGGCGCCGGCCAGCGCCGCCAGGCTGTCCGCTTGCGCAAGCCGTTGTCAATCTCAAAGGCAAACTGGCTCCCGTGTGCAGAAATCATCTTGCGCATCAAAAGCTTCCAGGCATTCGGGATGTCATGCTGTCCTGGATACAGGTCGATATCAGGGTGGTCACTACCTGAGATGACTTCTCCCTCTCCAGGCGTGGCGGACTCAGCACGTCAAGGAGCGCCTCAAAGCCCAAGTTGTCTTCCCCGGCGCAAGGATAATAGCATGCCGTGATGTGGCGCGCATCTATGCGCACCTCAGTCATGCCTGTGGATGTGCTGCTTGGCAAGTGTGGGCAATCACCAGCACTCCATACATCCATCACCAAGCTTTCTCCCTCTATACTAGCATGCCAGTCATCTAGGGCCTGCGAGCGTGTGAGATCCACCGCCGGGCTGCCGCCATACACATCTACATCTGCTAGTGCGCCGCCGAAGGATTGCGAGAAGCTCACATCGCCTTCTTCATATGCTGCCCTGTACGACAGACTGATCATCATCTGCGGCAGAACGTTAAACTCTATATCATCGTCGAAGCCGCCCGATACACCCAGGTGCGTGAGGTGTAATGCGCTGAGGTCCACATGCGGCGTGCGCTGCAGGAAGTCGACAAACTGGTCGTCGCTCATGCTGGAGCTGTCAGGCGGGGGCTCTGTGCAGACGCCACCCAGGCGCAGCGGCATACCCAGCAGCTGCCACAGGCTGCCACGCTGGTTTGCATGCAGTACCGTCAGCAGCGGGGATACCACATCGTTCTCTGTGCACAGGCCCGGGTCCAAAAACATCCTGCTGCGCCCTTCGCATGCGGGGGCCAGCCAGTTGTAGAGGGTCAGAGATGCGACGTGGTCTTTCCAGGCTGGCAGTGCCAGCCATGCCAGGTGCCTCTCGGCAAGCTGCATATTTGAGAAGTCCAGGCGCAGCGGCAGTGGGTGCGCGCGCAGCAACACTTGCTGGAAGCGACGGCTCAAGCACTGCAGCGACAGCGCAAGTTGGACCTCGGAGCTGGCCTCTGAGGCCGGTCGCGCGTCCCACACGATGCACATGATCCTGTGAAGGAGGACATCAGGCAGTCCTTCCAAGCTGCTGCAGCAGCTGTGCCTGCAGTGCCAAAACGCTTGCTTGCAGAGGCTTGAGTGTGAAGGCGCGCGAGAGCTTCTAGACATACTGGATTCAGCTTGCAACGCAGCTGATACAATTTCAGCTTGCATCCAGGCGTGGCGTGGCACCCACCGAAGCTGCGCACTCTTGCGAAGGCATACAGACCACTTGCCTCCCTTGTGTGAACAATAGCCTGGCCACGGGTGCACAGAGGCCACTGCGCCAGTCGCCTTGCTCGTCACTGCACTGTCAGCAAGCTGGCAAGCAGGCACGCCACGCGCCAGACGCGCGAGACGCAGGCAACCAGGGAGCCTAGGTGCAGAAAGCTTTCTGACAGTCCTCTGGCTGAGCTGATACTTTCAGCAGACAAAGTGCACAAATGTCACTGCCTTGAAGACATGTCATGGATGAACGGGCGGACTACTCCTTCCAAATGCAGGGCAGCATGAGTGAATATTGCCTATAAGCTAGCTAGCTAGCAGTCAACCAGCAAGAGCAGGCCTGGTTTGTCACGAGCAGTTTTCTGGCCATCAGTTGTGCACTTTCAATCAGCTTTCAGGTGTACTTGTAGTTGTGCAGTGCATTTCTAACAGAAGTTGTGCAGTGCATTTCACAGAACTTCCTCTAGTTCCAGCATAGATGATGTCGCCTGTCCACCTTCCAGCTGCAGCCTCTGCACTCCTGCTGCCGGCCCCAAGAGAACTTGAATGCTCTGGCTGGCTGCAGGTACGTGCAGAGACTGCTGCGGCGTGCGCATGCTTCAAGCAAAACTGCTCAAGACCTAAAGTCATAATGCACAACATGCTGTGGCTGCGCGCCACGCAGGCGCAGTCGGGGTAAATGCCACGGCGGGCGTGGAGGCCATCGCGGCGGCCGGCGGCCTGGAGGAGGCCGCGCATCAGGTGGCTGTTTTTGAGCGCGTGCGCCTGGGCTGCTGCGCCCGGAATGGGCTGCTGCAAAGCTGACCGGTATGGCGGTCGAGCTGCACGCCAAGGCCTGCGCGCGCAGCGCGGACCTGGCTCATGGGCAGATCGCGGAAGTGCCTCCAACAAAGTATGGTCAGTGGGGCGCAGCTGCATGCCTATTGCATTTTCTTGGGGCTGGCCTCGCGGCAGTGTGTTGTGCGGGAGCAGGGCTGAAAGGGATTGCACAGGAGCACAGTACCGAAGCCCGAGGACCTACCAGCCGTGAAATCAGGTTTGTAAAGCAGTTAGCTACTCTTTTGGACACTGGCCTGGATGTCCTGCAGGGTTTGCCACGATGGAGGCCGCTGTCTTGCATGACCTCATGGGCGCCTTGGATCGTCAGCGAGGCCTGAGCCTGCGACCCCACTGTGGCGGCGGTCTGCAGGTGGGCGACGTGCGGCGCAGCAGACTGCCATAGTGATTGCAGGCATTTGCATAAGGCAATGCAGCAGCTTAGGTTGTCAAATGACACAGCTGTACCGTGTCCATGTGAAGGCAGACTTAAGTCGCAGCGAGTAACAAGCCAAACACTTGCCGCGGATGGGTACCTGTCCTGGAAGTGGTTCTGCCCACTGTGGTGCTGCGCAATGCAGCTGCTGGCACACTCTGACATGCATGCGCGCTCAATGTATGGTCATCCCGAATGGAGACCATGCATCGAATGCTCACGCGGTAACTCATGTGTTCCATATTAGATCTGACCCCTCTGCATGCACCGAGTCAATGCTACCCATGCGCAAGTACGCACCAGCCCATATTGTTGTTCCTTCAAGCAGCCTGCACGCAGCGTCATGCTCCTACGTGCCCTGTGCTGGCAGGCCGCCCGCTTGTGCGGCCCGTCGTTAATCTCAACAGTGACTGGCTCCCGTATGCATCCATCATCATGCGCATGACAAGCCCCCAGGCAAGTAATAGGCTCTGCGCCGTATTCTGCACGCCAGCTCCACATGAGTGCTGTACATGATGTCCAGTCAGTAGGCAGGTCTGCAGTGTCTGCCTGAGATAGTGTACACACCATTGTCTTTAGGAGCTCACAGGTTTCCCAATGAGGTGTTTGGTGTGTGGGCAGATCGGTACTGAACAGGACCACCATCGATATCGCATAGCGTGTAGAGGTGATAGGGATTGACAAGTGCTTGTGCTGTAAAACACAGAGACACGCGGGTGGGTGACTGCTATGCGGCCCTGCACGACAACGAAAGAGTGCAGCCTTTGGTTATCTGATCAGCCTCACACGCTTTGGACGCACTGCGCACGGGTGCCGTGCGTGCGGCGCACGCGACGCGCCCGGCAGGTAAGCAGCGTCTGCACATGTGTGCTCGTGCAAAGGCAAGCCGTGGCAAGCATGATGGACGCCGCACTGGAGCTGCAGGCGCGGACGCTCTGCACTGCGCCGTCAGCCAACACCTTTGAGCAGACGAGTCGTGCGGAAAGGGAGCTTGCGCCTGCGCAAGCGCTCACCATCACTGCAAAGGTCATCTCGTCCATCGACCAGGCAGGCGCCAAGCACGCTGGCCGTGCACCGCCTTGTAGCAGTGTGGGCGTAGAGGCTCGGCTAACGCAGACGCACAGCGCAGGTCAGCGCAGAGGACTGGGATGCCTGCGCAACGCAAAGCGGTCACGGCGAAACCAACCCCTTCGTCTTGCACAGCTTCTTGCACGCCCTGGAGGCCAGCGGCTCTGCGGTGCGCCGCGTGGACCGTGTCGTCTGCTAGTGAGCGGAGCTTTGCACAGCTCAGTCGCCACTCTGTCCCGCTGGAAGCAGCGAGCCCAGCTTGCGCCGCAGGTGAAGGAGGAGGGCTGGCTGCCGCAGCACATCCTGCTGCAGGACAGCCTAGGGACCCTGCTGGCGTGCTGCCCGCTGTACCTGAAGGGCCACTCCCAGGGCGAGTACGTGTTCGACCATGCCTGGGCGCAGGCGGCGTACCAGATGGGCGTCCGCTACTACCCCAAGCTGCAGTCGTGCAGCCCCTTCTCGCCCGTCACCGGCGCGCGGCTGCTTGTGCGGTCGTCCGCCAACGCCCCCGCACTCGCGGCCGCGCTGGCGCGCACGCTGGTGCAGGTTGCAGGTGAGGCAGCCGGGAGGGCCCGCTTTGCACCAGCCAGTGAGGCAGGCTCATCCAGGCTCCTGGCCTGCGCTGACGGCCACCGCGCCCGCGGCCAGACGAGTACAAGGTGTCGTCGCTGCACGTGACCTTCAACACGGAGGCCGAGTGGCGCACGCTCGAGAGCGAGGGCTTCCTGAGCCGGGTCGGCCTGCAGTACCACTGGGCCAACCAGGACTATGCAACGTTTGAGGACTTTCTGGCAGCCCTCAAGCAGAGCAAGCGCAAGAGCATCCGCCAGGCGCGCCCCAGCGTCTCGAAGTAGCGATGCCCCTCGCGCTCCATTACTGTTACGGCGGGCGCGCCGTCGGCGTGCAGCTCACGAGCCCGCCTCTGCCGCCGCAGGAGCGCAAGAGCGTTGCGGCCACCGGCCTGACGCTGCAGCGCTTGTCAGGCGACGCGATCACGCCGGGCACCTGGGACGCCTTTTACAGATTCTATCGGAATACCACAGGTGCCGTGCTCTGTGGTGCTCACTGCTTCCGTCTGCGCGTGGCCTTGAGGAGTTATAATTTGCTGCTCCGCAGACGCCAAGTGGGGACAGGCATACCTGACGCGCGAGTTCTTCCACCGACTCGGCGATGCCATGGTGCGCCCGGTGCCTTTGGACGCAGTGCATGCGTGTACGCAGATGGGTGGCGCGCTCTGTCACCCGCATGTTCAAGCACACCGCTCGTTTTTGCCTGGTTTATTACGCTGGAGGTGAAGTGGGGCGCGCACGCTTGGCAGGGCGACCGAGTGGTGCTGGCGACCGCGGTGGAGGCCGGCGGGACGCCCGTGGCGGGCGCGCTGAACCTGCGCGGGTCGCACGCGCTGTTCGGCCGCAACTGGGGCTGCGCGCGCGACGTCAAGCACCTGCACTTTGAGCTGTGCTACTACCAGGCGCTGGAGGCGGCCATCGAGCTCCGGCTGCCGCGCGTGGAGGCCGGCGCGCAGGTGGCGCCCGGCGCGCGCGCCTGCCCGCCAGCGCTGCATGCATGCATGCGCGTGCTAGGTGCACTGACGGCGCTGGCTGGTCGTCCGCGCAGGGCGAGCACAAGATCCAGCGCGGGTGACGCCTTCGGGCCCCCTCCTGTCCAGCTTCTGACCTGCATGCTGCGCAGCCATCATGCCCCGCTGATGGCCGCGCGGACGTGCAGGTACCTGCCGTCGCTCACGTACTCCTCGCATTACATCAGGGATCCCATGTTGCGCGGCGCCGTGGCCAACTTCCTGCGGCGCGAGAAGGCGCAGGTGGAGTACAACATGGAGGCGCTCACGGCCTGCGTGTCCCCGTATAAGGACGTGCAAAGCTGAAAGCGCCGCGCCTCACAGACTATTCTTTCGGCGTTCTGCTCTGCTGCCTGAACGCATGCTGGCGCCCACATGGCGTGTACTATTACAGCTTCACCGTGTTGAATTCTTTTGTAGGCACCGGCCTCGCACTGTCCTTCGCCTCATTCTCGACCGGCGAGCGCATGCAGAAGCCTGCCGGTTGCATGCGTTTACTATATGTACATCATACGGCGTGGAGGCGCGCACCTAGAGCTACTTGAGGTAAATTGTTGGTTGCAGGGCATGTGCAATAATGATTTCTGTTCACTAGTGCATCATGCACTGTGCATGTGTCCTGATGCAAGTGTGTAATATACAGCTGGGATGAAATGAAAACGAGCAGGCCAGGGCTGGGACCGGACATAGCCGGGCTGTCCGGGACAGGCAGTGCTCTAGAAGAGTACCCCGAAGCGCTGTGGGCTGAGCCCACTGGGCTCACATTCAGCTCTGCTGGTCAGGCAGAGGAGCAGAGCAAGCCTAAACAGCTCATAACACCTGCGCTCCCAAATCCGAATAAAAGCTGTCTAGAGCTGTACTCGCCGTCGCCGCGTTTGCAAGGAGCAAGGAGCTGACAGTGCGTGCAGCTGCAAGCCAGTCAGCGCGTGAGAGCGGGAGGTCGGTCTTGTTCATGGCGGGCAGGCCCAGCGAGCACGTCAAAGTGCGGCCGGCGCTGGGGCAGGGCGAGCTGCAGTACCTGCTCAGCGCCACCCTGGTCCCACGCGACAAGTTCCTGCAGCTCACGGGCGCGCAGCCGAGCAGCGACCCCGACGCGCGCTCGGCCGCCAGCCGCAACAAGTACTTTGTGCGCAACGCAAACTCCGCATCCTTGGTCGCCGCCTGCACGGCGGCGCTGCAGAAGGAGCCGCGCGACACGTTTGCGCTCCTGACCCGCGCCGGCGAGTACCTGAAGAAGGGTGCGGGCTCGGCGGCGGCGGCCGCGCACACACGCGCGAGCCGCGCAGGCGCCTGAGCGCCTGCGTGCGCCACACGCGCAGGCCAGTATGCCGCGGCATGCACTGACTACGAGGCGGTGATAGCCATTGAGCCGGAGCACGTGGACGCGCACTTCCAGCGCGGCGTCGCGTGCGCCAACCTCGAGGAGCTAGACGCGGCCGTCGCCGCGTACACCCGCGCGCTCGACCTGGACCCCGGGCACGTGCGCGCGCTGTACGCGCGCGCGTCCTGCCACAACCGCAGGGCCGAGTACGCGCGCGCCAACGGTGCGGGCGCCAGGCCCGTCCGCGGCGCCAGGCCCGCGCCTGGCCCTGCGACGCAGTGAGGAGGTCCCGGTCGGTGAGGTACGTGCTGCGCTGGCAGTGGACTACGAGGAGGCGCTGCGGCTCGACGACGCCCGAAAGAGCCTGCGGCTGCGCCGCGGCGCGCAGACCGTGCGCGGGGATGGTGGAGCAGTGAGCGCAGCGCCTGGAGAAGGAGCAGAGGTGCGGCTTTACACCTCAGCATTTGGATACCGCACTGTGGCTGGTCGGAGTGAAGATGCGTGGCGCACACTTGACTGCTCGCGCACCGCCACTGCTCAGTAGATGTGCGGCGTGGCGCGTCAGGATGAGGGAGGCCTGGGAGCGGAGCTTGCAGCTGCGCACGCGCCAATGGAGCTGGAGGCTGCTGCGCACAGCGGCCGTACAGACGGCAGCACAGGTCATGGGGTCCAGCCTGACGCCGCTGCTGGGCACGGCCGGGGGCCCGCGGCGGGCGGCAGCGGCGCGCCTGGTGCAGCGGGCAGCCGGCAGCGCTCCGCCTCTGCAGACGGCGCGGCGCCCGCTTGGGCGGCGCGGGCGGCCGCCGGGCCGCCCAGCACCAGCGGCGGCGGTGGCGGCCTTGCGGCGGGGCAGGCCGTGCACGGCGCCGCTGCCGCGCCGGCCCCGGCGACGGCGGCCGCGGCAGCGGACGCCGTACACGCGCGCGGCTATGCGCTGCGCAAGCGCGGCGACTTCCTGGGCGCAGTGGCCGCCTACACGGCCGCGCTGGAGCTGCAGCCGGAGCACTTCAAGGCGCTGTTCAACCGGGCGTTCTCGTACGACAAGGCGCGCGCCCGGCCCTGCAGCGCGCCAGCGGTGTCACAGTGCGCCGCAGCGCACTTTGCCTCCAGACTTGCAGCACGCCGGCGGCGTCAGGCTGCGCCGCAGCGCACTGCAGCTGCGAGCGCGGCGCGCAGCTGGGCCAGTGGGCAAAGGCGGAGGAGGACTACACGCGCGCGCTGGCGGTGGTGCCGCGCAGCAGCTTTGCGCTGTACAACCGCGGGCGCGGCCCCGTCGCTGCCTGCCTGACAGCCGCGCATGCGTCGGGGTCCGCGTTCCATGCTGTCTGGCATCGCGCGGCATGCAACGGCGGCGGCGAGGCACGCGCGGCTGGGTCGCCAGGATCGCGCGCGACCGCCTGGGCAGCTACTCGGCGGCGGTCCAGGACTTTTCGGCCGCCATCATGCTGGACCCGTGCAACGCCGACTTTTACCACAACCGCGGCTTCTCGCAGCGCAAGCAGGCGCGCGCAGCGGCGGCGCGCAGGCTGCCCAACTGGAGAGAGCTGGCCTGCAGCGTCCCACACGCAGCTGCCGGCCGCCTCCCTGCCGCACACCACCAGCCCGACCTGCCTAATTAGTCGGCGTGCCAGGCAGCCACCAATGCCGCAGCGGGCGGGCGGCAGGGCCGCTTCGAGGCCGCCGTGTCGGACTACAGCGCGGCCATCCAGCACGACCGGCGGCACTGCCGAGCATACTACAACCGCGCGTTCGCCAACGACCGGCTGGGCCACTTCGACCTGGCGGTGCGCCCGCTGTCTGGCAGCAGGACCGGCGTCCCGATGCGCATGCTGGCCGCGGCACCTTTTCCAGCCTGCTCCCTGCGGGCGCAGGTGAGCGACTACAGCAGGGCCCTGGAGCTGGACCCGCAGAATGCCACGGCGTACCACAACAGAGGCGCGCGCCCACCCCTGTGACGGCCGGGCGGCTCTCATATTCGTAAGGCACGCCTGCAATTGGGCCTCATGCAGCCCCGTGCCCGATGCAGGTGCCCTGCTGGAGCGGCTGGGCCGCGGAGAGGAGGCCAGGGCCGACTACACGCGCGCCATCGAGCTCGACGCCAGCGCTGCGCTGTCGCACAACGCACGGTGCGCCGCGTCCCTCCAGCGTGCCCGGCTGCGGTTCGGTCAGGGCGCCTCTGCCGGCCAGGGGCTGCCCATCACAGGCCCTGACTCCGCCGCGCACAGGGGCCTGCTGCTGGAGCGGATGGGCTCGACGGCCGACGCGGCGGCCGACTTTGACGCGGCCGTCGCGCTGGAGCCGACCAGCGCCGCTTTCGTGCGGAACAGGGGCCTGTGCCACCGCAGCTGCGGCGAGCTGGGCGCCGCCGTCGCCTGCTTCACGCGCGCGCTGCAGCTGGCGCCGGGCGACGCCGCCACGCTGGCGAGCCGCGGGTGGGCAGGACGACGCCGTGCTGCAAAGCACTCCTTGCTGCGTAGACCTCATCAGCTAGAATGATGTCTGCAGCACCGACATGGGTGTGCCGGCCCGGTCGCAGGTACGCCTACCGCAAGCTGTGCGACTTCGGGCACGCGCTGCAGGACTACGAGCGCGCGCTGGCCGCGGGCGGCCTGAGCGCCGTGCAGCTGCACACGAACAGGGCCTACTGCCTAGCCAAGCTGGGCCGCTTCGCGGAGGCGCTGGAGAGCTACGACCTCGTGTTGCGCGCCAACCCCGCCAACGTCCATGCGCTGCACAACCGGTGCGCGCGCTGCGAGCATGGCTATTGACGCAGCTGCTATGCGGGTCTCACAGCCGTCCTCATTGCCATCCCTGCGTCCCTGGGCTTAGGTGGCTTACAGGCTTTGAAATTAACAGCGCGCAGGTTCCTGCACACGACTCCAGCGCCTGTGCTCTGAGGTCCCACACCGCGCGCACGTCCAGGTCAGGAGCTGCGCGCCTGCTGACAGCGCGCG
>JAABUQ010005622.1_pt1 | contig 19738 bp, 19 predicted proteins | sample 5560001 | NCBI WGS metagenome assembly JAABUQ01 (sample SAMN10711888, study PRJNA513371) | rock metagenome | isolation source: Antarctica rocks | place: Antarctica: Victoria Land, Finger Mt nord | collected 2015-12-18
TGGCTTCTAGCTTCTAGCTTCTAGCTTCTAGCTTCTAGCTTCTAGCTTCTAGCTTCTAGCTTCTAGCTTTTAGCTTTTAGCTTCTAGAAGTTGTTGACGGAGCGCACGGTGTGGCGGTCTTTCGCGCTGCTCTTGAGAGATTGGGTTTTGAATGGTGGAACATTATTTGGTGAAGGGGCGGGTGCAGGGTGTGGGCTTTCGCTGGTTTGTGCAGCGGGAGGCGGCGGAGTTGGGCCTGCGGGGGTGGGTTCGGAATACGGATGAGGGGCATGTGGAGGTAGTGGCGGCGGGCGAGGAGGCTGAGCTTCGGGAGCTGCGGTTGGCGGTGGAGAAGGGGTCTCGCGGCAGCCGGGTGGATGCGGTGGTGCGGAACGAGCTCGATGAGAGTGAAGGCGCGAAGCTGGGCGCATTTGAGATTGAAGGAGCGTGGTAGAGGATGGCGAAACTTATCAATTGCGAGGCGCTGAAGCCGCTAATCCGGACGGTTCCGGACTTTCCGAAGCCGGGGATTTTGTTTTATGACATTACGACGCTGCTGAAGGATAAGCGGGGGTTTGCGCAGCTGATTGACGCGTTTGCGGCGTACTACATCGGCAAGGAGATCGACCTGGTGCTGGGGATCGAGGCGCGCGGTTTCATCTTTGGGCCGGCGCTGGCGTACCGGCTGAATGCGGGCTTTGTGCCGGTGCGCAAGCCGAAGAAGCTGCCCGCTCCGACGGCGAAGGTGAGCTACGAGCTCGAGTATGGGACGGACTCGCTCGAGATCCACGTGGACGCGATCGAGCCGGGGCAGCGCGTGATTATTGTGGACGATCTGCTGGCGACGGGCGGCACGATGCAGGCGACGGTGCAGCTGGTTCGGCAGCTGGGCGGGGAGATCGCGGGGCTGGGATTTGCGATCGAGTTGGACTTCCTGAAGGGGCGCGCTAAGTTTGGGGAGTATGACGTGTTGAGCCTGCTGCACTATGACGAGTAGGGTACCCTCCCCCCCCGTACTTTTTTGCAAAGTATTCCAACGGCATGACTTACAGGCGAGCTTCAGCCTAAAGTCTTGCAAGGACGTGGGTTATCGCTAAAGTATTCTCCTGATTGGACTTAGTGCCGCTCCCAAAGAACAGCACGGGCTGCGTAGAGGAAGGCCTACTTCCATGATAGCGAGTGTGGGCGTAGATTGCGCCACGCGAGTCGTGCGCCCATCGTTGATGGCGGCCGGTTCCGTTTCGCGAATTTCCACCCTAAGATGGATTGCTGCTTGGGGCTTGGCTTGGCGAGACTACGGCGGGGGCTGGTCCGGTGTTGAGCGGCTTACTCGAACGCATTTCGGAGACCTATGTCAGAGAGTGAGATTTTGGCAAACCAGAAGACGATACTCGGGCACCAAGCGACGATCCTGGAACCAAGGCACGATCGTTCGCAACCAGGAGACGATACAGAAGAACCAGGACGCACTGCAGGAGATCCTAAAGAATCAGAAGGAGATGCTGGGACTGCTGAGGAAGTAGCGCCTTGCCGATATGGGACAGGCGGTGAGCGGAGGTTTCGCTCCCCTCCCTTTTTCTGCCTCAGGCGAGGTCGTGGTGATGGTACAAACACTGTGCGCTCTCCGGACGGTGTGTCGGGGAGGAAGGAAGAAGGAGGCTTAGGCTTGAGAGCGGTTTGGGCGTGCTTGTTGGCGGCACTTGGGGTCGTCGTGGTTGGTTCGAGGAAGATAGGGAGACTTAGCGGCGAACTACTCTCCTTTTTCTGCACCGGAACGAACACGCGCGCAAGTGATCCGAAGCTGCTATCGCGACCAAAATTTACCGTGCGCCTCGTCTCTGTTCTAGGTCTGTTTCTGCTTACGATCCCACGTGTGACGTGGGCGGAGGATCTTCGCAAGGTCTACGAGCAGATGCAGGCCGCAAATCAGATGGATGCGATCGGACGGGACCCTTTCTATATCAAGATCGCGGCGCAGCTTTATGACCTAGAGGGAAAGCCAGCGCAGACGGCGACGGTGGAGGAGTGGTGGGAAGCGGAAAGGTATCGTATCCAGGTCACCGAGCCGGCGGGTCAGTTCGTTCAGACCAGCGAGCCCGATTCAAAGCATCTGCCTCTGACACGAACCGCCTTTCTGCTGCGACTGCTGCTCGATGAGACGATAAATCCGCTTAGCAAGCTGACGAAAGAGGCGACCTTCACGAGCGTTGACCGCGAGGTTGGAGGAATGAAGTTTCGGTGCCTTGTGGCATCTTGGTCCGGAAAGGATCAACATCCCTGGTCGCAGCCGCTCTATTGCACACTCCCCGGGAGCAACGATCTACGCCTAGAGACTCACAATCCGGTCAGTGTCCAGGTCCGTAACAACATCGGTCGATTTCATGGGACCGCTGTGCCGCTGAAGACCCAGATGCTGTATGGGGGCCATCTTGCGATTACGGGAGAGGTGACTTCACTGCAGAGTTTCGATGTGAAGACGAGTACGTTTCCGGAGTTTCGCCCAGGCGAGCCCGGTAGTGATGAAAGCGAGGTGAAACGGGGCAAGAAGCTCTCAGGCGACAGTCCGAACATACCAGTGCCGGCAAATCTGCATGGTCCCGACAGTGGCTGGAGCCTCGTACTGCTCTCGATCTCTGCTACGGGTACTGTCACTTCCACGGACGTCATTGCGAGTACGTCTTCCTTTCTGTCGGCGGCAGCCTTGAGATCGGTGCGGACCTGGAAGTTCACCCCATGGTCGAGAGATGGGAAGCCCACGGAGGGCTTTACCCTGGTTCAGTTCAACTTCATTCACTAGTTCAGGCGAGAGGCATAGCGGACCCTCGTTCGTGGAGATGCATCTCACCCTGGGGAAGCTATCTTGTGAGGTGAAGGATGCAGTCGAAGGGGTATGCTGCGCGGGATGCGACGTCGTCGTTGGGGCCGTTTTCGTTTGAGCGGCGGGATCCGGGGGCGAAGGATGTGGTGGTGGAGATTGCTTTCTCCGGGATCTGTCACTCGGATATTCACCAGGTTCGGGATGAGTGGGGCGGGTCGATATACCCGATGGTTCCGGGGCACGAGATTGTGGGCCGGGTGACGGCGGTTGGGGCGGAGGTTTCGAAGTTCAAGGTGGGTGACCTGGCTGGTGTCGGGGTGACGGTGGAGACGTGTCTCGCGTGCGAGAACTGCAGGGCGGGGGCGGAGCCTTACTGTCTGCAGGGCATGGTGGGGACGTACAACGCGAAGACGTACGGGGGCGAGCCGACGTATGGCGGGTACGCGAACAACATCGTGGCGCCGGAGCACTATGTCTACTCGATCTCGCCGAAGCTGGAGTTGGCGGCGGTGGCTCCGCTGCTGTGCGCGGGGATCACGACGTGGAGTCCGCTGCGGCACTGGGGTGTGACCAAGGGCAAGAAGGCCGGGATCGTGGGTCTGGGCGGGTTGGGGCACATGGGTCTGAAGTTCGCGCACTCGCTGGGAGCGGAGACGACGCTGTTTACGACGAGCGAGAGCAAGGCGGCGGATGCGAAGCGGCTGGGCGCGGACGAGGTAGTGGTGACCAAGGACAAGAACGCGATGAAGAAGCATGCGGGCAAGTTCGACTTCGTCCTGGACTGCGTTTCGGCGCCGCACGACCTGAACGAGTACCTGGGCCTGCTGCGGCTGGATGGAACATTGTGCCAGGTGGGCCTGCCGGACCAGCCGCTGCCGGTGTCGGGGTTTTCGCTGGTGAAGAACCGGAGGTCGCTCTCGGGATCGATGATCGGTGGGATGAAGGAGACGCAGGAGATGCTGGACTACTGCGCGGAGAAGAACATCGTCTCGGATATCGAGATGACGACCTTCGACCAGCTAGACGAGGCGTATGAGCGGGTGGTGAAGGGCGACGTGAAGTATCGGTTTGTGATCGATGTGAGGTCGCTGGGGTAGGCGTGGAGCGCATGTCTGCATCCCTCCCTTCCCTCGGTGCATCACCAGTGCATTGATCCCGGAGGGAATTACCCCGGTCTATTTGAAAAGGCCTTTCAACAGGGACGCTTTGCCGCTGGTCCGGATGGCCTCCTTCAGCAGGTGACGACCCCGCTCGAAGGCGACCATGCTGTCGTAGAAGTGCATGGACAGGGTGGAGCGCGTGAAGGCGGTGGGAGGGAGTGAGTCCCGGCTGTGATCCGCGTTGAGTTCGTCGACGAGGGTCTTACAGAGTTCGATAAAGGAGCCTTCGCGCCGCACGCCCCCGCCATACTCGTCCCAATAGGCGGTATGGAGATCTTCCACCACGTACACACCGTCGGCCGCGGTGCGCGGGTAGAGGAAGCTGAAGGTCTCCGTGAGATCGCTCATGCGATGGCTGCCGTCGTCGAGGATGACATCCGGCGTTCCGAATTCATCGAGCAGACCTCCGAGAAAAGCGACGTCGGATTGATTTCCGATGCGAACGGCGATTTGATCTTCTTCAAAGTCTTTCGACTCGGGGTTGATATCGATGCCAACGATCTGGGCGTGAGGTCCAAGATAGCGTTTCCACATCTGCAAGGAACCGCCTTGTCCGCAGCCGATCTCGAGGAAGAGCATGGGGCGGTTTACAAAGCGGCCGAAGTGAGCTTCGTACGCCGGGAAGTAGTGCTTCCACTTATGAATGGTGCGCTGTTTGTTGTTCAGGAACTCAGACCACAGACTCAACGAACTCTCCCTCTCGGCGGCGCAGGGTTAAAACTAACGTTTTTTTGGAATTTACGTACTGGACTTTCACAGTGAAGCAGCGGACGCCATCGTTTGACCGCCGGGGGACGGCGATGGGCCAGGATCAGGCGAAGAGGAGGAACATGGGCGCGTCGACGGCGAGGCTTTGGACGGGGCCGGAGAGCTTGCCGGTGGCGGCATCGCGACGAAAGGAGGCGACGGTGTCTCCGTCCTGATTGCCGCAGAGGAGCCAGTTGCCGGTGGGGTCCAGGGTGAACTGGCGAGGCGTCTGGCCGCCGCAGGGGATGCGCTGCACGAGTTGGAGCGCGCCGGAGCCTTGGTCGACGGCGAAGACGACGAGCGAGTCTTCGCCGCGGTTGCTGGCGTAGACGAAGTAGCCGTTGGGCGAGATGACGATTTCGGCGGCGGTGTTTTTGCCGGGGGCGGCGAAGGCATCGGAGACGGTTTTGACGGGCGGCCCGGCGATGACGAGGAGGGCCTGGGGGGATTGCTGGCTGTGGGTGGTGGTCCAAAGGTAGTGATCGATGGTGGAATCGAGCTCGTTGATGCCGTAGACCCAGCGGCTGTTGGGGTGGAAGGCGACGTGGCGCGGGCCGGAGCCGGGGCGATTGTTGGAGAAGAGGAAGGGTTCGGAGGTGGTGAGGCGGGCGGTGGCGGGATCGATCGAGAAGATGGAGATCCTGTCGTTGCCGAGGTCGCAGACGACCAGGAAGCGGTTGTCCGGCGAGATGGTGGCGCAGTGGGGATGGGGCGCGTCCTGGCGGTCGTGATTGGGGCCGGGCTTGCCGAACTTTGCCGCGTCCTTGAAGTCGATGCGTTCGACGGGGTCGCTGAGGGCGCCGTCGGTCTGGACGCGGAAGGAGGAGATGCCGCTGCCGGAGTATTCGGCGGCGAAGACGGCATGGCCGGTGGAGTCGATGGAGACGTAGCAGGGACCGGGGAAGCCGGAGGAGACTTTGCCGATGGGATGGAGGGCGCCGGGGGTTTTGCCGGTGGACGGCTGGACCTCGAAGGAGGTCATGCTGGAGGTGGGGTCGGAGGTCTCGTTGCCGACGTAGAGGATGCGCCGGTTGCCGGAGGCGGCGAGGGCGAAGAAGGAGGGGTTGGCGGTTTCGGCGGCCAGGATGGGCGAGGTGAGGGTGCCGGTGGCGCTGTCGAAGGTGCTGAGGTAGATTCCTTTGCCGGAACCGTTGGAGGTGCTGACGCCGATGTAGACGGGGAAGAGGTGGGTTTGCATTGGGGGTTTGCGGCGATGCGGGAACTGAAAGGCGAAGGCGCGGAGGTTGAGGGAGAAGGCAGAGAGCGTGAGGAGAAGTTTGCGGCGAGTGAGCATGCCTGGAGTGGTCCTTTCAGAGCTGCCCCGACGGGAGGAGAGGTGTTAGAGCTTGACGGTCTCGTTCTGGTTGGGAGCCGGTGAGCCGGCGTAGGCTGGGCTGCCGGGGTCTCCGGGGAGCCGGCCGAGGAAGGACTCGGGCTTGATGTCGTCGGAGATGACGGGGAGGGAGGGGAGGTTGTCGGTGCGACCCGCCTCCTTGACGACGGCGGCGGCGTGCTCGAGGACCTCGTCGACGGTCATAGTGTAGAGGTCGCGGCCGTTGTCGTAGCCGGACTCGATGGCCAGCTTGAGGTAGCGGCCGGCGGTCTGCGCAGCGAGGTAGTCGGTGATGACGTGGCCGGAGCGACGCTTCTGCTCGATCCAGGCGGTGTTGGGCATGGCGATATAGAGGTTGCGGCCGTTGACGGCGAAGCGGATGTCGGTGGCGTCGGCGTGGCGGGTGGCGATGGCGACGATGGTTCCCTTCCATGTGATGTGGAGGGACTCGCCGGTCCAGCGGTCGGTCACCGTGAAGTCTTCATACATATTAGTTAGACTAGCGGACCTGTGGGGGTGCGGCAAGGTGGAGGAGCGGAGTTGGCGGTTTGCGCGAGTGCGGAGGCCTGGGCGGAGTGCGTACCGGGTGGAGGTGGCGAAGGAGGATCGGGGCGAACGGGTGAAGATTTGTTGCGCCGGGATGTTTCCGTCAGGGCGATCTGCATCCTAATTGTTACGTGAGCAACATTAGCTGCATGCTCGAGACCTGAGGCTGCTGCTCACTGACCAAGGAGAGAGTTATGTCCATCGTCGTCATTCTGCTGGTGCTGCTTCTGGTGTTCGGCTTTGGCGGTTACCGTATGGGGCCTGGGATGGGCTATTACGGTGGAGGCGGTATCAGTTTGATTCTGCTGATCGTGATCCTGCTTCTGCTCACGCATGTGATCTAGGGTTGAGAACCATCGGCCACGAGGAGGGAGCCAGCGTATGCGCTGGTCCGTTCTGTTTGAGAAGAAAATGCGGAGATGGGAAGATCGAATTTCGCTCTCCGGGAGCAGCGGGGAGTCAACCTGTAGAAGTTGCCGGATCTGTTGAGCCGGCAGCGATGTGCTGCTCCACACGAGCAGCCTGGAGATGGCTATGAGATTTCTTTCAGGAACGGCAGTTCTTTTATCCCTGACGGCGCCTCTGCTGGCACAGAGCACGATCGTCTGCTCGTCGAACGGGAATGGGCGGCGCGTTTGTCCGGCAAATACCCGGAATGGCGTGGTTCTGACGCACGAGCGGAGCGACGGTGTGTGCCAGCAGGGATCCACCTGGGGCTATAACCCGCGAGGCATCTACGTGAGCGGCGGATGCAGCGCCGAGTTCCAGGTAGGCGGCTCCAGCGGCAATGACCAGGGCGGGAATCAGGATAGGGATAACGGCAACGGCAACCAGAACGGCTACGGGAACAACCGGAACGACAACAACGGCTACGGGAACAACGGGAACGGGAATGGCAACAGAAACAATGGAAATCAGAACCAGGATCAGAATGGGTACGGGAACAACAGCAACGGAAACGGCTACGGAAATAATGGGCAGCGCCGGGGAGGTGTGATTCCTTCTGGAACGCGGATGGACGTGCGCCTGGAGCAGACGGTGAGCCCGAGCAGTGCGAAGGTTGGGGACGTGATTCCGGGTACACTGGTGAACGACGTTGTGGCGGACGGGAGGACGATTGCGTCGTCTGGCACCCCAGTGCAGGCGCGAGTGACGGCGGTGCAGGACGGACGACCCGGAACGCTCTCTTTGCAGTTGGATAGCCTTTCAGCGAATGGCCGGGACTACAAGCTGAGTTCGAACTCGGTCCACAGTGTACGTGATAGCCAGACGGCTCAGAGTGGGAACGAGGGTGGCGGCGGTGGCGCCCTGGGCGCGCTGCTGGGAGCGGTGACGAATGCGAGGCAGACCGGCGAACTGCCTTCCGGTTCGGTTTACACGTTCCGGCTCACGAGCCCGGCGCGGACGAATGGCTCGGGTGGAAGTCGGGATAATCAGTAGAAGACGTGGTGTCGGGCCTTAGCGGGATGGGCTGAGGCTCGACTGTGGTGGTGCAAACTTTCCCTGCTTCTAGGTGTCGGCTGTTACACGCCTATCTCGTGGCGAATGGCGTTCGCGATGTTTTCGGCGTGGGTTCGCATGGCGAGTTCATTTTCAGCCTCGATCATGACGCGCGCGAGGGTTTCTGTGCCGGAGTAGCGGATGACCACCCGGCCCGAGTCTGCGAGATCGATCTCGGCGGTGCGGATCGCTTCGGCTACCGGCAGGATGGTGTCGAGCGGTTTTCGCTCGCGCACCTTGACGTTGACGATAATTTGCGGGAAGACCTTGAGGTCGGCGGTGAGCTCGGCGAGAGACTTCCCTGCCCGGTGAATGATGTCGAGGACAAGGAGCGCGGTGAGGAGGCCGTCGCCGGTGGTGGATCGCCCGGAGAAGATGATGTGTCCTGACTGCTCACCGCCGAGCGCCGCGCCGGTGCGCTGCATCTCCTCGAGGACGTACTTATCGCCGACCGGTGCGCGGAGCATGGCGATGCCGGAGCGTTTGAGGGCGGCCTCCAGGCCCATGTTGGACATGGTGGTGGCGACGACGGTGTTTCCCGTGAGAAGGCCGCGGGCCTGGAGGTCACGGGCGGCGAGAAGGAGGATGGCGTCGCCGTTGACGACTCGACCGTGCTCGTCCGCAAGGAGGCAGCGATCGGCGTCGCCGTCGAGGGTGATGCCGATCGAAGCGTGCTGCTCGACGACCTCGGCGGCGACGACCTGCGGGTAGAGCGCGCCGCAGTCCTGATTGATATTGCGACCGGTGGGAGAGGCGTGGGTGATGACGACCTCGCCGCCGAGGCCGGCCAGGAGCTGCGCGGCGACGGAGCTGGCGGCTCCGTTGGCACAGTCGACGACGACTGTCTGGTTGTCGAGCGAGAGGCCGGGGACGGCGGCGAGAAGGAAGCGGACGTACTCGGCGCGATCGCTCTCGTTTACGGGCGGGGGTATAACGTCGGTGGGCACGGAGCTGTGAGGGTGCGAGCCCTCCTTGGTGCTTTCGAGGGCGCGGAAGATCTCCTGCTCGATGGCCATCTCGGTGGCGTCGGGAAGCTTGTAGCCATCGGGACCGAAGAGCTTGATGCCGTTGTCTTCCCAGGGATTGTGGGAGGCGGAGATGACGACGCCGGCGGCGAAGCTGTGGGCGCGGGTGAGGAAGGCGACGGCGGGCGTGGTGATGACGCCGGCGTTCTCGACGGAGGCTCCGCCAGCATCGAGGCCGGCGGTGAGTGTGGCGGCGATCCAGTCAGAGGACTCGCGGGTGTCCTGGCCGAGGAGGACCTTGGGGACGGGTGCGGAGGCTTTGAGGGAGTGCGCGAGGGCAAGGCCGATGGCGTAGACGGTTTTGGGATCGAGGGGCGACTGGCCGGCGATGCCGCGGATGCCGTCAGTGCCGAAGAGCTTCTTCATTGCGGTGGTGTCTCCACTTCTGTTGCCGAATCTGTTGCGAAGTCAGCTTCAAGGACCTGGGCTGCGAGGGTGCCTTTGCCGAGGCGCGCACGGATGCGCTGGCCAGGGGCGATCTCTCGAGTGTCTCGCAGAAGTGTGCCGGGGAACACACCGCTTTCGAGGTAGACGAGGGCGTACCCGCGAGAGAGGACGGCGACGGGCGAGAGGGCGTCGAGGCGAGCGGAGGCGCGGTCGAGGCGGGTGCGGCGGGCAGAGACGATCTGCCTTCCGGCGCGATCGAGATACTGGCGGGATTGCGCGAGGCGATGCCGACCGGTAAGAAGGCGGTGGGCGGGATCCTGCCTGGCAAGCCGGGCGCGGAGAGCAGCAAGGCGCTGGCCACGCATGCGGAGGAGGCGGGCGGAGGCGGTTTCGAGGCGCAGCCGGAGGTCGTCGAGGCGCTGTTGGCGGCGGGCGATGGAGTCGTAGACACGGGCGAGGACGTGCGCGGAAGAGAGGCGGGCGAAGCGCTGGCGGGCGTGGAGGAGGTGGAAGCGGCCGGCGCGGAGGACGGAGCGGCGTAGATCTTCGACGCGCTCCCCAATGCGGTGCTGGGCGGCGGTGACGATCTCGGCGGCGGCGGAGGGAGTGGGCGCGCGGAGGTCGGAGACGAAGTCGGCGATGGTGAAGTCGGTCTCGTGGCCGATGGCGGAGACGATGGGAAGCTCGGAGATGGCGATGGCGCGGGCGAGGGCTTCGTCGTTGAAGCCGGCGAGGTCTTCGGGGGAGCCGCCGCCGCGGGCGAGAATGATGAGCTCGACCCGGCCGGGATTGCAATTGAACCAGCGGATGCCTCGCGCGACGGAGCCGGGGCAGTTGTTGCCCTGCATGGTGGCGGGGTGAATGAGGAGGTTGAGGCGGGCGTGGCGGCGGCGGACGACGGTGAGGATGTCGCGGATGACGGCGCCGCCGGGCGAGGTGATGATGCCGATGCACCTGGGGTAGGCGGGCAGCGGGCGTTTGCGGGCGGCATCGAAGAGGCCTTCGGCGAGGAGACGGGCTTTGAGCTGGTCGAAGGCGAGTTGGAGGGCTCCGGCGCCGCGGGGTTCCATGGTTTCGGCGATGAGCTGGAGCTGGCCGCGGGTCTCGTAGACGGAGATGCGGCCGCGCACGAGGACGGCGAGGCCGTCGGTGGGGCGGAAACGAAGGAGCTGGGCCTGACGGCGGAAGAGGACGACGGGGAGCTGCGCCTCGCCATCCTTGAGCGTGAGATAGATGTGGCCGGAGGGAGCTGGGCGGCAGGCGGAGATTTCGCCCTCGATCCAGAGGTCGGGGTAGCCGAGCTCGATGCGCTGGCCGATATCGGCGACGAGGGAACGAACGCTCCAGATGCGGCGCTCCGGTACGGGGGCGGATGGTAGAACGGGAGCTGCTGCGTTGCGGGGCGAGACGAGGCTTGGCGTGGGATGGAGGGATGCGGGGACGGGGGTGCGGGCGGGCTCGGGGGCTTCCTGGAAGAGGAGCCCAAGCTGAGGTGCGTGACTGGGACGCGAGGTTATGGCCGGAGGGGTACGCGGACGACGGGGCTGCAGACGAAGACCTGCGAGGGTACCGGGTGTTTCGTCGTGGTCCGCCATACCGCCTTGAGTCTAGCATCGCGGGCGCGCTGAGAGGAGGTTAGCGGACGCTGCGGATGCCCCAGAGGACGAGGCTGAGAAGGATGCTGAGGAGAAGCGATGTGGCAAGGGGGAGGGAGACGGTCCAGGTGCGGCCGCGCCAGGCGAGATCTCCGGGAAGGCGGCCCAGACGGAGACCGAAGCGGCGGAGAGTGGCGAGGAGCAGACCTACGGCCAAGGACAGGGTTGTAAGGAATACCAGGAGGCGAGCAAGGGGAGGCATGATGCCGACTTAGGCGCCTGGGGCGAGGAGCTCGCCCGCGCAGCGGAGTACTTCGGCCGGATTGCAGGGCTTGGTGAGGACGGAGAAGCGCTGCCCGACCTCGGACGCGCGGATGCGGACACGATTGAGGCTGGAATAAGCTCCGGTGAGCACGAGCACACGACAACCGGGGTGCTCACGATCCATGGAGTCGATGAGATCAAGCCCGTCTTTTTCGGGCATGCTGATGTCGCACAAAAGGAGGTCAGGCGTGAAGGCGCGGGCGCAGGTCATGGCTTCGTCGGCCGAGTAAGCGGCACGCGTGACGAAGCCGTGCTTCTCGAAGATGAGACTAAGTGTATCTGCGACGATGTGCTCGTCATCCACTATAAGAATACGCATACGAGGAGGCCAGGGAATCGTCCTGGGAAACCTCTCTATCTTGCTTCCTTGTTCGGGAGCTTGTCCAGCCCAGAAGGGTGGAGTTTTGATGAGGACGAAGGTGGGATGGAGACTTACATCTTGCCGTGCTGGTTACTGTGCAGGAAGAGCGGGTAGATGGTGAGACTCAGGTTGGGCGGGAGATGTCCGCGACCGGAAGAACCGGGTAAGGTCGGGACCTTACCCGGCCAGGGAGAGGAGGTCTGATGCGTGGTGTGGCTTTTGTGTTTGGTTTGATCTTTGGCGGCGGCGTGATTCTGGATGCGTTCCAGACGATCATTCTTCCTCGGCGGCCCACGGGACGTCTCCGGATCACGCGCTTTTTCTACATCTTGACGTGGAGGCCGTGGGTCTGGATGGCGGAGCGTATTGAGAACCGGAGGGTTCGCGAGCAGGCCTACAGCATCTTCGGGCCGCTTTCTCTGCTGGTACTGCTGGTGCTCTGGGCGGTTTTGCTGACGTTCAGCTTCGCTTTGCTGCTCTTTGCGATGCGGTCTCCGTTCCAGGACGGGAGCCTTTCCGCGGGAGCGGGTGCCCTGCTGCACTTCCGCACAGACCTTTATGTAAGCGGCACCACGCTGACTACGGTGGGGCCGGGCGATGTAGTGCCGCGGAGTCAGTGGGCGCGGGCCCTGATGATCGCAGAGAGCGGGACGGGGTTGGGGTTTGTGGCGCTGGTGATCAGCTATGTTCCGGTGCTTTACGGTGCCTTCAGCAAGCGTGAGGTGAGCGTGGCTCTGCTGGATGCACGGGCCGGATCTCCGCCGACGGCAGCTGAGCTTCTGCGGCGTCATGGATTCGAGGGAGGGCCGAAGGCGTTGGGCACGCTGCTAGAGGAGTGGGAGCGTTGGTCGGCGGAGATCCTGGAGTCGCACATCTCGTACCCGATTCTGTGCTACTACCGGTCGCAGCATGACAACCAAAGCTGGCTTTCGGCGCTGGTGAGTGTGCTGGACGCGTGCGCGCTGCTGATCACGACGATCGAGGGTCCGGCTTCGCGGCAGGCGCAGCTGACGTTTGCGATGGCGCGGCATGCGCTGGTAGATCTGGGACATGTCTTTCACCTGGAGGGCAAGGAGGCGAAGTGGATCGAGCCGGGGCACCCGGAGCGGCTGCCTCCCGAGGTGTTCGACCGATTGTGCGAGGCCCTGGGGGATATCGAGCTTCGGTTGTGCGGCGATCCGGCGTCGATGCGCCGGCTGGCGGAGATCCGGCAGATGTATGAACCGTACGCGCAAGCCTTGTCGGATTACCTGAAGATGCCATTGCCGCTGTGGGCCGCAGAGCCAAAGAAGAAAGATCAATGGAAGGCGGTTGCGGATCTGCGGTCGCAGGCGGCCGGGGTTGCGGGGGCGCGTGTGAACCACGTGAGCGAGCTGGCGTATACAACGCATCTCCATGACGACGACCACTGAGAAGTGGATTTCGCTGATGGGGAGACGAGGCCGCCGCCCGCTGTAGCGGGCGACGGGGGGTTCGGCGCGGGAGCTTACTGCGGGAGGGCGGGGCCGGCCTGGGGATTTAGCTTCTGGGCGGCGAGGACGCCGGCGGGACCCTTGGGGTCCTTGTCCTTGAGCTGCGCGAGGATCTTGCGGGCGGCGTCGGTCTTGTTCTGGGACTGGTAGAGCTCGGAGAGCTGGAGCTGGGCGGTGCCGGCGGGGACGGAGTTGGAGGGTTTGGCGGTGAGCTCATTGTAGAGGTCGACAGCTTGGCTGTCGCGGCCGGTCTGGCGGTAGAGTTGGGCGAGCGACAGCTTGGCGAGGTTGGAGAGGTCGTGGTTCCAGCCGGAGGCGACCTCCTTGAAGGTGCTCTCGGCGGTCGCGTTCTGGCCGGCTTCCATGGCAGTCAGGCCGGCGAAGTAATGGGCGTTTCTGCCGTCGGGGGTCATGCCGTACTGGTTCGCGGTCTGGACGAAGAGATCGTTGGCGGCCTTGGCGCGCTCGGTGACGGAGTTGTAGGTCTTGATGCCGGGCGGTACGGTCTGGCCGGGGTTGGCGATGGGAGTCTGGTAGGCCTGCATGGCGGCACCGAAGGCGACGGAGGCGGCCTCGGAGCGCTTGTTGTAGATGACGCCGATGAGGACGGCGAGCACGATGACGGCAAGCAGGATGGCGCTGGAGACGATGACGGAGCGCCGGTTCTCGCCGGCCCATTCGAGGCCGCTCGAGGTGGTGGTGATAAAGGCGTCGTTCTGCTTGAGGGCTGCTTTGGTTGTCTGATCCACGGTGGTGTTTGGTCTTCCTTTGCCTTGCTGCTGCGTGCAGAGGTTCAGTTTATCAGGGTGTTCCGGGCGGTCGCGGGGTACCCTCCCCCCCCGGGTACCTGCCAGGTAAGTTCTTTGTTTCCCTAACTTGCGAAAACGTGTGCTCCCAAAGTCTTGCTATCACAGGGTTTACAGGCAAAGTCTTCAAAACAAACGGTTTCGTGAGCGGTCAGAAGCAGCGTGTGGTGCGGTGCTGTTTCGGCTGTATCCAGTTTAGTGGATGGGTGGGGTGGTTTGCGCCACGAGTGGCTGCGGGGAAGATGGTGCATCCGTTGGGGTTGCGAAGATGACGGAACGGATAGGGATTGACGGCGAGGGAGCTGCGCGGCAGAGAGGGTCTTCGAACGAACGGAAGGGTTCAGGGCTAACACGACACGACGTTCCGAGTTGCTAGATGTTGCAGAGGTTGAAGGCGGCGCGGAGGGAGGAGATGGGGTCGGCCCCTGGGCGCGGGACAAACTCGTGGGCGACGTAGCCGGTGAAGCCGGTTGCGGCGATCGCGTGCATGACGGCGGGCCAGTTGACCTCCTGGGTCTGGTCGAGCTCATGCCGGCCGGGGACGCCGCCGGTGTGGAAGTGTCCGAGCCAGCGCGCGTTGGCGGTGATGGTGGAGACGAGGTCACCTTCCATGATCTGCATGTGGTAGATGTCGTAGAGGAGCTTGACATGGGGACTCGCGACCTCTTCAAGGATGCGGACGCCCCAGGCGGTGTGATCGCCCATGTAACCGGGATGGTCACGTTTGCTGTTGAGCAGCTCCATGTGGATGGTGACGCCGTGGTCGGCGGCGATGGGGGCGAGGCGGCGGAGGCCGAGGACGGTGTTGCGGGCGCCGAGCTCGTCGGTGAGATCGGGTGCGCGGAGGCCGGAGAAGGTGATGACGTTGCCGATGCCGGCTTTGGCGGCGAGGGGGATGCCGGCGCGCATGGCGGCTTCGAGGGCGGCATGGTTTTCGGTGCGGTTGAGGCCCTGGTTGATCTCGCCGCCGCCGGCGTAGGCCATGGTGCAGCGGAGGCCGAAGCGGGCGGGGACGCTGTACTCCTCGGGCTTGAGGAGGTCGATGCCTTCGAGGCCGATGGAGGCGGCGGCTCGGCAGAGGTTGTCGAGGGGGATTCGCTGATAGCACCAGCGGGAGACAGACTGGTGGATGCGGTGGGTGGCGGGGAGTGCGGGCGAAGTTTGCGAGAGGGTCTGCGCGGAATCGGCTATCGCTGCAGCGGCCAAGAGGGATTTTGTGAGGAGCTGGCGGCGACTAAGCATTGCAGCGATTCATTGTAAGAGCATCCCGGTGGAACGCGCGAGAAGGTCGGGTAGAAGCTGGATGTTGGAGGTCGAGGGAAGTTTCAGCGCAGATCGTCTGGAAGTTCATCTCCTGGCATGGGCGCGAGGTCGGGAGCCAACTTCAGGATCTCGTGAAGACGGTCCGGGGTGACTCCGCGTGACCTGCGTTTGAAGAACTCCGCGGCGCTCTCGACCGAGCCGATCTTTTGGGCGACGGCGAGGGAGACCCAATGTTCCAGAGAGACACCGTCTTCCCGGGCGAGCCGCTCGGCTTCCTTTTCGAGCGATTTCGGAAGATGTATTGCTTGGGTCGCAGCGCTCATTTGGAGACCTCTCTGAGAAACTCAGCCGGGGATAGTATACGAAGGTCGAACTGACTTACAGGGGTGAAATCTCGTGTGTTGTGGGTGATGGGCACATGGGCTCGCCCGTTGAGTGCTGTTTCCAGAACCATTTCATCATCGGGATCGAGAAGTTGCGGTCTCCAATGGAAGTAGACGCTTATCGGCTCGATGATGTCCCCGAAACCGTTCAGGAACTCTTCCACAAAGCCGCGCGGAATGCGATGTGCCGCGAGTTGATCGGGACGAACCAGCACCTCTTCGTACTCGAGAAACAGTGCCGGTGTGGCGAGGGTCTCGAATCCAAGATCCAGGGCGAGTCTTAGCACGCGATTACTCGCGCCGTTCTGACTGCGGAAGGCGGCGACAAGAACAGACGTATCGAGGACGGCTCTCATTGGGCGTCAGCGTTCACTTGATGTCGCGCCAGTTGTCCCCTATGCCGACGTCGGCGGTGATGGGGATGGAGAATTCGGCGACGTGTTCCATCTCGTATTTGACGAGGGCTTGCAGCTCTTGGGCTTCTTCGGGCACGACGTCGAAGAGGAGTTCGTCGTGGACCTGGAGGGTCATTCTGGAGCGGAGATTTCGTTCGGAGATTTTGGCGTCGAGGGTGATCATGGCGAGTTTGATGAGGTCGGCGGCGGTGCCCTGGAGGGGGGTGTTGACGGCGGTGCGTTCGGCGAATCCGCGCATGTTGGGGTTGCGGGATCCGATGTCGGGGATGGGGCGGATGCGGCCGAAGTGGGTGGAGACGGCCTGGTCGCGGCGGACGGTTTCGAGGGTCTGCTCGATGAAGCGGCGGATGCCGGCGTAGCGCTCGTAGTAGCGGTCGATGTATTCCTTGGCGGTGCGCTGGTCGATGGAGAGCTGGGCGGCGAGGCCGAAGGGGCTGATGCCATAGACGATGCCGAAGTTGACGGCTTTGGCGCGGGCGCGGGTCTCCTTGTCCATGGTGAGGGGGTCTACCTGGAAGACCTCGGCAGCGGTGAGGGTGTGGATGTCCTTGCCGGTGCGGTAGGCGTCGAGGAGGAGGGGGTCCTGGGAGAGGTGAGCCATGAGGCGGAGTTCGATCTGGGAGTAGTCGGCGGACATGAGGACGTTGCCGGGGGCGGCGATGAAGGCGGCGCGGATCTCGCGGCCGAGGGCGGTGCGGGTGGGGATGTTTTGCAGGTTGGGGTTGGTGGACGAGAGGCGGCCGGTGGCGGTGCCGACCTGGTTGAAGGTGGTGTGGACGCGGCCGTCGCGGTCGGCGAGCTGGGGGAGCTGGTCGAGGTAGTTGGACTTGAGTTTGGCGAGCTGGCGGTACTCGAGAACCTGGGCGGGGACGGGGTGAAGCTGGGCGAGATCTTCGAGGACGTCCTGGGCGGTGGAGATGACGCGGCCCTTGCCGTACTTGATGGGCTTGGCGAGGTTCATTTTGTTGAAGAGGACGTCGCCGAGCTGTTTAGGGGAGTTGATGTTGAAGCGGTGGCCGGAGCCCTCGTAGATGGTTTCGGCGAGGGTGTCCATGTCGACGGTGAGGCGGGAGGACATGTCGCGGAGGATGGCGGGATCGACGCGGACGCCGGCGGTCTCCATGCGGAGGAGGACGGGGACGAGGGGAAGGTCGATGGTGTTGTACACGTGTAGGAGTGGGTTCGAGGCGGTGTAGTCGAGGGTGCGGGCGGCGGGCTCGGCGAAGAGCATTTCGCGGGTGACGGCGCCGCCGAGGGTGGGTTCGTCCTTGGGGATGTGGTGGGGGGCGGGAGCGGACTCGGCGATCTGCTGGAGGAGGATGGGGACGAGCCGGCTGATGGCGGAGGCGGCTTCGGGAAGGAGGGTTTCGGGGGCGTGGGTGAGGGCGCGCGAGGAGGAGCGGGCGGCGACGTCGGCGAGGGTGTGCGAGCCGTGGGTGGGGTTGGTGAGGTAGGAGAGGAGCATAACGTCGGTGACGGGGCCGGCGAGGGTGATGCCGTGGGGGGCGAGGGCGCGGGTGACGGCTTTGAGGTCGTGGACGTGCTTGGGGAGGGTGGGATCTTCGAGGGCGGCGCGGAGCGAAGGGCTGTAGGCGGGGTCGTCGAGGCTGGCCTGGAGGGCGAGGTGGGGTGAGGCGGAGAGGCCGAGTTTGCAGGCGGCGGAGGCGAGCTCCTGGGCGGCTTCGGCCGGGGTGGGAGCGGGTGGGGGCGCGCCGAAGAGGGACATGGTCTCGGGCTGGGGGGTTTCGGGTTCGGGCTCGGGGTCGCCGTCTTCCGGGTTCTCGGCGGGGTCGGCCGAGGTTTCTTCGGCGATGGCCTGGGCGGTCTCGGTGATGGCGAGGGCGAGGCCGCGGGGAGTGGATTCGGGAGTTGACGGTTGACCGCTCTCAGAGCGCTGTGGGGGTGCGGGTTGGCGGGCTTCGGCGAGGAGGGCCTGGACGTCGGCGGGGGTGGGCGAGGTGTTGAAGGTGATGAAGGTGTTGCCGGTGGCGGGGGGAAGATCCTTGAGGAGGGTGGTGAACTCGAGCTCGGAGAAGAGGGCGCGGCAGGCGGCGTTGTCGACGGGCTGGGTGCGCATGTCGTCGAGGGAGAACTCGATGGGGACGGAGGTATGGATGGTGACGAGGTCTTTGGAGAGGAGAATATTGTCGCGGTTATTTTGTAACGATTCGCGATACGTTTTCTTTTTGACCTCGCCGGCCCGGTCGAGGGCGGCTTCGACGGTGCCGAACTGCTGGATGAGCTCGACGGAGCCTTTGTCGCCGATGCCGGGGGCGCCGGGGATGTTGTCGATGGCGTCGCCGCGGAGGGCCATGACGTCGATGACGCGTTCGGGCGGGACGCCGAGGGCGGCTTCGACGCCGGCGGGGTCGAGGATGAGGTTGTCCTTGGTGGGGTTGAGGATGGAGACGTGTTCGTTGACGAGCTGCATCATGTCCTTGTCGGAACTGACGACGAAGACCTTGTGGCCGAGGGCGGAGAGCTGACAGGAGAGGGTGCCGATGACGTCGTCGGCCTCGAAGCCCTCGTAGAAGAGGATGGGGATGCGGAAGGCTTCGAGGGCGCGGCGGATGTAGGGCTGCTGCTGGATGAGGTCGGGCGGGGTTTCGACGCGGTTGGCCTTGTAGCCGCCGTACTCGACGGTCTCGAAGGCCTGGGTTTTGATGTTGAACTTCTGGACGTCTTTGAGCTGGGAGGCTTGGGCGTTGCGGTGGACGGGGGCTCCGACGTCGTAGACCGCGGCGAGGAACTGCGGGGAGAAGTCGGAGCGGAGCTTGTTGATCATGTTGACGAAGACATAGGTGGCGGCGGTGGGGATGCCGGTGCGCGTGGACATGGGTCGCTGGCGCTGCATGGCGTGGTAGGCGCGGAAGATGAAGGCCATGGAGTCAAGGAGGTAGATGGGGGGTTTGCCGGTGGGGCTGGGCGGGGTTGCGGGCGCGGGTGGGGCGGGGGATTTGGGGGCGGGCGTCTTCTTGGGGGCCATGGCTCTTTGATGGTAGCGCGATGGGCTACAGGAGGAGCATGCAGTCGCCGTAGGAGAAGAAGCGGTAACGCTCGCGGACGGCGTGGGCGTAGGCGCGGAGGACGCGGGCCGTGCCGGAGTCGGGGCCTTCGGCCGGGCCGGCGAAGGCGCTGACGAGCATAAGGAGAGTGGACTCGGGGAGGTGGAAGTTGGTGAGGAGGCCATCGATGACGCGGAAGGTGTGGCCGGGGGCGAGGAAGATGCCGGTCGATTGTCCGCGGGGATCTTGGATGAGGCTTGGGGGTGGGCTTGGCTGGGAGTTTGGGGCGTGGACGGCTGCGGCTCGGTGCTGGGCGTCGGCCTCGAGGGTGCGGGCGGAGGTGGTGCCGACGGCGATGATGCGGCGGCCGTCGCTTTGGGCTGCCGCGATGGCGGCGGCGGTGGCGGAGGGGATGAGGAAGGGCTCGGCGTGGAGGCGGATGTCGCGGAGGTGTTCGACGCGGACGGGCTGGAAGGTGCCGAGGCCGACGTGGAGCATGACGGTGTGGACCTGGACGCCGCTGGATCGCAGGGTGTCGATCATCTCGGGGGTGAAGTGGAGGCCGGCGGTGGGGGCGGCGGCGGAGCCGGGTTGCTGGGCGTAGACGGTCTGGTAGCG